>OMCM01001423.1_pt1 | contig 11964 bp, 7 predicted proteins | sample 1645021 | NCBI WGS metagenome assembly OMCM01 (sample SAMEA103958142, study PRJEB25191) | human gut metagenome | biome: human-associated habitat [ENVO:00009003]; feature: intestine environment [ENVO:2100002]; material: feces | place: Germany | collected 2013/2015
CAGGCTTTCCGGAGGATACTATAATCAGAAAGGAGTTCTTAAAATACAACCGGACAAGTATGAACGCTATAACTTCAAATCAAGGCTGGAAGCCAAAGTGACTCCATGGTTATCCGTCAGTAATAATACCTCTTATTTCAAATCGAATTACTCCTATCCGGGACTTGGTGGAGTGAATACAATATTTAAGAATGCAAGCTATCGTGCCTTGCCCATATTAGTGCCTGTACATCCTGATGGTACACTGGTGTATGAAACTAATATAATGAACTATACTTTGGCGGGTACCACTGTTGCATTATCCAATAAGAAACATAATAATAAAGATGAGATAGACGAGTTTATGACCACATTTGAAGTAGTTATAAATCCGGTAAAACATGTTGAAATCATAGGGAATTACACATATTCGAAATATGACAAGAAATGTACCAATAGAAGTGTAGACATGCAATACTCCAAGGTACCGGGTGTTACGATTACCATGCCCGAGAGTACAAGCGGAGGGAATAAACTGACTGTGTTGAATACAAAAAATCTGTATTATGCATATAATGCTTACGGAACTTATGGTAACTTGTTTGCCGGCTCTCATAATGTGAAACTGACAGGCGGTATCAACTATGAGACAAAATCTTATGAAGATCTGACTGTGAGTAAAGATGGACTGTTATCTGATGAATTGAATGACTTTAATCTGGCTAAAGGAGAAAATACAGTAGTCACCGGAGGAAAGAATAAATATGCTTTATTTGGCGTCTTTTATAGGGCAAACTATGATTATAAAGGAAGATACCTGTTTGAGGCGAGCGGAAGATACGATGGCAGTTCCCGGTTTAAAAAAGGCCATCGGTACGGCTTCTTCCCATCGTTCTCCGCCGGATGGCGCATTAGCGAAGAGCCTTTTTATGGAGCATTGAAAAATACAGTAGATAACCTAAAGTTACGACTGTCTTATGGAACTTTGGGCAATCAGCAAGTTGGTTATTATGATTATCTGCAGCAAATAGAAACAGGAAAAGTTCTTAATTATTCGTTTGGTGATAAAGAAAAAGCCTCGTATGCCTATGAAACCGCTCCTAATGCTTCCGACTTGACATGGGAAACCGTAGTTACTAAAAATATTGGCCTTGATATCGGTATCTTCAATAATAGATTGAATATTTCGGCAGATGCTTATATAAGGGATACAAAAGACATGCTAATGCCCGGCAAAGCATTACCGTCTGTCTATGGCGCAAAATCTCCTAATATGAATGCTGCTGACTTAAGGACCAAAGGTTGGGAATTGGTCGTTGCTTGGAATGACCGTTTTAATGTGATGGACAAACCTTTTAACTATGGTGTTTCGTTTGGAATCGGGGATAATGTCTCCAAGATTACGAAATATGATAACCCTAATAAAGAAATCAGCTCTCCTTATGTCGGTCAGAGACTGGGAGATATATGGGGGTATATGGTTGATGGCTATTTTGCGACAGATGAAGAGGCAGCTAATTATGGAGTAGACCAGAGTGTCGTAAACTATATCATCAACAATGCCGTTGTCGATAGAGGACTGCATGCTGGAGACATGAAATATCTCGATCTTGATGGCAATAATAAGATCGAACAAACTGTCAGTGCTAATGATATTAAGGACCAACGGATTATAGGTAATTCTCTTCCGCGCTATACGTACAGTATCAGACTTAATGCAGAATGGAATGGCATTGACTTTTCCGTGTTCTTTCAGGGAGTGGGGAAACAAGACTGGTACCCATCCAGTGATGCATTTGCCTTTTGGGGACCGTATAGTTCACCAGCACCAAGTTTCATTCCGAAGGATTTTCTGGCAGACGTATGGAGCGTAGACAATCCTGATGCTTATTTCCCCCGCCCCAGAGGATATATCGCATGGACTGATGGCCGTTCCTTGTCATCGGTTAATAACAGATACTTGCAAAGTCTTGCCTATTGCCGACTGAAAAACCTGACTGTGGGATATACGCTACCTGTTAAATGGTTATCAAAGATACATGTGCAGAAAGCCCGTCTCTATTTCAGTGGTGAGAATCTGCTCACATTAGACAGGCTGGATACGGATTATATTGATCCGGAAGCGGCTGCTGCCGGAACAAATTGGAAAACAGGTAAGACTAATGCACTCTCTTATCCGTTCTCAAAGACCTATTCTTTTGGTATTGATATTACATTCTGATAATAACTAATATATCTATATATGAAAACCAAGTTTAGTATCATATTTATGTGGTTGTTTACCATTCTTTTTATATCGTGTGATAAACTGGACCTTTATCCTGAAGACAGTTTGTCTCCAACCACCTATTTCAAGAATGAAAACGAACTTCAACTGTATAGTAATCAGTTTTACTATAATATACTGCCTACGGCAGCAGATATTTATAAAGATAATGCAGATGTATTGATTGTTTCTCCGTTGGATGATGAGGTAACTGGGCAACGGATCATTCCATCGACGGGTGGAGGATGGAATTGGGAGGCATTGAGAAGTCTTAATTTCTTGTTAGAGAATTCTCATAATTGTGAAGATCAAGATGTACGTAATAAGTACGATGCAATCACCCGTTTTTTCAGGGCTTATTTTTACTTTAAGAAAGTACAGCGATTTGGAGATGTCCCCTGGTATGATAAAGTACTGGATTCGTCTGATGCTGAACTGTTGTATAAACCTCGGGATTCCAGAGAGTTTGTGATGCAGAAAATCATTGAAGATTTGGATTTTGCTATTACTACTTTATCCAAAGATAAAGAACTTTACAGAGTCAGTAAATGGGCTGCATTGGCATTGAAGTCAAGAGTTTGTCTGTTTGAAGGCACTTTCCGCAAGTATCATGGGATAGCAGACTACGAAAAATATTTGGATGCGTGCATTACTGCTTCCGATGACTTTATGAAGAATAGTGGATATAGTTTGTATAAAACAGGCAGTACTCCTTATCAGACTCTTTTTTCTTCCTTGAATGCCATTCAGCAGGAAATTGTTGTGGCTAGAGACTATAATGGGACACTGAATATCCGCCACGACGTGCAAGGTTTTGAAAATACAGCTTCGAAAGGCAGACCCGGATTATCGAAAAAGATTGTAAATATGTATTTGAATAAGAACGGTTCCCGTTTTACGGACATGCAAGGATATGCCACTAAGGTATTTTTTGATGAATGTCAGAACAGAGATCCTCGTTTGGCACAGACCATCCGTACTCCCGGATATATACGTCCGGGAGAAACGAAACAGTCGGGTCCTAATTTCTCTTCGGCAATGACTGGGTATCATTTAATTAAATATTCGGGTGCCACCAAATATGATGTTGGTGACACGTCTGAAAATGATTTTCCTATTTTCAGGACGGCGGAGGTTTTTTTGAATTATGTGGAAGCCAAAGCGGAAAGGGGAACGTTGGAACAGAATGATATTGACAGGACAATTAAATTAATAAGGGATAGGGTAGGAATGCCGAACCTGAATATGAGTGACGCTAATACAGGACCCGATCCTTATCTGCTGAATGTCTATCCTAATGTCTCTGAAACGAATAAAGGAGTCATACTGGAAATCCGTCGTGAAAGAGTCATAGAATTGTTAATGGAAGGCTTCCGCTATTATGATTTAATGCGTTGGAAAGCGGGGAGTTGTATGGATGATGAGTTTTTGGGAATGTATTTCCCCGGTCCGGGTAATTATGACCTGAATCATGACGGGACTATTGATGTCTGTCTGTATAAAGGAGCAAAGCCTAGTGGTGTCAATGCGCTTGAATATCTGGAGATTGGAGTTACGATAGAACTGACAGAAGGAGAATCTGGAAATGTGATTTGCTATAAAGATGTTCCTCGCCAGTGGAATGAAGAACGGGACTATTTATACCCGATTCCAAGGCAGGACCGTATTTTGACAAATGGAGCTCTGACACAGAATCCGGGATGGAATGATAATTTAAACTTTTAATTTGATCGGTCATGAAAGAATATAGAATAATGATATTACTAGTTTCTACGCTTTTTATAATAGCTATCAGCTGCTCCAGCCAACTGGACAATGAAGATTTCAGCGATATGATAGGAAAGGGACAGAATTATACTCCTCCTCCTATCCCGGTTGAAGAACCGACATTGAAGGACAAAGATGGCTGGAAAATAGATTCTATTGACGGAAAGAGTTTTATATGGTACTCCTATAATAAAGGGGCTTTCAATGCCCAACAACAAATAAATGTGCTTGAAATCGACCTGTCGAGTCCTGACTACGAATTAGAGTTTGTTTCGGCTCCTCAACTGGATTCTTTGTCAAGTGTTGCTCTGAAACATGATGCGGTAGCCGGAATTAATGGTACGTATGAACTTGAAGCCTCTTTCGTAAAAGTCAATGGCTCAATAATTTCACCGATCACTCTTCCCGAAGGGCATTTAAGATATTGGAAACATGAAGGGGCCATAGCTTATGACGGCTATAAGGTTGAAATTGGATATGGAACAAAGGAATCATATTCCTATAATTCAATGCCTAACATATTCTCGGGAGCACCGGTATTAATAGATGATTATCAACCGGTGGGTGAAACATTTATTGGAGATATAACCGGAATCAACCTGAATTCCCTGGATGGAGAGGATTACCGAAGACATCAGGGAGTACGTCATCCCCGTACCGCTGTGGCTTTGACAGAACAGAATAAACTTTTGTTGGTAACAGTGGACGGTCGTGCGGATTTGGCGGCAGGAATGACTGCCAAAGAGCTTACCTCCTTTATAAACCAGTATTTTAAACCACAGCATGCCTTGAACGTAGACGGAGGAGGGTCTACAACGATGTATATACGCGACAGTAATCTTTCAGCCACAGATGTAGTCAACTATCCGTGTGATAATAAAAAGTTCGATCATTACGGACAACGCAGTGTCAGGACTTTCATCTTGGTAAAGAAGCATAGCAACGGGCAGTTGTTTGACTCTGGTGACGGTTCGGAGGATAATCCTTATATTATAAAAACGGCGAGACATATGCAGGATATGCATAAGGTCAATTATTCTAAAGGAATGGTTTATTTCAGAATGGAGGCCGATGTGAATATGTCAGGGATTGATTGGCAGGCTTTGAATGTGAGTGAGCCTTATGACAGACTCGTCCATTTTGACGGAAACGGGCATGTTATAAAAGGCTTGAAATCGCAAGGTAACTATGCCAGCTTGTTCGGGGTGTTATGTGGAGTCTGCAAGAATTTGGGAATTGTGGATGCAGATATTGTGGCACAAAATGGAGGCGGAATATTAGCCGGCTATGTAGGGATAAAAATCCCGACTTCGGATGTACTTACCGGAAGTGTAGAAAATTGTTATACGAGCGGAAAGGTATCGGGATTTGATATAATTGGCGGTATTTCCGGTAATATCGGTAAACCGAGCGGATCTGTGTATTCGTCCATTAAGAATTGTTATTCTACTGCCACAGTTACAGCGAAGAATGAAACAGGAAATTCACGTGCCGGGGGAATAGTAGGTATTGTCTGGGCTGGTGGTATATTGGAGAATTGCTATGCGGCAGGTGAAGTTATTTCAATGAATTCCGGAGCAGCAGGTATCGGAGCTTATTTTGATACTGCACCTAAAAGATGCGTTGCTTTGAATAAATTAGTGGAAAACAAGAAAAATGGTGTAAATTTGGGGCGTATTGCCGCCTTCATGGGAGCAGCTAATATGACGGTTGTTGATTGTTGGGCAACAGACGATATGAAGATTTTGAATGCCGGAGTACCTAAAACCGAATTTTCCGGTGAATTAGTCGGTGTGAAGCAACCCCACGATGGGGAAACTAAGTCGAAGGAGTTCTTATCGAATATGCAGAACTACCTTGATGCAGGATGGGGAAACTCATGGTATTACAAGGTAAATGCGAAAGGATATCCTATTCTGTTATGGCAATATAATCGGGAAGATTATAATACGGATATTACTGGTCATTAAGACTAATATATATTATACTTAACACATTTATTCGTTAGTTTATGAAGAAAAACTTGTTAATCGTCGTTATCCTGGCTGTGTGCTCCATTGGAATAGTAAAAGGGCAGACAGTAGCGGATTCATTGGCAATTGTATCTGCTTGTTGGAAGATAGAAAATCCTCAAAAAGGAATTGTATATAAGTATGCTTCTATCCCTCAATTATATCAAGGTCCCCAATCTATCAGCCTGATAGAAATTGATCCTGTTGCAGGTTTGAAAGTCGGTGTTGCCGTTTCGGATAAAATGAAAGAAACAAGTAAGATTGCTTCTGAATATAACGCCATTGCAGCCATTAATGGCTCCTATTTTGACATGAAACGGGGAAACTCGGTCTGTTTCCTGAAGACGGATCGCCAAGTTATTGATACAACGCTGCAGAGTGAGTTTAAACAGCGTGTCACAGGAGCCATTAGTGTGCGCAAAAGGGGAATGAAATTAATACCTTGGAACAAACAGACAGAAAAGAATTATAAAGGCAAAGCAGGTACGATACTAGCTTCCGGTCCGTTAATGTTGAAAGACGGACAGGTTTGTGATTGGAACTCGTGTGAACCGAATTTTATCCGGACGAAGCACCCTCGTAGTGCTGTTGCTACTACTAAGGATGGAAAAATACTGTTGATAACGGTAGACGGGCGTTTTCCTGAACAAGCAGGAGGAGTGAATATTCCGGAATTGGCACATCTGATTCGTGTTTTAGGGGGTGAGGATGCATTAAATTTGGATGGAGGTGGATCTACTACTCTTTGGTTGTCCGGTGCATCGGATAATGGAGTCGTTAATTATCCTTGTGACAATGGGCGGTTTGACCATGCCGGCGAACGTAAAGTTCCTAATATTCTTTATATAACGCATCAATAACGTTTCCATTATTCATCATTGTATTTAAGGTCTTTCAGTGCATAGATTAAGACTTTTCAGTGCAGAAACTAGTGATTTTTTATGCAGTCGGGTAGTCGTCCCGTTGTAACGGGACAATAGGCACTTTATAAAAAGACGAATGTCACCTTATAGGGTGATATTTATCATTCTATAAGGTGACTAGCTATCTTCAAAAGGATGAAAATTACTAAAGATACAAAATTAATTAGTGAAAAGCAATAGTAGGGTAAGAAATTTATCTGTATTGCAAACAGACTTAGAATTCAAATCCGAATCTAATTCCTACTCCATGTAACTCCCATGTATCATCCCAAGTGTTATGATAATAATGTCCTCCATAGCTGTAACTATAATCCGTTGTGGTGTCATAATCTTGGAAGTTATATATCAAAGCTAAATTCAAAGCCTTTTTCCCTTTTAAAGAAAAACGTACTCCTACTCCTATTGAAGCATACGCTCCTTCTATGTCTCCTACAGCATATCCGGCTTTTACGTCGGCAAACGGAGTAACTCTTTTGTTGATGAAGTTAGCTCTGAAGTTGGCATAGATGGGTGCTGCAACAAGATCTGCATCTGTATAGTAGTTGAGAGCGACACCGCCACCTACAAAGAAATAATTGTTGAACTGATAACCATGTGTGGTTAATAATTCAATTTTAGAGGCATTGTAGTCACTCACATCGCCAATATATGCAAAGTCCACGAAACCTTTATAGCCTTTTAATGTATTTCTTGCGGCTTTGCGGTCGTTGGTATCTTTACGATAATCTCTTGTGTACCGCTCTTCTTTTGTGATTTTAATCACATCACTCATCTGACAGATGATGAGGCTGCCATCACTTGTTTTGATTTTTAAAGAAACATTGGGCACTTGTTCAATGATTACTCCTTTGATAATGCTGCCATTCTTTAAATACACTACTTCTGTGTAGTTCTGTGCTGCGACATAAGTACTGATACTTAACAATAAGGTCAGCAATAATAGTAGTTTTCTCATGTTTATATGTTATTGGTTTATAATTTCTTGAGTGCGCTATGGATAGAGCCTGCCCAATAGTTGCGTAATCCGAAACCACGTGCTTTTCCATCTGTTATCCATTCTTCAATGATTTCCTTTGTTTCGGTATTGAAGAATACGACTTCGTACGTACCTCTGTTGTTCGATTTGTCCAGGAACTGTGCGATAAACACCATACCTACTCCGGGTGTTTTCTGGATAGGCAATGCGTTGATGGCTGCTTTGATTTGTTCTTTACTAAGGCTATACTCTCTTTTGGTAGTCATCAGCTCGGCCACGTTGATATTTTCGTTCACTTGATTGACTGCATCCAATGAGATTTCCGTCACCTCTTTTTTCAACTGTTTTCCTACGTTATACTTCTTTGCTTCTGTGATGAACAGCTCATTGATACGTCTGAAAGCATCTTTGAATTGTATCGGTGATTCATCTGCACCGAAAATCTTTACTTGGGAGTAGTCCACTCCATAGAACTTAATAGACTGAATGTCTTTCAATGCACTCTTGCCTTGTCCGAAACAGAACAGGCTCGTGCTCAAGAATAAGAATAGAATAAGTTTTTTCATATACGTTAATGTTAAAGTGATATAGTTGGTTACTAACTTCCAAAAGTAGAAAATAATTATCGTAAATCAATGAATTTTATCGTTTTTCGACTCATTGGAGGCATTTGTATCTTGGCAATGTACTCTGCCGATTCAAAATTGATGCTTGGCGCCACTCTGACTTTCGAACGGAACAGATCTTTAATCTCTTTGGCAAAGGCTTCGCTACGGTTCTCGCTTCCGATACGAATCAGAATCTCATCCGTTCCCAATTCATTGGTATAAACTTCAATGATATAGTTTTTTACCGAAGGTATATTATCCAGAATGTCGAATAATGCAGGCGGATACAACGTCGTTCCTTTGTATTTAATCATTTGTCCTTTCCGGCCGAGGATGGAGCTTAGGCGGATGGTATTTCTCCCGCAACCACAGGGATCGGTGTGGTGGTAACAAATATCACCTGTTTTGAAACGGAGCAACGGCATACCTTTGACCCCGAGCGTCGTGATCGTCACTTCCCCTGCTTCTCCCTCTTCCACAGGACGATTGTTATCATCCAGAAACTCTACAATGATAAGTTCCGGTTGCAAATGTCCTCCGTGGAATTCATTACACTCGGTAAAGGACGACTGCATTTCGGTGGAGGCATAAGTAGAATACAACTGCAAGGCAGGCCATTTATCGTGTATCTTCTGTCCGAGCGTATTCAACTGGAATTCCTGATTGCGCAAAGCCTCACCGATACAGATGCATTTCTGCATCGAGCACGCATTATGTTCGATATGATTCTTCTCGGCAAACTCTATCAGTTTGATAAGGAAAGAGGGGACCACCATTCCACAAGTCGGATGTATCCGTCGAATTGTGTCCCATTGCAGTTCCGGGATGCCGTTGCCTACACGGATCACTCCCATACCCAGTTCGCGGGCTCCCATATAATAAGCCAGGCCTGCCATGAAACGGCGGTCGATGGTAGTCATCAATTGAAGAATATCCTGCTTGGTGCATCCGGTGGTAGTGAAAGATAGGTATTCGTTGTAAGAGAGACGGTCCAGGTCTTCAGAGGTGAGAACGAAAGTGACCGGATCTCCCAATGTGCCCGAAGTCGTCACATAGTCGATAATTTCCTCTTTGTCTACGCAGATGAAGTCGTCGTTATGAAGTTGCAGGTCTGTCTTGGTGGTGACAGGGATTTGTTGCAGGTCTTCAATCTTTTTTATCTGATTGATGTCGATGTGGTGTTCTTCGAACATTCGTTGGTAGAACTTGGAGTGTGCTTGCAGGTAGGCTAACGCTTTGGCTAGCTGTTCTTCCTGATAGCTTTTGATATCTTCCGGTGAGCGGAACTGAATTTCAGGATTCTTTTCCATCTTTGGATTGTTTTTGAATTTTCTGTTGGATACGTTCTTTCTCTTGCAACTTGGGAATGGATTTCTTCAATGCCTGTTGCCAGTATGCAATGGCCTGTTGAGGTTGCTGCATGGCCTCGTAGTAATCTCCTATTACTTCATATACATAGTATAGGGAAGGATTGGAGGCTTGGTATGTTTTTAAAACATGCTCTTCTATCTTCTCCTTTTTTCTGATCTTCTTTAATAGGAGCGGAGTCAGCTTCTTATAAGTAAGAAGATGCTGGAACTCCGGTGCTTCGACAAATTCATCTGCCGGAATGGTTAGTTCCGGGGTGAATATCTCATGCTTCAATAGGATGTAATCTTTAAATATCTTATTCAAGTCATAAGCTACGTACTTTCCACATTGCCAGGGAGAAGTAGATACCCACATCAATCGTTTCTCCGGTTGGAAGATAACAGAATGATGGGCTATAAATTGATTGATAGCCATTTCGTTGGCCAGTCCTAAGTCGGCATTTTGTAAGCCTTTGTGGTTACGTAGGATAGAGGCGGCCTTGGGAGCATCTATTGGCAGATTTTCGTTGAGTAGCTCTTCCAGTCGGGCAAAGCGATAAGGACTGTCGGAAGTACGGATATTTTCCATGTTCCGTTCATCCTTGCCGAACTCCTCCGATTGATAATGATTGGTGCAGATTAGCCGGTCGGGCTCTTTTCCGGTGAAAAGTACGGTTTTCTCCGGAGATTTCTCAATAATGGCAGCCTTTCTGTCTTTGGCAGAACCTATCAATATGGATTCGGAGACGAATGTCTTCCGTTTTTTTGCGATGGCAAAAGCCTCATCAATTGTTGACGCATATTGCAGGATTTCTCTGGTCAGAATGGAAATAGGGGTGGCGGAACCAGTCGGAACGGCAGACTTGGCAGCATTGATCGTAACGGTCAGTCCCGTTTCGTTCATACCGGACAATACACCTATCATACCAGGCCATCCGACGGAAGCGAACTTATAACCTTTCTCCGGCACATAGAAAGCAACTTGCTTGTTTTCCGCAAAAGCGTCTCCTACGTAGAAATCAAAATTACGTCCGATAAGCAGGGACGAATCAGCACTTTGTGTTCCCCAAGTGGCAAACGAACTGCAGCCCACTAACATATAATCTTGCATGGCATGTCCCAGGTCGTGTGCCGAATGGTAATTCAACTGACGTTCATAAGGAGTGCCGATAAAGTCGTATTCATGGGTACATGATAGCGAGATTCCATAAATCTCTTCCCGGTATTCTTCAGGGATATTTTCACCCAGATGACGGTTGAATAATACAATGAAGAACCGGAGGAACTTCAGATAACTGTCTGAAGGGATAATTTCACGAATCTGATCGATAAATACTTTTTCTTGATGATGAAGCAGATCGGCAGACAGTTTGCCGATGGCGTCCCCCCTTTGAAGGGCGTCTCCTCTCACGAACAATTCCCACAATCCGCTTTCGCTATGACGCAGGAAATTTCCGGCATAATATCGGAGGTCAAGAGTATCGTTGTAGAGCACTTTTGCCGGAATCATGGCGATAGTATCCGCATAGGGCACTTCTGCCAGGATTATATCAGGCTCGTGCTTGGGTTGCATCATATCTGCTGAAGAGTAGAGATAGCTGATGCCGGCTATCAATACGATAATGAGTAGCAGGAGAATATATCCTGTGTACTTGATTGTTTTTTTGATCATTTTATGCATTTCCTACTTTTTTAGCCAGGTATTCTTGTCCTACAAACTCCGCACAAGTCAGCATGGCAGTTAGTGTTACCCCTAATGCACCATGTACATTCAGGTTTTGCCCGGTGAGAAAGAGATTTCCCAAGCGGCTTCTTGTAGATACGAAACCAATTTGCGGACATTTATAATCTTTGATGATCCCATACGCGGAACCATCCACTGTTCCTGTATAGTCCCGATAGCTTAATGGAGTAGTGGCATACATCTCTTCTATGTTTTCTGAAAGATCAATGCCATGTCCCCGGATGAAGCGGAGAATCTGTTCTGCTTTCTCCTTTTTGAAGGATTGGTAGTCTTCTCCCCGATGTTCGGGAGTCGTGTCCTTCCAGGCGGACAGTTCATCTATATACATAGGTGTCAGGAT
>OMCM01001430.1_pt1 | contig 11896 bp, 6 predicted proteins | sample 1645021 | NCBI WGS metagenome assembly OMCM01 (sample SAMEA103958142, study PRJEB25191) | human gut metagenome | biome: human-associated habitat [ENVO:00009003]; feature: intestine environment [ENVO:2100002]; material: feces | place: Germany | collected 2013/2015
TTGTCCATGCCCACCACAGGCCGGAGGATGGGCAGGTCGCACACAGCGCCGGTCATACGCATGGCGGACATGGTCTGGCTGGCCACCTGCCCCAGACACTCGCCGGTGACCAGTGCGCCGCAGCCCAGCTCGTGGGCCAGCGCATCCGCCAGACGCATCATGAACCGGCGCATGATGAGGGTGAAGTGATCCTCCGGGCAGCTGCGGCGGATCTCCTCCTGGATCTCCGCAAAGGGTACCACATGGACCGTCAGGCGGCCGCACCACGGCACCAGCTCACGGGCCAGCTGCAGCACCTTTTCCCGTGCCTGCTCGCTGGTATAGGGAGGGGAGGCGAAGTGGATCATCTCCAGCTGAACGCCCCGCTTGGCCATCATGTAGCTGGCCACCGGGGAGTCGATGCCGCCGGAGAGCAGGCTCACCGCCCGGCCGCCCATGCCGATGGGCAGGCCGCCGGCAGCGGGCTCGGCGGGGGCGTGGACGTAGGCGGCATCCTCCCGCACCTCCACATACACCGTCAACTCCGGATGGTGCACATCCACCTTCAGGTGGGGATAGGCCTCGTGAAGCTCGCCGCCCACCCACTGGCTCAGCTGAATAGAGCTCATGGGGAAGGACTTGTCGGCACGCTTGCTCTCTACCTTGAAGCTGCGGGCCGCCGTCAGGGCCTCCCCCAGATACGTCTTGGCGGTGGCCAGAATGGCCTCCTTCTCCTTGGGGCAGGGAACGGCCCGTGCAATGGCGATGATGCCGAACACCTGCTTGCAGGCGGCATAGGCCCCGGACAGATCGCAGGTCTCCTCCGCCGGCTCCACATAGATGGTACTCTGCTTGGAGTAGATGCGGAACTTGCCGAAGCGGGCGGTACGGCGGCGGATGTTGCTCATAAGCTTCATCTCAAAGCTGCGGCGATTCAGGCCCTTCAGGACCACCTCGCCCAGCTTGCACAGAATGATCTCATTCATAGGTGTTTCTCCTTGTATCTTCAGGTTATCCATAACAGGTAAGCGGGATCACTTCAGCATGGCGCTGCTGCGATACTGGATGGCCTCCGCCAGATGGGTCGGGAGGATCTGCTCCTCGCCCTCCAGATCGGCGATGGTGCGGGCCATGCGGAGGATGCGGTCGTGGCTGCGGCCCGCCCTCGTAGCGCCGCTGCTGCACCTGTCGGGCGGCGTTGACCCGGCTGCGGACCTGCTGAGAGGTTTCCGGCTGCTCCTTGCGGCGCATGGCCTCGTACTCCACCGATGGCACCTCCACGTGCATATCGATGCGGTCCAGCAGGGGGCCGGAGATGCGGCGCAGGTAGCTTTGCACCTGACTGTCCGTGCAGGTGCAGCGGCCGGAGGGATGGCCGAACCAGCCGCACCGGCAGGGATTCATGGCGCACACCAGCATGAACCGGCTGGGCAGGGTCAGGGAGCCGGAGGCACGGGTGATGGTGACCACGCCGTCCTCCAGGGGCTGGCGCAGGGTCTCCAGCGCTGCCTTGTCAAACTCCGGCAGCTCGTCCAGAAACAGGATACCGTTGTGGGCCAGAGAGATCTCCCCCGGCCGGGGTACCGTGCCGCCGCCGGACAGGGACACCGGGGAGGCGGTATGATGGGGGCTGCGGAAGGGACGATGGGTCACCAGCGGGTGGCTGGGCTCCGTCAGCCCCGCCACGGAGTAGATCTCCGTGGTCTGGAGGGACTCCTGCCGGGTCATATCCGGCAGAATGGAGGGCAGCCGCCGGGCCAGCATGGACTTGCCGGAGCCGGGGGAGCCCACCAGCAGCACATTGTGTCCGCCGGCGGCGGCGATCTCCAGCGCACGCTTCACGTTCTCCTGTCCCATGACCTCGGAAAAGTCCGGCATGGGCAGCGTCTCGCCGGTGGGCTGCCACCGCTCCGCCGGCGGGATGGGCGTCTCGCCCCGGAGATGCGCCAGCAGCTGGGCGACGGTTTCCACCGGATACACGGTGACACCGTCGGCCAGCGTGGCCTCGGCGGCATTCCGGGCCGGGACATAGAGCTTGCGGATGCCGCACCGGGCGGCGCACAGGGCCATGGGCAGCACCCCCGCCACCGGGCGCAGGGCGCCGGTGAGGCTCAGCTCCCCCAGAAAGGCGGCGTCCTCCGGCAGAGGCGGCAGCTCCTCCGAGGCCGTCAGCAGCCCCAGCAGGATGGGCAGATCGTAGACCGTCCCCTCCTTCCGCTGGTTCGCCGGGGCCAGATTCACCGTGATGCGGCTGACGGGGAACCGGGCGCCGCAGGTCTTGACCGCCGCCCGGACCCGCTCACGGGCTTCCCGCACGGCGGTATCCGGCAGGCCCACCACGTCGAAGGCCGGGAGCCCTCCCGACAGGAAGCACTCCACCGTCACCTCATATCCGCTGATGCCCGACAGGCCCAGCGAGCGCACCGACACCACCATTGCTCCGTCACCCTTTCCCGGAAGTTCCGCAGTTTTCTCTTTATTTTATCACAGTTTTCTCCGGCAGGAAACCCTTTATCGCTCCCCGGCGGCAAGATTTCCGGAAAAATGTCTGAACCACCGTGATAATTTTCACGCACCATGAAAAAAAAGTGTTATTTCGAGGAAATTTTTCATTTTTCACATTTACATCCCGGAAAGACTGTGCTACAATCATCCTGTATGGTATGTTTGGTCTCTCTTAAAAAACGGTAACACGTTGACAAAAAAAGGAGGTTCATTTATGGAAAGAAAAATGAAATCCATGGATGGTAACAACGCAGCGGCGCACGTTTCCTATGCGTTCTCTGAGGTTGCAGCCATCTACCCCATCACCCCGTCGTCCCCCATGGCGGACTTCGTAGACCAGTGGTCCGCCAACGGCCTGAAGAACATCTTCGGCACGAAGGTCAAGGTGGTGGAGATGCAGTCTGAAGCCGGCGCCGCCGGTGCAGTTCACGGCTCTCTGGGCGCAGGTGCGCTGACCACCACCTACACCGCCTCTCAGGGTCTGCTGCTGATGATCCCCAATATGTACAAGATCGCAGCCGAGCAGCTGCCCGCCGTGTTCCACGTCTCCGCCCGTACTGTGTCCACCCAGGCGCTGAACATCTTCGGTGACCACTCCGACGTCATGGCCTGCCGCCAGACCGGCTTTGCCATGCTGTGCGAGGGCAACGTGCAGGAGGTCATGGACCTGTCTCCCGTGGCTCATCTGGCCGCTCTGGAGGGCAAGGTCCCCTTCATCAACTTCTTCGACGGCTTCCGCACCAGCCACGAGATCCAGAAGATCGCGGTCTGGGATTATAAGGACCTCGCCGAGATGTGCGACATGGACGCTGTCAAGGCCTTCCGTGAGCATGCCCTCAATCCCGAGCATCCCCATATGCGCGGCTCCCACGAGAACGGCGATACCTTCTTCCAGCATCGTGAAGCCTGCAACCAGTATTATGACGCGCTGCCCGAGGTCGTTGAGTCCTACATGGATAAGATCAACGCCAAGCTCGGCACCGACTATAAGCTGTTCAACTACTACGGCGCGCCCGACGCCGACCGCGTCATCATCGCGATGGGCTCCATCTGCGACGTGGCCGAGGAGGTCATCGACTACCTCAATGCCCACGGCGAGAAGGTCGGTCTCATCAAGGTTCGTCTGTACCGTCCGTTCAAGGCCGAGCGCCTGATCGAGGCCATTCCCGCGACCTGCAAGAAGATCGCCGTCCTCGACCGCACCAAGGAGCCCGGCGCACAGGGTGAGCCCCTGTACCTCGACGTCGTCACCGCGCTCGCCAACGCCGGCAAGACCGACATTCAGGTCATCGGCGGCCGTTACGGTCTCGGCTCCAAGGATACCCCGCCCGCTTCCGTCTTCGCCGTTTACAGCGAGCTGAAGAAGGACGAGATGAAGCGTCAGTTCACCATCGGCATCGTCGATGACGTGACCGGCCTCTCCCTCCCCGAGGACAAGAACTGCCCGAACACCGCGGCGGAAGGCACCATCGAGTGCAAGTTCTGGGGTCTCGGCGGCGACGGTACCGTCGGCGCGAACAAGAACTCCATCAAGATCATCGGCGACCATACCGACAAGTACGTTCAGGCCTACTTCCAGTATGACTCCAAGAAGACCGGCGGTGTGACCATCAGCCACCTGCGCTTCGGCGACAAGCCCATCAAGAGCCCCTACTACATCAACAAGGCCGACTTCGTCGCCTGCCACAACCCCAGCTACATCATCAAGGGCTTCAAGATGGTCGACGACGTCAAGCCCGGCGGCGTGTTCATGATCAACTGCCAGTGGGATTTCGATGAGCTGAACCATCACCTCAAGGCGGACGCCAAGCGCTACATCGCCAGGAATAACATCCAGCTCTACACCATCAACGCCATCGACCTCGCCATCGAGATCGGCATGGGCAAGCGCAACAACACCATCCTTCAGTCTGCGTTCTTCTCCCTCGCCAAGGTCATGCCCGAGGAGCAGGCCATCCAGTACATGAAGGATGCCGCGACGCACTCCTACCTGAAGAAGGGCCAGGACATCGTCGATATGAACCACAAGGCCATCGACCTCGGCGCCACCGCCTACAAGAAGATCGACGTTCCCGCCGACTGGGCCAACGCCGCGGACGAGGACAAGGCCGAGGTGCTCAAGGGTAAGCCGGAGCTGGTCAAGCAGGTCAAGGACATTCTCGACCCCATCGACCGCATGGACGGCGACAGCCTGCCGGTTTCCGCCTTCATGCCGCACGTGGACGGCCAGTGGGAGCTGGGCGCTGCCGCTTACGAGAAGCGCGGCGTCGCCGTCTCCGTTCCCACCTGGGACGAGACCAAGTGCATCCAGTGCAACAACTGTGCCTACGTCTGCCCGCACGCTACCATCCGTCCCTTCGCTCTCACCGAGGAGGAGGCCAAGAACGCTCCCGCCGCTGCCAAGATCGTTGACATCAAGGCCGGTAAGGGCAAGGGCGTCTATAAGTACACCATGGCCATCTCCCCGCTCGACTGCATGGGCTGCGGCGTCTGCATCGGCCAGTGCCCGGTCGGCGCGCTGACCATGGTCCCGCAGGAGGGCGAGCTCAAGCAGCAGGAGGTCTTCGACTACTGCCTGGACGAGGTCGCGCCCAAGGCCGATATGCAGGATACCACCGTCAAGGGCAGCCAGTTCATGCAGCCCATGCTCGAGTTCTCCGGCTCCTGCGCCGGCTGCGCCGAGACGAGCTACGCGCGTCTCATCACCCAGCTCTTCGGCGACCGTATGTACATCTCCAACGCCACCGGCTGCTCGTCCATTTGGGGCGGCCCCGGCGCTACCTCCCCGTACTGCACGGATAAGAACGGCCACGGTCCCGCGTGGTGCAACTCCCTGTTCGAGGACAACGCCGAGCATGGCTTCGGTATGTTCATCGGTCAGGAGAAGATCCGTGAGGACCTTGCCGACAAGACCCGCGAGCTGATCGCTGTCGAGTGGGCGCGTCCCGAGCTCAAGGAAGCCGCGCAGAAGTGGCTCGACACCTTCACCGACGGCAAGGCCAACGCGGAGGCGACCAAGGCCTACGTTGCCGCGCTGATGGCGAGCATCGCCACCGTCGACGAGCTTGCCGCTGTTCCGCAGTTTGCTGAGCACGCCGCCGAACTCAAGGCCAAGGGCGAGAAGTTCTGTGACTGCGCCGCCTGCAAGCTGGTCGCCGAGATTCTCGACAAGAAGGAATACCTCGCCAAGAAGTCCCAGTGGATCTTCGGCGGCGACGGCTGGGCCTACGATATCGGTTACGGCGGTCTCGACCACGTCATCGCCCAGAACAAGGACGTCAACATCTTCGTCTTTGATACCGAGGTCTACTCCAACACCGGCGGACAGGCGTCCAAGGCTTCCAACATCGGTCAGGTCGCGCAGTTTGCGGCAGCCGGTAAGGAGACCAAGAAGAAGAGCCTCTCCGAGATCGCGATGCAGTATGGCTACGTCTACGTCGCGCAGGTCGCCATGGGCGCCAACCCCGCGCAGACCATCAAGGCCATCTGCGAGGCCGAGGCTTATCCCGGCCCGTCCCTCATCATCGGCTACAGCCCCTGCGAGATGCACTCCATCAAGGGCGGCATGATGAACTGCCAGAAGGAAATGAAGAAGGCCGTCGAGTGCGGCTACTGGAACCTGTTCCGCTTCAACCCCGCTGCCGAGCAGAAGTTCACCCTCGACTCCAAGGCGCCTGCGGGCGGCTATCAGGAGTTCCTGATGAACGAGGCCCGTTACAGCCGCCTGACCCGCGAGTTCCCCGAGCGCGCCGACACCCTGTTTGCCCGCAACGAGGAAGCCGCCAAGGAGCGCTACGAGCACCTCGTCAAGCTCATTGATATGTACGACAAGAAGTAAGCAAGGTCCCATTCAGGAGGGCTGCCGAAGGGCAGCCCTCCTTTTTGCGCGGAGAAAGGCCGAGACAGCCTACATTTTTGGCGATTTGTATAAAAAATTTATCTTTACATCACCTATAGAAATGTTCTATAATTAAAAGACAGCGGGCGCGCCGTAGGATGTGCCCGCGTTTTGCGATTCGGAAAGGTGTGAAGGTTTTGTCGAGACTTGACATTATGACGCCGTCGCGCGCCCAGACCGTGATCGACGGACTGTACCGCGACGTGGAGCGGCGCATTGCCGCCAGCCCTCCGGGACTGTGCCCGGTGGATCTTGCGATGAACTTTTTGAACCTCTGCCACGCGCAGACCTGCGGCAAGTGCGTGCCCTGCCGCGTCGGCCTCGGTCAGCTCTCCGATTTGATGGAGAGCGTGCTCGACGGCAAGGCGACGATGGAGACCATCGCGCTCATCGAGCGCACGGCGCGCGTGATCGTCAACAGCGCGGACTGCGCCATCGGGCGCGATGCGGCGCGGCTGGTGCTCGACGGCATCCAGGGCTTCCGCGACGACTATGAAGAGCACGTTCTGCGCCACCGCTGCCTCGGCGGGATGCAGAATCCTGTCCCCTGCGTGGCGCTGTGCCCTGCGGGCGTGGACATTCCGGGCTACACCGTGCTGGTGAAGTACGGCCGCTACGCGGACGCTGTGCGGCTCATCCGGCAGGATAACCCCTTCCCCTCCGCCTGCGCGTACATCTGCGAGCATCCCTGTGAGGCGCGCTGCCGCCGCAACATGATCGACGACGCGGTGAACATTCGCGGACTCAAGCGCTACGCGGTGGACCACGCGGGCTATGTGCCCCATCCCGCCTGCGCTGAGGAGACCGGCAAGACGGTCGCCATCGTCGGCGGCGGGCCGAGCGGTCTTTCCGCGGCGTACTACCTCGCGCTGATGGGCCACAAGGTCACGGTGTATGAAAAGCGGGCGAAGCTCGGCGGTATGCTGCGCTACGGCATTCCCGCCTACCGTCTGCCGCGCGAGATCCTGGACGCGGAGATCGCGTCGCTCCTCTCCGTCGGCATTGATGCGAAGGTCAATGTGGACATCGGAGACGAGATCACCTTCGACGAGCTGCGCAGCCGGTACGACGCGCTCTATCTTGCACTCGGCGCACACACGGATAAAAAGACCGGCATCGAAGGCGAGGACGCCGAGGGCGTCATGTCCGCGGTCGAGATGCTGCGCGAGATCGGCGACGATCACATGCCCGATTTCCGCGGCAAGGAGATCGTGGTCATCGGCGGCGGCAACGTCGCGATGGATGTATGCCGCAGCGCAGTGCGCCTCGGCGCGCGTAAGGTGAGTTGCGTCTATCGCCGCCGCCGGGAGGATATGACCGCGCTGCCCGAGGAGGTCGAGGGCGCGGTCGCCGAGGGCGTGGAGCTGGTCACATTGCAGGCCCCCGTGCGCATCGAGACGAACGGGCAGGGCCATGCGGTCGCGCTCTGGACGCAGCCGCAGATCATCGGCGAGATGGATGATAAGGGCCGGCCCAAGCCGGAGAAGGCAAAGCTCTTTGAAAAGCGCATCGCGGCGGATGGGATCGTAGTCGCCATCGGACAGGGCGTGGAAACACACGGCTTCGAGCAGAGTAAGATCACCATCAAGCGCGGCGCCTTTGTTGCCGAGGCCAGCGGCCAGATCGACAACATGGACGGCGTATTTGCCGGCGGCGACTGCGTCACGGGTCCGGCCACCGTCATCCGCGCCATCGCGGCGGGCAAGGTCGCGGCGGCGAACATCGACGAATACCTCGGCTATCACCATGTCATCGACGTGGGTGTGGAGGTCCCAACTGCACGGCTGAACAACAAGCCGCCCCATGGCCGCATCAACACCACCGAGCGCGAGGCCGACGAGCGCAAGCGCGACTTCAAGTGCATCGAGTGCGGCCTGACGGACGAGGAGGCTTACGCCGAGGCGTCCCGCTGCCTGCGCTGCGACCACTTCGGCTACGGCATTTTCCGCGGAGGGAGGAAGGGCAAATGGTAAAGAATGTGACGCTGACCATCGACCATAAGAGCATCACGGTGCCCGAGACGACCACGATCCTCGAGGCCGCGCGGATGCTCAACATCAACATTCCGACGCTCTGCTACTTAAAGGACGTCAACGAGATCGCTGCCTGCCGTCTGTGCTGCGTGGAGGTCAAGGGCATGGAGCGCCTTGTCCCCGCGTGCGACAATGTGGTGGCGGACGGCATGGAGGTCTTTACCAACAGCCCCATGGCGCGCGAGGCGCGCCGCGCCAACCTGCGGCTGATCCTCTCCGAGCACGACACGAGCTGCACGAGCTGCTCGCGCAGCGGCAACTGCACGCTGCAGTCGCTCGCGAACGACTTCAATATGCGCGGCGAGCACTATCCCACCAAGCTGCGCCGGGAGGCGGTGGACTACTCCACGCCGCTCATCCGCGAGAACGACAAGTGCGTGAAGTGTATGCGCTGCATCCAGATCTGCGAGAACGTACAGACCGTGAAGATCTGGGATCTGCTCGGCACCGGCTCCCGCGCGACGGTGGACGCCTCGCGCAATCGCCGCATCCAGGATACGGAATGTACCTACTGCGGCCAGTGCATCACGCATTGCCCCACGGCGGCGCTGCGGGAGCGCGACGACACGGGAATTGTCTTTGACGCCATCGACGACCCCAACACCGTCACGGTCGTGCAGGTCGCGCCGGCGGTGCGCGCGGCCTGGGCGGAGCAGTTCAACCTTTCGCCGGAGTTTGCCACGCCCAAGCGCATGGCGGCTGCTCTGCGCGAGCTGGGCTTCAACTATGTGTTCGACACCGACTTTGCCGCCGACCTCACCATCATGGAGGAGGGCAGCGAGTTTCTCGAACGCTTCACGCACAAAAAGAACTACCGCTGGCCGATGTTCACCTCCTGCTGCCCGGGCTGGGTGCGCTTTCTCAAGTCGCAGTATCCCGAGCGGACGGAGGAGCTTTCCACCGCGAAGTCCCCGCAGCAGATGTTCGGGGCCATTGCCAAGACCTACTTTGCCGAGAAGATCGGCATTGATCCCAAGCGGCTGTTCGTCGTGTCCATCATGCCGTGCGTCGCAAAGAAGAGCGAGTGTACGCTGCCGACCATGCGCGGCGAGGATGGTATTCCCGACGTTGACGTGAGCATCACCACGCGCGAGCTGGACATTATGCTCCGCGCAAACCATATTTCCCCTGTCCATCTGCCGGAGGAGGAGTTCGACTCCCCGCTCGGCAGCGGCACGGGCGCGGCGGTCGTGTTCGGCGCGACCGGCGGCGTGATGGACGCCGCGCTCCGCTCGGCGTACTACCTCGTGACCGGCGAGAACCCCGATCCCGACGCCTTCACCGCCGTGCGCGGCATGGACGGCTGGAAGGAGGCGAGCTTTACCATTCCTACGGCGGGCGAGGTGAAGGTCGCGGTGGTGAGCGGACTCGGCAACGCGCGGAAGCTGCTCTATGCCCTTGAGCGGGGCGAGGTCAGCTATGACTTTGTCGAGGTCATGGCCTGTCCCGGCGGCTGCGCGGGCGGCGGCGGTCAGCCCATTCATGACGGGCAGGAGCTGGCGGAGGCACGCGGCGGCGTGCTCTGGCGGCTCGACAAGGGCGAAGCGCTGCGCTTTTCGCACGAAAATCCCGACGTGCAGGCGCTCTATCGCGACTATCTCGGCAAGCCCCTCGGAGAGAAATCGCATCATCTGCTCCACACCGACCATCTGGCATGGGAGATGCCGCAGGCGCAGAGAGGACAATAAGCAAGCGAAAAGCGCCGCGCTTTTCCGAATTTTTATCTTTTTGCAAATAACAGTAGCTTTTTGCGGATTTTGTGGTACAATAAATGCACACTTGATCATCCTGCACGAAAGAGGCATTTTTTCATGGAATTTGTTGCAAATGAGTCCAAAAAGGTCGAGATCGAGACCTCGACCGGCGTCTATCAGCGCCACGCCATTCAGACGCATTTCGTCCAGATCGGCGAGAACTATATCGACCTGATCGAGCGCTACGTCAAGCCGCTCTATGAGGAGGGCGACCTGCTGAGCATCAGCGAGAAGGTCATCGCCCTGTGCCAGAAGCGCATCGTTTACCGCAAGGACATCCACCCCGGCTTCTGGGCAAAGCTGCTGTGCCGCTTCGTACACGTCACGCCCGCGGGCCCCGGCGCGGGCACGCCGCACAAGATGCAGCTCATCATTATGATCTGCGGCCTGCCGCGCGTGCTGCTGGCGGCCTTCTGCTCGGCGGTGACGAAGCTCTTCGGCAAGAAGGGCGTGTTCTACAAGGTCTGCGGACACGAGGTGGACGGCATCGACGGTCTGATCGACTACGATATTTCGTTCAAGGAGTATGTGGACTACGGTATTCTCAATCCCGAAAACCCCTCCGGCGTCTGCGATGAGATCTACGAAAAGACCGGCGTGAAGGCCATGATCATCGACGCGAGCGACATCGACTGCGTGATCCTCGGCAAGTGCCGCAACGTCACGCTGACGGACGAGCAGCTCTGTGAGATCGTGCGCGACAATCCCGCGGGGCAGGAGGGGCAATGCACCCCGTTCATCCTCATCCGCAAAAAGGCTTAAGGCAACACCGCACAATGAAAGCCGCGGCGCTTTGCGAGCAAATCGCTCTTGTTCCATTATGCGGTATTGCCTTAACAAACAAAAGAAAGGACCTGCGCCGCGCGGCGCAGGTCCTTTCTTATTCGCTGGTGAGCAGCGCCCGGAACGCCTCGACGGTCGGCTCCAGAAGCGTGTCGGGGTATTCGTAGTGCTCGGTGTGGATCTGCGGGTGATCCTCGCCCGCGCCCACGCCGAAGAACGCACCGCGGCAGCGGTGCAGATAGTGGCCGAAATCCTCGCTCCAGCGCATCGGGTCATGCAGGAGCGTGCCGCGGCACACGCGCATGACGCGGCTGGCGCAGAGCACGTCGTTTTCCGTGGCGGGAAAAATGTCCTGTTCTTCAAAGGAAAACTCCAGATGGTTCTTGTGGGCCAGCTCCTGCGCGCGGGTGAGCACACTGCGGCGGAGCCGCGCAAGATCGTCGTCGTGCTCGCCGCGAAGCGTCAGCCACAGCTCGGCGGACTCCGCCTTTTCGCCCATCTGCGCGCCGATGACGGTGCAGAGCGTGATGCCGCGGTACTGCTCGGGCGCGGCGAGCGCAGGCAGATCGACCAACAGCTGTCCGACTGCGGGAGCGGGGGAGATACCGGTCTCGGGATAGGCGGCGTGGGCGGGCTTACCAACAAAATGAATAGTCACGCCGCGGCTGGCGCAGGCAAAGGTGCCCGCGCGGGTGAGCACCGCGCCGAACGGAAAGCCCGGCAGGTTGTGCGCGCCGTAGATCTCGCCGACCTTCTCGCGGTCAAAAAGCTCACAGCACAGCGCCGCGCCCGCACCGGTCTCCTCCGCGCCCTGAAAGAGCAGAAACACGCTGCGCCCGATGGACTGCCCCTCGAGCATCAGCGCGACGCCGCACAGCGCCGCGGCATGTCCGTCGTGACCGCACAGGTGCGCCGCGCCGCCCTCGGGCGTCGCCAGCGCGTCG
>OMCM01001431.1_pt1 | contig 11894 bp, 9 predicted proteins | sample 1645021 | NCBI WGS metagenome assembly OMCM01 (sample SAMEA103958142, study PRJEB25191) | human gut metagenome | biome: human-associated habitat [ENVO:00009003]; feature: intestine environment [ENVO:2100002]; material: feces | place: Germany | collected 2013/2015
CCGCGCTGGATGCCCAAAATGGCGATTTCATTCTCTTCTGCGCCGATAAGTTCCAAACCGTCTGCCGAACGCTGTGCGGCTTGCGCCTCGAAGTCGGCGATATGCTGGGCTTGCGCGACAAGCAGGATTACCGCTTCTGCTTTGTCACCGACTTCCCGGAGTTCGAGTGGTCGGACGAGGAGCAGCGCTATATGGCGATGCACCACCCCTTCACCATGCCGTACGAGGAGGATTTGCCCTACCTGATGACCGACCCCGCACGGGTGCGCTCACAGGCGTATGACGTGGTGCTGAACGGCATTGAGCTGGGTTCCGGCTCGATTCGTATCCACCGCCCGGACGTGCAGGCGCTGATGTTCCGCGCCTTGGGCTTCACCGAGGAAACAGCCCGCGCCCGCTTCGGCTTCATGATTGACGCCTTCAAATATGGCACGCCGCCGCACGGGGGATTCGCTTTTGGGCTTGACCGCCTTGTGATGCAGCTGCTTGGCGCGGATTCCCTGCGCGACGTGATTGCCTTCCCGAAAGTGCGCGACGCATCCGATTTGATGACGAGCGCGCCGGATTTTGTCGATGCCGAGCAGCTGGAAGCGCTGCAATTGGGCGTTTCGACGGCGGCGGAGGCAGAGAAGCATCCGCAGAAAAAGCGTCCGACGATGGCGATTAAGACCGTCGCGGAGCTGGCGAAGCTGTCCCTGACGGCAGAAGAAGAAGTGACAATGGGCGAGGAGCTGAACACAATTCTTGGCTTTGCCGAAGCCTTGCAGGAAGTGGACACGACCGACGTTCCGCAGACCGCGCACGTCATTCCAACGGAAAACGTGCTGCGCGAGGACATTCCGGCAGCGCCCTTTGACCGCGATTTGCTGCTCTCCAACGCGCCGACGCACACCGAAGACTGCGTGAATGTGCCGCAGACATTCGATTAAGGGAGGAATCAGGCATGAAAATTACCCGAATGACGCTGCTGGAGCTGTCCGATGCCATGCAGCGCGGCGATTTGACCTCCCGCGAGGTCACGCAGGCGTATCTCGACCGCATCCATCAGGTGGAGGGCAAGGTGCAGGCGTATATCAGCCTGAACGAGGAAGAAGCGCTCCGTCAGGCGGATGAATGTGCCGCGAAAAACGCCGAAAATAGCCTGACAGACGCACCCACGCGCGAGATTCATTATATCAACATGCGCCGCCAACAGCGGAGAATCCTGCTGCAAGTCACGCAGGACGCACAAAAAGTACAGGGACATCCGCCGCAGGAAGCCGAGGTTCGGGCGCTGATTGGCCGCATTTTTGCCGAGTATGACCGTGAAAACGACTGCACATCGTTGTTATCCGCCCTGCATGGCCTGCTGGCAGAGATGCAGCATCAGCCGCTTCCCGCAACGCGTGGCGAGTTCGAGGATAGGGCGCTGCTGTATGTGCTATTGCGGCGCATGGAGGATTTTCTGCTGCTGAAACGCGAGTTCTACGAAACATATGGTTTCGAAAAAATCACCAATTAGAACGTAAATCATAACTATTTTCGTGATAAATTCGGCAAGAACGCGTCCACTTGCGCAGGCAGCAGAAAAATGCTATAATATAGGTTGAAATGAACGCGGAGGTGGCGCATGAAGCAGGAAACGGGGCGGCGGATTGCCCGCTGGGGTTATATGGCAGTCGCGGCGGGCTACCTCTGGTGGAACCTCGCGCGAATGACAGAATTTTCATGGACGTTCACCATTATGCCGTATCTGGGCGACTTTGGTATCATTGCCGCCATTTTTCCGCTGATTTTGGGCTGGAAAAAGCGCTCCCCGCTTGTCTGGACGATGACAGCGGGGCTTGGCTGGATGCTGCTGATAAGCGCTATCCGCGGCGAAAATGTTCTCGCGGCTGAGTGGCAGTACCTCAAGGAGGGCATCATTGCGTTCCTTGTGCTTGCGCCGCTGCCGGGCTGCCTTACTGAAAATCGTTTTCGGCAGTTTTTGAAGGGAACGATAGCCGTCTGGACGACTGCAATTACTTGTCAAGCAGCCATCGGCTTGTGGGCGGCAATCAGCGGTCATGCCGTTTTCAGCATGAAGGGGACGTGGTACATCGGCATGAACCTCGGTGACCACCGCCTGTATTTGAACGCTTACGTTACGACCGCCGCCGCAAAAATGGCCATGACCGTGCTTTTGACCGCGATTTTGTTCGCGCTGAGCCGCACGAAACGGGCGAAAATTGCCTGTGTGATGGCAATTCTGGTACAATGCGGCGCGCTCGCGCTGACGGATTGCCGGACGGCGTTCGTGGCGCTCGGCGTCGCGGCGGGCTTCTGCGTGTGGACGCTCCTCGGTGCGAAGGCACATATGCCGTCGAAACTAAACCATAGGCTTATACTTCCTGTGCTGATGGCAGCGGGGATTATCCTCTGCTATGGGCTGTTGACGGGGGTCTTGACGCTGCTTGCCCCGTCCGTCGCGCCCGGCCCGCTGGACAACGTGAACCTGCTGGAGTTCCCGGCGCACCTGATGCAGGAAGCATCCGCTGAACAGGAAGTTACATTGGACAGCACACCCGTCCACCGCAGCATTGACACTACGGACGCATTCAACGGACGCTGGGGGATTTGGAAGGGGGCAATTCGGCTGCTCAAAGCACAGCCGGAGCTGCTGCTGACGGGAACAAGCGCGCCGCTGGCGGCAGGAATGATGAATTTGTACACGGCTCCCGGCACGAAATACTTCCAACATGCGCACAATCTGTACTTACAGACGCTTGTCAGCTGGGGGATTCCCGGTCTGCTGATTCTGCTGACCGTGCTTGCCATGTTCCTCGTGCAGACAGCGCGGATTTCCAAGCGCAATCAGCCGCTTTGGGTGCTGATGCTGCCCCTCCTGGTAATTTACCTGTTGGTTTGCGAGTTGGTGGACTGCTTCACGATGCTTTCGACGGGTTCGCCAATGCTCTATTGGCTCTGTCTGCTGATGGGCGCGGTGGATGCACAGGCGCGGCGGCTGAAGCCACAAACGCTGCCGAAATAACGAATGGTTATAAATTTGCGTTTTGGGAGGTGAAGCCATCCGATGGTCGATATCATCATCCCTGTGTACAATGCACTTGATACGCTTGAACTTGCGGTTACGTCTGCACTCATGCAGGGGGACGTGCGAATCCTCCTTGTGGACGACGGCTCCACCGACGGCACAGCGCGCTTGTGCGACGAGCTGGCGCACCATCCGCGCATTGCGGTGATTCATCAGCAAAACCGCGGGGTATCTGCCGCACGAAACGCAGGGTTACAAGCGGCAGCGTCGGAGTGGCTGACTTTTCTTGATGCGGATGACGTGCTGCTGCCCGACGCAATCGGCCATCTGCTCGCCCTTGCGGGGGATTCGCAAGCGATTCAAGGCCTTGTGACCCGTTCGGAAGCCCCTGATGTGCCGGAATGCACCGTTCAAACCCTACCTTCGCGTGATATGCTGGACTTGGCGCTGCGAAATCCAACCGTGCATTTACACACGCACGGCTGGCTGCTGCGACGGGAAATATGTAACGAGAGGTTCAATGAATCACTGCGGCTGGGGGAGGATGGCGAGTGGATGATGCGGGTGCTGCACGGCGCGAAAACCGTTGCGCTGGCGCAGGTGAACACCTATTGCTACCATTTGCGAGCGGATTCAGCGGTGCACAGCGCGGCAGACGTGGTGCGCGAATATCTGCGAACGCTCACGGCGGCACAGCCAACATTAAACTATTTGGACATGCCGGATGCGGCGGCAGAGTACCGCTTGATGCACCTGCTGCTGATGCTGACGCACGGGGTGGTGCAGGAGGGCGGCTTTCGCGACGGGCTGCGCCAGTGCGGGGCGATTCGACGCCTGTGCCGGGAAGCGTTCCGCGCGGATTTGCGCCGTGTGCGGTGGCTGCCGCGGTCAAAGGCGCAGGCGGTGCTGCTGATGCTGTATCCGCTGGCAAGGCGGGCGATTCTGATTCGGCGCAGGCAGAATCAGCTGGCGTGTGCATCGGCAGAAAGCGCATTATAATAGGAAGGGATTTTTCACGCCGGGGTTCGCTGCAGACGGCGAGAGGCAAATCAGCAGTAACTTGCGGGTTATCGCGGACGGGACGACCTTATCCGTCGCTGCGGCGACGCTTTCATCGGTTGGAAAGTCATGGCACATCTGCGCTTGCACGCCGATGATGGCGAAAATGGTAGACAGCGTATTCGCCAATCGACATCAGCAGATTGTAAATCAGCGCAAAATCAGCACGCGGAAGCTGTATGCAAATGTAGTCAACGAAATCGCGCGAATGGGTCAAGGGTCGAAGACCCTTGCAGGGGATCGAAGGGGATAGCGTCCCCTCGCGTCTCCTTCGCTTATGAAAGGAAGTATGACGATGAAACCACTGCGGGTGCTTGTCGTGGGCTGGACGGCGACGACGGGCGGAATTGAGCACTTCTTAATGGCGTATTGTGGAAAAATGAACCGCGAACGCGTTCAATTCGACTTTTTGTGCCGTTTTAGCCCGATTGCGTGCCAAAAAGAAGCGGAAAAAATCGGGAAGATATACACAATTACCCGGCGAAGCAGCGATATAATGCGCTATTATCGGGAAATCAACGACTTTTTCCGCGAACATGGGCACGAATACGATATTATCTGGGACAATGAGTGCATGTTCAACGACATGACGCCGCTGAAAAAGGCCGCGGAGGTGGGCATTCCGGTGCGAATCGCACACTGCCATAATCCGCAGAATATGGATAAATCAGCCATCGGACATGTGCAGGGCTTCCTCCATCGGGTCAATCACCATTCGCTCAGCCGCTACGCCAACGTCCTTTGGGCGTGCTCGATGGAGAGCGCGAAGTGGGCGTGCCCCGCCATGGATTTGCCCTGCGAGGTCATCCCGAATGCCATTGACGCGCAGATGTTCCGCTTTTCGGAGCAGGTTCGGCGCGAGGTTCGCGAGCAGTATGGGCTGGAAGATTGCCTCGTAGTTGGTCATGTTGGGCGCTTGCAGTACCAGAAAAACCAAACATTCTTGCTGGACGCCTTCCGCCACCTGCATGAGCGCGAAGAGAAAGCGCGGCTCGTGCTCGTCGGCGATGGCCCGGATTTGACGGAGCTGGAGGCGAAAGCCGTCACCCTCGGCATTGAGCGGGAAGTCCTCTTCCTTGGCAACCGCGATGACGTCAACCGCTTGTTGCAGGCGTTCGACCTGTTCGTCATGCCGTCGCACTTCGAGGGCTTCGGGATGGCGGCTTTGGAAGCGCAGGCGGCAGGGCTGCCGTGTCTGTTATCCGCCAGCGTGCCGAGGGAAACGAAGCTGACGCGAAACGTGGAGTTTATTCCGGCGGAAGATCCGGCGATTTGGGCGGAACATATGCTGAACATGCTGGAACGCCACGAAATCCGCCGCGACGAGGCGCAGACCATCGCCGACGCGGGCTACGACATAGGCACCGCGGCGCAGCGGCTGGAGGACAAGCTCATCGCCCTGACGGAGAGAAAACGGTTTCAGCGGCGCTTCCTGATGACCCCGAAAACGAGTGCATCGGGCGTGCCAGCGCTGAACAAGGCGCGCGCGGACATTGAGCAGATTGCCGCTGAAATGGGGTACGCGCCGTTCGTGCTCCACGCGCCGGACAGCGCAAATGGCAGCGTCTGGCAAGCTATCCAAGTCGGCGCAAAGACGCTTGGCGACTGGGTTCGCGCGTTCTACCGGATGCGGCAGGGCGACCTGCTGCTCGTGCAGTACCCGTATTTCCCGGTCAAGGGCTACGGCGTGGCGCGGCTGGCGCTGCACCTGCTGCGCTGGAAGGGCGTGAAAACCGCCGCGCTCGTGCACGACCTCGACTCGCTCCGGCGGATTGGGGGAAGCGCCGCGCGCGGGAGCGACCAGCTGCTGCTGCCGGGGTTCGAGGCGCTCATCGTGCACAGTCAGCGGATGGAAAGCTACCTGCGCACGGTGGGCGTGACGTGCCCGATGATTCTGATGGAAGCGTTTGACTGCCTGTCGGAAGGGGAAATCCCCGTGCGGGAGAAGAGCCGCATGGTCGCGATTGCGGGCAACCTCGCCGCGGACAAGAGCGGATATCTGAAAGATATTGGCAAAGTTCCGCTGGAATGGCAATTATATGGAACAAACTGGGCAGGCAGCGGCTCAACGCGCATCAAATACCACGGCGAAATTGCGCCGGAGAAGCTGCCGGAGACGATTTCGGGCGCGTTCGGCATCGTGTGGGACGGCGACAGCCTTGACGGGCTGACGGGCTTGTACGGCGTGTACGCCCTGCTGAACAGCCCGCACAAGCTGTCAACATACCTCGCGGGCGGACTGCCGGTGATTGTTGCGAAAAATGCCGCGGCGGCGGATTTTGTGGCGCGGGAGCAGGTCGGCGTGGCGCTGAACAGCCTGCGCGAGCTGCCGGAGCTGATTCACACGATGCCGGAGGAGGACTACCAGCGCTACGCGGCGAACGCGCGGCGGGTCGGGGCGCAGCTTCGGGCGGGGGAGAACACGAAGCGGGCACTGCGGAAGCTGGAAGAAGTGGAATGAGCAGCTGACGGACGGCGCGCGGTGAAATCAGGACGCTGAGCATCCGGTCGGCGCGTTTTCGCCGAATGCCCGCGCACCGTCCGGCAAAATCCCAAAAACCGAAAATCCCCCTTACGACCATCCAGCAAATCCGACTGGATGGTCGTTTTTTAACCGAAATTTCCTGCTGAAACGATTTCGAGAATCAGCCGAAACGTTTTCGTAAAAAATCCCGCAAACCCTTGAAAACACAGGAATGGAAACGGTTACAACGTGAGGAATGGAGAATCCGGAAAAAATTTTTATAAAAAAACACAGGAAAACACTTGATTTTTTCGCGCGGGTGGTGTATACTCTAACCATCACGAAACCGGTTTAGCAAAAAGCCGAACGGGTTCGTGAGCATCACATGTCCCGGAAGCAGAACGCTAACCCGCCTCGGCGCTTCCAGCAAAGACGAAAGGAGGGGCGCCCATGGCCGTGACCATCAAGGATGTTTCCGCAAAGTGCGGCCTGTCCATCTCCACTGTCAGCAAGGCGTTCAACAACTACGCGGACATCAGCCTCGAAACCCGCGAACTCGTGCAGCGCACGGCGCGTGAAATCGGCTATTACCCCAACGCCATCGCCCGCACGCTCAAAACCAACCGCTCCTACAACTTGGGCGTTCTGTTCCAGGAAAAGCGCGGCACGGGTCTGACGCACAGCTTCTTCGCCTCCGTGCTGGATGCGTTCAAGTCGGCGGGGGAGAAGCGCGGGTACGACATCACCTTCATCAACCACCACATCGGGTGGACGGGCATGACCTATCTGGAGCACTGCCGATACCGCAATGTAGACGGCGTGTGCGTCGTCTGCGCCGATTTCTACGCGCCGGAGGTCATTGAGCTGGTGGACAGCAATTTGCCCGTCGTCACCATCGACCACAGCTTCAACAACCGCTCGTGCGTGCTGTCGGACAACATCGGCGGACTCAAGCTGCTGGTGGATGCCGCTTGTCAGAAGGGACACCGCAAAATCGCGTACGTCCACGGCGAAAAATCCTCCGTCACGGAGAACCGCATCATCGGCTTCTACCGCGCGATGCAGGAGCATGGGCTGAACGTGAACCCGGACTTCGTCGTCGAGGCGCTCTACGACAACCCCGCCACGAGTATGCAGGCGGTGCTGAACCTGATGAACCGCCCTGACCCACCGACGTGCATCCTGCTGCCGGACGACCACTCGACCCTGGGCGCGCTGCAGGCAGCAAAACAGCTGAACTTGCGCGTGCCGGAGGATTTGTCCCTGGCTGGATACGACGGCATCCGCCTGACGCAGATGCTTCAGCCGCGGCTGACCACCATCGAGCAGGATACCAAGCGCATCGGCGCACAGGCGGCGGAATTCCTGATTGACCGCATCGAGAACCCGCGCACCGCTGGCAGCGAAACCGCAACAATTCCGGTTAAACTGCTGGAGGGCGAATCCATGGGCATCTGCCCGATGAAGACAGACGCCGCCAACAGCTGATTTTTTCCGCAAGAGGAGGCGGAAAAAATCACCCCACATCGTATTCCCGCGGCAGGGAAGCCGCTGGAAATATAGCGGGCACAACCCGCCTATTAAAAAGGAGGAAAATCCTATGAAAAAGCTCGTCGCTCTGCTTCTGTGCCTGATGATGGTCGTTCCGGCCACGCTGGCATCGGCGGAAACCGCCGAGGGCAAGGTGCTGAACATCTGGTGCTGGAACGATGAATTCCAGAGCCGCTTCAACGCCTACTATCCCGAAGTGAAGGAAATTGCTGAGGATAAGTCCACCACCACCCTGAACGATGGCACCATCGTTAAGTGGACGATCAACCCCAACGAGGGCAACAACTACCAGAACAAGCTGGACGAAGCCCTGCGCGCGCAGGAATCCGCCGCGGCTGACGACAAGATCGACATCTTCCTGATCGAAGCTGACTACGCTTTGAAGTACGTCGATTCCCCCTACACGCTGGACGTGAAGGCGGACATCGGCCTGACGGACGAAGATCTGGGCGGCCAGTACAAGTACACGCAGGAAATCGCCACCTCCGCTGATGGCAAGCTGAAGGCTGTCACCTGGCAGGCGACCCCCGGCCTGTTCGCGTATCGCCGCTCCATCGCCAAGGACGTGCTGGGCACCGACGATCCCGATGCAGTGCAGGAAGCGCTGGCTGACTGGGACAAGTTCAACGCTGTCGCTGAGCAGGCGGCTGCGAAGGGCTACTACATGCTCTCCGGCTATGACGATGCGTACCGCACCTTCTCCAACAACGTGTCCGCTCCGTGGGTTGCTGACGACGGCGAAACCGTGGTCGTTGACGCGAACCTGATGAAGTGGGTTGACCAGACCAAGCTGTACACCGACAAGGGCTACAACCACAAGTCCTCCCTGTGGGACGCGACTTGGGCGGCTGATCAGGGCCCGACCGGCAAGGTCTTCGGCTTCTTCTACTCCACTTGGGGCATCAACTTCACCCTGCTGGGCAACTCTCTGGAAACTTCCGTCGCCAACGGCGGCAAGGAAGAAGTCGGCAACGGCGCTTATGGCGACTACGCGGTCTGCCAGGGCCCGCAGGCTTACTACTGGGGCGGCACCTGGATTTGCGCGGCTGCCGGCACCGACAACGTGGCGACCATCAAGGACGTTATGCAGAAGCTGACCTGCGACGCGGCGATCGCCAAGAAGATTACCGAGGACACGCAGGACTACACCAACAACGTGGCGGCTATGAACGAGCTGGCGCAGAACTACTCCTCTGCCTTCCTCGGCGGCCAGAACCACATCGCGCTGTTCGCGGAAGCGGCTCCGAAGATCGACATGAGCAACATCTCTGCTTATGACCAGGGTCTGAACGAATCCTTCCAGGGCGCGTTCAAGAACTACTTCGACGGCAACGCCACCATCGACGAAGCCAAGGCGCAGTTCGAGAGCATCATCTCCGAAAAGTATCCGGAACTGGTGAACTTCCAGTGGCCGGACGCGGAGTAATTCGCATCACAAACCAAGCGGCAGGGGCGGGCATTGCGCCCGTCCCTGCTTGCTTTACGAAGAAAATTGTATTCTGTTCCAATGGTGACCTCTGGCAGCGAAATCCCAACGCCCGCCGGATGCCAGAGGTCATCATTGGGGCAAACGAACGTAGGAAGGATTGGTGATTCCGGATGCAGGGAGCAAAAAAGAAAGTCCGCTCCGTCAGCTATGCCAAATGGGGCTATGTGTTCATCGCGCCGTTCTTCATCGTGTTTGCGCTGTTCCAGCTCTATCCGCTCGTCTCGACGATTTATTACAGCTTCTTTGAGTATTTCTTCAAGCAGGGCGGTCTGATTCAGGTCGGCCCGAAATTCGTCGGCTGGACGAACTACTTGTACGTTTTCTCCAAGGATTTGCCCAGATACTTCGGCAACACCATCATCATGTGGCTGATGGGCTTCATCCCGCAGATTGTCTTCTCGCTTCTGCTGGCAGCGTGGTTCACCGATAACCGCCTGAAGCTGAAGTGCCAAGGCTTCTTCAAGACCGTCATCTACATGCCCAACCTGATTATGGCGTCCGCGTTCGCCATGCTGTTCTTCGCCCTCTTCGCTGATCAGGGCCCGGTCAACAACATGATTCAGGCACTCGGCGGCGAACCCATCCGCTTCCTCTCGAATATCTGGGGCACGCGTTCGCTTGTCGCGCTGATGAACTTCCTGATGTGGTTCGGCAACACCACCATCATCCTGATGGCGGCGATGATGGGCATCAGCCCTTCCATGTTCGAGGCGGCGCAGATTGACGGCGCGACCCCGAATCAGACGTTCTGGAAGATTACCCTGCCGCTGATTCGCCCCATCCTCGTCTACACGCTCGTCACGTCCCTCATTGGCGGCCTGCAGATGTTCGACGTTCCGCAGATTTTGACCAACGGCAAGGGCGACCCGGTTCGCTCCTCCATGACCGTCGTCATGTATCTGAACAACTTCATCGGCACGTCGAAGAACTACGGCCGTGCGGGCGCGGTGTCCGCCATCATGTTTGTTATCTGCGCGGTGCTGTGCGTGGTCATCATGCGCACGACGCGCGGCGATGATGAACGCAAGCCCAAGCCCGTGAAAGCGGCGAAGGCTGTGAAGGGAGGCAAAGCGGCATGAGTCAGGCAACGATGAAAGTGCAGCCCAAGACAAAAGACCAGCAGACCGGCGCCCATGCGGCGCTGACCGCGCGGCGCATCGTGGCGTATGCGGTGCTGATTCTGCTCTGCGCGCTGTGCCTGTTCTTCTTCTACGTCCTCATCATCAACGCAACCCGCCCGCACGCGGATATCCAGAAGGGCTTCTCGTTCCTGCCGGGTTCGTGGACGTCGCTGTGCAACAACTTCACGCAGGTGATAAACAACGCGAACATCCCGATTATCTCCGGTATGCGCAATTCGCTCATCGTTTCCGCCATGACGGCGATTTTTGCGTGCTACTTCTCCGCGCTGACGGCGTTCGGCATTCACGCGTACCGCTTCAAGGGGCGCGCGCTCGCCCTTACCTTCATCCTGCTGATTATGACGATGCCGACGCAGGTTTCCGCGCTGGGCTTTGTGCAGCTGATGGGCAAGATGAACCTGAAGGATTCGCTCCTGCCTCTGTTCCTGCCGTCTATCGCCAGCCCCGCGGTGTTCTACTTCATGTACCAGTACATGCAGGCGAGCCTGCCGCTGGAGGTCATCGAAGCCGCCCGCATCGACGGCAGCAGCGAGTTCGGCACGTTCAACCGCATCGTTCTGCCGATGATTAAGCCCGCTTTGGCGGTTCAGGCGATTTTCACCTTCGTCGGCGCGTGGAACAACTACTTCACCCCCGCCCTGATTCTGAACTCCGCGAACAAAAAGACGCTGCCGATTTTGATTGCTCAGCTCCGCAGCGCCGACTTCCTGAAGTTCGACATGGGGCAGGTCTATATGATGATTGCCCTCTCGATTCTCCCCGTCATCATCGTCTACCTCTTCCTCAGCAAGTTCATCATTGCTGGCGTTGCGGTCGGCGGCGGGAAGGAGTAAGGGGATTCCCGAAAATGAATGCGCCCTCCCTCTTCGCAGTGCGTGAAGGGGGAGGGCGCGCTGTGTGCAAGGTATGACCTCGTTCGCCGTAAATTTCCAGAAGGGGGATAATCACGATGCCAAATACCGATAAACAGCCGATTGACCACAAACCGCCCCGTCCGCAGACGCTCGACGACCTCTTCGCCGCCTATCAGGGCGATTATCACCCAACGGAAATCGACACCGGCGTGGATGTTGGACTGGAACGAATCGGCTGATTACACAAAAATTAGTTCTTCACAAAAACTTGGGGGAAGAGCAGCTTGGGGGCGCGTCTGCGGACGCGCAAAGTTACTGGCAG
>OMCM01001432.1_pt1 | contig 11894 bp, 9 predicted proteins | sample 1645021 | NCBI WGS metagenome assembly OMCM01 (sample SAMEA103958142, study PRJEB25191) | human gut metagenome | biome: human-associated habitat [ENVO:00009003]; feature: intestine environment [ENVO:2100002]; material: feces | place: Germany | collected 2013/2015
GATCGTCCTTATGGGAATACCTTTATTGTTGATAGTCCTTGTGATCACCATCTATGTTTGCAACCGGACTATACAGAAAAATAGCGAAACATATATCTATTCGACTGTTTCCGATATTCCATATAATAAGGTAGGACTGTTACTGGGAACTTCACCTAAACTGAAAAGTGGAAAAGCCAACCTATATTTCGACTATAGGATTAAAGCTGCCACAAAACTCTACAATGCCGGAAAAGTCAAATATATACTGGTTAGCGGTGATAACCGGAGAAATAGTTATAACGAACCGGAAGAAATGAAAAAAGCACTTATAGCAGCAGGAATACCTGACCAACGGATTATACTGGACTATGCAGGTTTAAGAACATTGGATTCTGTGGTAAGAGCACATTTAATTTTTGGTTTGGAGCGTTTTACTCTGATTTCACAACAGTTTCATAACGAACGGGCAATTTATCTGGCTCAGCAAAGTCACCTCCAGGCTATCGGATACAACGCTCAGGATGTGAGTGCGTATGCCGGCTTTAAAACGAATCTTCGAGAATTATTGGCAAGAGTAAAAGTCTTTGTGGATATAGTTACCAATAAAGCTCCCAAACATCTTGGAGAAAAGGTAAAGATACCCGAATAATAATTGTATATTCCCCCCTAATAACATCATTATCATATAATACATGCAAAAGTTACTATTTCTTTTTTTACTGCCACTGATACCATTTTCGTTCCCGTGCCATGCTCAAACCACTTATCAAATGGTGACAAGAAATTACTCTCCGGTTACAGATTCTTATCCCCAAGAGGTTTCTAATTTTAAAAAGGCAGACAGTGTCTACTATTTCACCGTAAAAGTATCCAAAGCTTATGACGATACCTTAAAAAGAAAAGTAGCAGAAAAGGTTCTTTATAGCCCCAATGACATCTATGACGGAGAGGTCGCTTCTTATCTAAACCCCACCCGACTCATTGACTATTCTTCTCCTACTATCGAACTTATAACAGACTCTTTATTCAAAGGCGAAGACAGTATAATGACAATTATAAGAAAGGGCTTGGAGTTTGTATCCCATTATATAAGTTTTGATGATTCTCTAGCCACGGCTATTTCAAGAGGTGATTGTAAAACATTGGATGTAAATCATATCCTTCAAAGAAAGAAAGGTACTTGCAGCGAATATACTAATTTATTCACGGCACTTATGAGAAAGAAAGGAATTCCTTGCCGGTTTGTTGCCGGTTTTATTTTTATACCTGAACAAAAATTCTATGGATGTCATGCCTGGGCCGAATGCTACCTCAAACAATACGGATGGATGGCAGTAGACCCCCAATCCGGAAAAAGCTGGTTACCAACAACTATAATCCGACTTTTTGCCGGAACAGATTATACAGACTGTGGATTAAACTCTTTTATGGACCTAGTACCCAAGTCTATAGAAATAGTAAAAGAATAAATGTACATCAAAAATATAAAAAGGAAAATAATGCTCAGATAATCATGGAACAACAACCTCAACTCAACGACCACAATAAACAAGAATATCCCCCGATGCATACAGCAGAGCATTTGCTCAATGCCACTATGGTAAAAACATTCGGATGTCCTCGTTCACGAAATGCACATATCGAAAAGAAAAAAAGCAAATGTGATTACGAACTTCCGACTTGCCCAACGGAGGAGCAAATTCATGCCATTGAAGAAAAAGTAAATGAAGCTATCGATCGCCATTTACCTGTAACCTGTGAGTTCATGACACACGAAGAAGCCAAAAGCATTGTGGACCTGAGTAAGCTTCCGGAAAATGCAAGCGAAATATTACGTATTGTCAGAATAGGAGATTACGATGCTTGCGCTTGCATCGGGCAACACGTAGAAAACACATCAGAAATAGGTCTTTTTAAAATTATCAGTTACGACTATGCCGACGGAAAATTACGCCTCAGATTCAAACTGATAAAATAGGTATGTAACAGTCTCAATCAACTAATAGATTATTAACAAAAGTCTTATCAAAGTATAAATTTATGAACAATTTGACAGCAAAATGGTAAAATTGGCATTATCTCCCTGACATTTAGTCAAACTAAGGAAGAATATGGCACTGGCACAAATTTTGTAATTTCTTTAGTGAACGACGGTTCGAAACGACGAACCGAAATTCAAGAATTAATCTGAATGTTTAACTAAAAGATAGGAGACTAAATTATGATGCCTGTTAGAAGATCTCAGAATTGGTTACCAAGTATCTTTAATGATTTCTTTGATAACGAATTAATGGCTAAAGCAAATGCTACCGCACCTGCTATTAATGTAATTGAAACCGATAAGGCCTATAAATTAGAGTTGGCCGCACCAGGGATGACTAAGGAAGATTTCAGCGTACGGATTGATGAAGAAAACAACCTGGTAATTTCAATGGAAAAGAAAGCTGAAAACAAGGAAGAAAAGAAAGACGGTCGCTATTTACGCCGTGAATTTTCATATTCAAAATTCCAGCAGACAATGATTCTGCCGGAGAACGTAGATAAAGATCACATCTCCGCGCAAGTGGAAAACGGTGTTCTGAACATCGAACTACCCAAGTTGAGTGAAGAAGAAGTGAAGAAACCTGACAGAACCATTGAAGTTAAATAAACTCATTGAATTAGTGGAAATTCCTTAATACAAAGGGATTAAAGATCACCCCGGAATCATCTCCCCATTAGAGAGAAAGATTCCGGGGTATTCTTTTATAAAACAAGAGTTGAAGGGTGGCAGTATTTGCGCAATACAGACATTAGTCTTGCTTTATCCACCGGCTTCACGAGATAATCATTGCAACCGGATTTCAGCGCAGCTACCTTGTCGGACTCGAAAGCATGCGCTGTAAGAGCTACAATAGGAATATTCGTATCAAACTTCCGAATCTCAGCTGTTGCCGTCAGTCCGTCCATTACCGGCATTTTCATATCCATCAACAAGAGATCTATTTTATACTCTTTTACCATCGCTACAGCCTGCTCCCCATTCACAGCGTGAAGCAAATTATAATGTTTGGACAACATAGCCGATATCAGCAGATAATTACTTGAAATATCTTCTACAACCAAGACTGTTTTTCTATCCAAAGCCGAATACTGATTTCCGCTATGTATCAGATCATCTTTACCTGTATTCTGTCCAATGGCGATATTGGACTCCCAACGCATTTGTACCTCCGGATCGCAAGGTAGAACAGCCCAGAAAAGAGATCCCCGGCTATATTCCGATTCAAAACCGACACTTCCTCCCATCGATTCGGTAATAGCCTTACATATAGAGAGTCCAAGACCGGTGCCTTGTGCAAATTCATCCAATTTCTCAAACCGATGAAAGACTTTCCTCTTTTTCTCCTCCGGTATACCGATGCCGGTATCCCTTACATAAAGACGGATTCCGGCGTCTACCACCTCGTATCCCATCTCGATAGTTCCCTGCGGCGTATATTTGATGGCATTAGTTACATAATTAGTCACCACTTGTGCAACCCGATTTTTGTCAAGTCTCACCCGGCACACACTATAAGGATTCACCGCGACCAACTGCACTTTAGGATTTGTCACCCGTTGCTTCATTGAAGATGCCATACTATCGAAATATTCTGCCAGATCAAATTCCTCATATTTCAGCTCCACCGAACCGGACTCCAACTTCGACAAATCCAGAATATCATTAATAAGTTTCAGCAGCAATTCGTTATTGGTATTGATAATCTGCATGTATTCTTCTTTATCACCCTGTTCTTCCGAATTCATCAATAGGTCAGAGAAGCCGACAATAGCATTCAGTGGAGTACGGATTTCGTGACTCATATTGGCAAGAAAGGCCGACTTGAGCTTATCCGATTGTTCGGCCAACAATTTCGCCTGTCTCAACTCCTCAATCATCCTCTCCCTGTCAGTAATATCATCCACACGAATGACAATACCGTCGATCTCTTCACTTTCATTAAATACAGGAGTAGCCAATACTTCTACAATCCGGTTATTCTCCAGATGAAACTTGATCTTTTCCATCTGTCTTGATACCAATACTTTGCTTAGCACGCAGTTGTCACAAGGAGAAGTCCGATTATGAGCACTTTTATAACAGCATTCTCCTCTTTTATAAGCCTCAAAAGAGAGGCTGGATGAACAGACAGACACATTTTCCCATTGTACTACATAATCTGTCGTGATATAGGCCAACCCCGAATTAGTGTTATTCAATACCAGTTCATTCTGTCGGATAAGTTTATTCAGCTTTTCTTTATTTTTCAGTAGAGTCAACTCTGTCTGTTTGTAGGATTCGATGCTGATTGACATTCCGGAAACATACTGATAAGGATGATCATTGAGTATGGAGGTTTCAAGTACTCCGCGGGTTTTCCACCATTCATAGTTTCCGTTTCCTCTCAGATCAGCACGATATTCTATATCCCATTCGCCGCTATCCTGTTTGAGCACCGCATCCATTGTATCGACAAACCGTTGCCGATCATCAGGGTGCACACACTCTGCAAACTTTTCAAACGAGTTGGTTTCCAAAGCATTCCGCCCGATCTTATCAAATCCTTCACCAAAGCTTACCCTTTGTTTTGACGGCTCGTAAAACCAGGTATAAGCGTTCATTACTTCCATTGACATAGAGAGCACTTTAGCACGGCGCTTAAGATCATTCTGCAATTTCTGATCCCAGCGGATATTAAGCAACAGACGCTTGGTGCCATCATAGATGATATTCTTGCGCACGATGGTATCATAGCTGCGTCCGTCTTTCAATATGATTCTTTCTACCCCAAAATAAGGCTTTCCGGTAGTGAAGACTTCCAGATCTGTTTTCTGCATACGTTCCGCCTGTTCGCTATCCAGAACGCTACATACGGTTTCACCCTCATGGGTGCCGAACATCCGCATGCTTTCTTCATTGCAGAAGACATAACGAAAATCATCTTCCACATCTTTTATATGAATGGGAAGCGGTATGCTGTTCAAAATATTCTCTTGTAGCAGCTTGCGCCTTTGCAGCTCCGTATTGTTTTTACGAAAACCCACATATTTAATTACCTTTCCATCCGTCCCTCTTTCATACGGGGTACAGTTCAGTTTACAATATTGCCATTCGGATGTATCGGACAACCTGATCCGGAAATCTATTTCATACAGACAATCGCAACCACTGAGCATATCCAATAGGATAATCTCCGCTTTTTTCCAATCCTCCGGATGAATCTGTTTCTTATAGTCTTCGATGGTGAGTGCTTGGGTAGGATCATAACCATTAAGAGGTTCATTCTCCGCATAAAACAACCGGGTACGAACATCAAATTCCCACAACATCACCTCAGCAGCCTGCATGGCCAATGCCGTTTTTTGCTTGCTTTGCCGCAATATCTCTTGAGTATGCACAGCTTCAGTCACATCCTGTGCTATGAAAAGAAACTTATCAATCTCCTTATTTTCATCCAGAACGACCGATACAGTAATTTCAAAATAACTGATTCCTGATAAAACAGTCGGATAATGGGCTTTTGCCAGGTCAAAATCATATTTGACCGTAAAACGGATATTCTCTCCCGCACGTAGACGCCTCTTCATCTCCACCGGAATATTCGGATTCTCAAAGATATTGATTCCCAACATATCTTGTTTATCCTTCACTCCCATCATCTTTAGTCCCACACTATTAATCTCTATCAGATACCCATCGCCATCGTACAATTCCATTCCTACAGGAAGATTTTCATAAATGGTCTGCTGAAGTCGATGAATCTGAGAAGGGGTTGATGTTTGTTTGTTCATTACGTAATAACTTTGTATATCTGTTTTTTCCTTCTACAAAAATACACATAAGTTACAAGCTAACGTACATTTACAGAGAAATTTAAGTCTCTCAACCACTTTTCGGAGGCTTTTGAGGCCCTCTTCCATAAAGTCAACCGCTTTTCCGATAGCTCTTCACTGCCCAAACATTGAAAAGCAGTGCAAAGGCCAGCAACGCCCCCAGCTGTGGCAACAAATCAATAAAGCCACTCCCTTTGAGATAAACCATACGCATCACTTGCATAAAATATTTCAGAGGATTGAGCATTGTTATCCATTGCGCCCATTCGGGCATACTACGAATAGGGGTAAACAGCCCGCTCATCAGAATCAGGATCAACATACAGAACCACATGACAAACATAGCTTGCTGCATCGTAGCCGAATGGTTGGAAATGACCAGCCCGAGGCCGGATACAGCCAGGACAAATACAATGGAGAAACAATAGATGACCCAAAAATGCCCCACAGGAAAGATACCATAAAGTGTCCATGCCAAAACAAAGCAAAGAGTCAGGACAACAAAACCGATCAGCCAATAGGGAATCAATTTGGCAAGAATAAAGGTAAACTTTCCGACAGGAGTTACATTGATCTGTTCAATCGTACCGGCTTCTTTCTCCCCTACTATATTTAATGCAGGCAGAAAGCCGCAAAGCATCGTAAGCAACATCACCATCAGGGCCGGAACCATAAACAGCTTATAATCCAAACGGGCATTAAAAAGATTCTGGGTGAGAATATCAATCCGGGGCAGATTTCCGTCGGCAGAGAAAGAGGTGGTACCGCTTTCAGTCCGTAATTCTTCTCCATAGTCATTGACAATGGCAGACAAATAGGAACTTCCCAAGCCACCCTTGGTACCATTCACGGCATTGACAGCCAAAAGTACGTTGGCAGCACCGCCATTCACCCAATCCTTCTCGAAGCCTCTGGGTATTTCAAGTAACAGGTCGGCTGTTCCCGCTTCAATCGCCTCCATACCTTTTTCGTAAGAATCCGGCAAAGCAGTGGTCTGAAAGTAAGTTGAAGCCGTTATTTTATCCACCAGCCTGCGGGAAATAACCGAATGATCATTATCAATTATATTCATCCGGATATTTTTTATCTCAAGATTGGCCGCCCAAGGCATAAGAAGCATAATCATGCAAGGGAAGATAAATATCAACCTCGGCAGGAAGGAGTTGCGGAGCAACTGCTTGAATTCTTTCTCTATAAGATATTTAATCATAACCTGTTTTTGAATTTCTTGAAGCTTATTGTTATCAACAGAACTGCCATCAAAGCCAGAATACTGACTTCAGACCATACAAACGAGATGTCCACTCCCTCGATCATCAACTTACGTACAGCCTGAATATACCAGCGGGCAGGCAGTATATCAGAAATTAATTGCAGCACCAAAGGCATACTTTCTATCGGAAATATCATACCCGAAAGCAACATGGTAGGCATCATCAGTACCAAACCCGAGGCCAGCATGGCAGCTACCTGTGTCCGTGTCACCGTAGAGATAAGTAATCCCAGCGACAACGATACAAAAATGAAAAGCAACGACACCATAATCAGCCAGAACAGGCTGCCTGCCACAGGCACATCGAGTACATAAACAGAAAGCAACAGAATCGTCGTAAGATTGACAAATGACAATACAAAATAGGGAACTGCCTTGGCCAGAATAATAAACAGCGGTTTCACCGGAGACACCAACAGGATCTCCATCGTGCCGGTTTCCTTCTCCCGGACAATAGAAATAGAGGTCATCATGGCACAAATCAACATCAAGATAAGTCCCATCACACCGGGTACAAAATTGTAAGCACTCTTCATCTGAGGGTTATAAAGCAATTTCACATTGGGTACGACAGAAGGCACTGACATTCCGGGAGTAAGCATTTCCTGCCGGACAGCAGCAATCACTCCTGTGGCATAGCCGGCTTGTGTGGTAGCCATATTCGGATCCGTTGCATCGGAAACCACTTGCACACGGGCATCACCTGTATAAAGGCGGTCGGCAAACTGCTCACTGAAAACGAGTGCCATATCTATCTCGTTTTCCTGAAACGCCCTTTCCATCTCTTGCGGAGAATGTAAAAGGCACTTCACGGAAAAGTATTCGCTGGCATCCAGACGATCGATAATTTTGCGTGTGACGATGTCATTCGACGGATCGAGTACGCCCACTCGTACATTTTTCACTTCTGTAGTGATGGCAAAGCCAAAAAGGATAATCTGCACGACAGGCATTCCCAATAAAATCAACATAGTCCGCCGGTCACGGAATATGTGGAAGAATTCCTTTTTTACAAATGCTATAAATTGTTTCATATACTAATCAGCTTTACGCACTGCCTTACGGGCCAGTTGTTGGAATACATCATCCATCGTATCGGCATGAAAATGCGCCTTCAACCCACGGGGGGTGTCAAGTGCTTCGATACGTCCGTCCACCATGATAGATACACGGTTACAATATTCTGCTTCATCCATGTAATGGGTAGTCACAAAGACCGTTATCCCCCGGTCGGCAGCCTGATAAATCAGTTCCCAGAACTGACGGCGGGTAGCCGGATCGACTCCTCCCGTCGGTTCATCAAGAAACACGATCCGGGGATTGTGGAAGATTGAAACGGAAAAGGCCAGTTTCTGTTTCCATCCCAAAGGCAGGCTTTTCACAAGTGTGTCACGCTCTCCGCTGAAGCCCAAGCGATCAAGAAGAGCATCTGTCTTTTCGGCTATTTCCCGATCCTGCATTCCGTAAATTCCGGCAAAGAGGCGGATGTTCTCCCACACTTTAAGGTCCTCATACAACGAAAACTTCTGGCTCATATAACCGATATTCTTCTTTACCTCTTCGGGGTGAGCCGCTACATCAAAACCTGCTACCCGCGCCATGCCCGAAGTAGGCTTACTCAGTCCGCAAAGCATGCGCATAGCAGTGGTCTTCCCTGCACCGTTTGCTCCGAGAAATCCGAAGATCTCTCCACGGTTTACCCGAAAGGAGATATGATCGACTGCGGTAAAATGACCGAAACACTTGGTCAATTGATCCACCTCGATGGCAAAATCGTTTCCGGCGTGCACTTCCGTACGTTCCAGACCGGGCGGGCAAAGAATATGGCTGAAACGTTGCAGGATACGTTCCGGCACATCGATACCTTGTATCTCGCCCTCATTGATAAAAGCGATACGGTCGCATTGACGGGCTTCGTCCATGATCGGAGTGGAAACAAGAATTGTGATACCTTGATCCTTAAGATGCCTCAGCATTTCCCAGAACTCCTTGCGCGAAACAGGATCCACACCGGTAGTCGGCTCGTCCAGAAAAAGAATCTCCGGCTTATGAATCAACGCACAACTCAGAGCAAGTTTTTGCTTCATTCCCCCGGATAAAGCTCCTGCCCTGCGTTTACGGAAAGGCTCTATTTGCTGATAGATATCTTTCACCAGATCGTAGTTTTCACGAATGGTCGTATGAAACACGGTAGCGAAAAAGTCAAGATTCTCCTCCACTGTCAGATCCTGATAGAGCGAAAAGCGTCCGGGCATATATCCCACTTGTTGCCGGATTTGTTTGTAGTCCTTCACGACATCGAGTCCGTTCACCGTAGCTGTTCCGCTATCGGCCAGCAACAATGTGGTCAATATCCGGAAGAGAGTGCTCTTACCTGATCCGTCCGGGCCGATAATACCGAATAATTCGCCGGGATTTACAGAAAAGGTAGCACTTTTCAGGGCTTCTACCTCCCCGTAACGTTTCGTCACGTCATTTACAGATACAGCTGGTTTCATAAGCAGGCATCATTTATAACTTCACTCCTCCGTACATACCTATCTTCAGAAGTCCATCGTTCTTTACCGCTATCTTAACGGCATACACCAGATTGGCACGTTCTTCTTTTGTCAGAATCGTTTTAGGAGTAAACTCCGAACGATCTGAAATCCATGTCACGACACCCGGATATTCCTTACGCTCATCTCCCCCATAATCGGAAAAGACCGTCACCCGATTGCCAAGCTTGACTTGTGAAAGCTGTTCGGAAGTGATATAGGCACGAAGATACATCTGATCGATATCTGCCACCTTAAAAAGAGGTTTACCCACAGCAGCCAGCTCCCCGGCTTCGGCATATTTTGCCAATACAGTACCACTGATAGGCGAAACGACGTGACACTTCGCCAATTGGTCTTCTACTTGTGCCACCTGGATTGCGACTGATGATCCCTGTTCCGTCAAACTGTTCGTACTGTTCTGTAAAGACGACATCTGGGCAGTAAGCTGCCGTTCGAGCAATGCGATCTGTGCCTCCCAATCATCCAGTTGCTTCTGATTGGCGGCTCCGGCTTTCAACAGGTTTTCCACGCGTCTCTTCTCTCTCCGGGCGGTAGCGATCTGCTGCCGGGTAGCAGCAATCTGTTTGTTGACGTCCGGACGTTGGCTTTCAACCGACTTCATGCTGGCCTGCAATTGCAGTTTCTTCAGATAGAGTTGTAGCGTATCGATCAGCCCTACTTCTTCGCCTGCTTTCAGCCGGGTACCTTCTTCAACATGAAAGTACAAGAGTTTCCCCGAAGCTTCGGCCGAAACCAGAACTTCCGTAGCTTCGAAAGTTCCCGTGGCATCATAATCCGAAGTTCTGCTTCCACAAGCGGAAAGTAAAGCCAGGAAGTATAGACATCCTATAAATTTCATTGATTTCATAACTGCTATTCTATTTTTGTTTCAGTAATAAGAGAAGTTTAATTATTCGTTGTATACTTCAGTTGATACATGTTCATCAAGAGCTGTACTTCATGCAGCGCCTTGGTTTGTCGCGCCAGGTTCTCGGAAGTCATGTCCCGAAGCATATCGGTTACGGTCATGGTACCATTGGCCACTTTGGCTTCCGAGGCCTTGCGGATACTGGTTCGCAAACGGATTATTTCGTCATCGTCCGCCATCTGCCGGCGCACACTCTCTACGGCACTCCCCTGCTGGGTTGCCTGAAGGCGGGTATTAAACAGGAACACATCCCGGTTGCTGTTCAACAGCTGACGATTGGCAGCTATCACCCGCCGGTCGTTGCGTAAAGTATACAAACTACCGAAGTTCCACGACAAGCGGACTCCTGCCACATAGTAAGGCGAGAATTCATTTTTCAGCATATTGAGTCCCGGATTACCGTATGCTCCCTGAACAAACAGCCCGAAACGTGGCATCAGCTGAGTTTTCAAAGCTTCTTCCTGCACTTGTAAACGTCCGTTTTGCGCATCAAACCATATCAGCTCCGGACGGTTATTCGCTATCACCGGTATATCCCATTCCGGCACCGGCTTCTGCAAAGAGATCCCGGCAGGCATCTCTTCGCCTGTCAGCAATGCAAGCATAGACAGATAGGCCTGACGAGAGGAGGTCAGTTCTATCCGCTTTTGCCGGGTATTAAGCTGTTCCACACTGACAGCATCCAGATCGGACTGGCTGGCTATGCCATTCTCAATGTACGATGAAATCTGCTTATGGGTACGTTCCAGATCTTCCAGAAAGAGTTGGTTTTGCCTTAACTGTTCGTCCAGTAACAGAATTCCGAAGTACACTTGATTCACCCGCTCGGTAAGTGCATACATATCTACGTTCAATTTCTCCCGGTCCACATCCGACGATGCCTTGACCTGCTCTTTTCTCGAACGAATCTCACCGCCGTCCCAAATGTTCTGTTTCAGTTCCAGCATCACCTGATACTGGTCTTTCGGCAAACCTTTGATATCTACTCCGGGAACCTGTACAGGCAATTCCGTAACCTCACTCTGCCAACTGGCCTTACCCGAAAGGGTAAACTGAGGCAGATAACCTTTCGACGCATTGGCCAGATTATATTCTTTTGTCTTCTCTATCAATCCATACTGCCTTACCAGCGGATAGTTTTCCCGGGTTTTCCGTTGACACTCTTCAAGGGTGATCTGTCCATACATCAGCAGGGCAAACAGGGAAAAAGACAAAGAAAAGATAACTCGTTTCATATTCCTATTCCTATTAATTCTTCTTTTCGACAAAGATAGGAAATAAGAACACGCAAGCAGGTTCCAATTGTTTGCAATAA
>OMCM01001435.1_pt1 | contig 11874 bp, 10 predicted proteins | sample 1645021 | NCBI WGS metagenome assembly OMCM01 (sample SAMEA103958142, study PRJEB25191) | human gut metagenome | biome: human-associated habitat [ENVO:00009003]; feature: intestine environment [ENVO:2100002]; material: feces | place: Germany | collected 2013/2015
TCATATCAAAAATTAGTTCGCAAGCCATGAGCCCTATTAACATCTATTATGCTTTCGAAAAATCTAAAATATGGAAACATCAATGCAAACGCCTCATTCCCTGAAGAGAAAGGGATCCCAACATCGCTAACCATTATGCATCTTGTTTCATTATTCTACACTTTCATTCATCCATCAGGCAGGAAATACATAAGCCGGACTCTACTAAAATACGAAGAATAGAACATAAACGGAAAGTTATCAGGTTGTTAATGCCATATATCGTTCTGATAAAGAGCGAATATTTTTCTTCCTTTTCAATTGGAATCTTGATTTAATTTCTAACTTTGCTGCCAACATCGGTTTCCGGAATGGCATCATCACCAGACGGAATTAAAAGGGAATCCAGTGAAAATCCGGAACTATCCCCGTAGCTGTAAGTTTTATCTCTCTCATAAAAAAGAGAAATGTTATGGCATTCATTTGCCACTGATTCATGAAACGGATCGGGAAGGCGCCACAACAAAAACAAGTCAGAAGACCTGCCGATAAAATTTCCGTTATTCCAGGCTTTCGGGTGAAAGGCAATAGAACGAATCGTACAGGTCCATTTTATTACAAGTCTCCAGAAATTGTCGTGCATGAATAACTATGTAGGCACTAAATCTATTTTGTTAATTCTTAAAATATAGGTATGATTAGTTCGGAGATATTCATTATCAAAAGAGACGGGAAAAAAGAAGCTTTTTCCCTCGACAAAATCAAAAATGCCATATCCAAGGCATTTTTATCAGTAGGTAGTTTTGCTACGCAAGATGTGATAACCAATGTGTTAAGCCGTGTCAGTATCAGTGACGGAACAAACGTAGAGGAAATCCAAAACCAGGTGGAAGTCGCCTTGATGGCAGAACATTATTACAGCGTGGCCAAAGCGTATATGTTGTATCGTCAAAAACATTTGGAAGACCGTGAAGTCAGAGACAAACTTAAATTCCTCATGGATTATTGCGATGCTTCCAACCCTGCCAGCGGTAGCAAGTACGATGCCAACGCCAATGTGGAAAACAAGAATATCGCCACGCTGATAGGAGAACTGCCCAAATCCAATTTCATCCGCCTCAACCGCCGCCTGCTGACAGACCGTTTGAGGGATATGTATGGTAAAGAGGCTTCCGACCGTTATTTTGAACTCCTGAATCATCACTTCATCTACAAAAATGATGAAACCAATCTGGCGAACTACTGTGCCAGTATTACTATGTATCCCTGGCTGATAGCAGGAACAACAGCAGTAGGAGGCAATTCTACCGCCCCGACCAATCTGAAATCCTTCTGCGGAGGATTTATCAACATGGTATTTATCGTATCCAGTATGCTAAGCGGCGCATGTGCCACTCCTGAATTCCTGATGTACATGAACTATTTCATTGGTTTGGAATACGGGCAGGATTATTATAAACATCCGGATAAACTGGCAGACTTGTCTCTGAAACAAAGATCGATCGATAAAATCATCACAGACTGTTTCGAGCAAATCGTATATTCCATCAACCAGCCTACGGGTGCCCGCAATTTCCAAGCAGTTTTCTGGAATGTGGCTTATTATGACAAGTATTATTTCAATAGCCTTTTCGAGCACTTTGTTTTCCCCGACGGAAGCAAACCCGACTGGGATTCGCTTAGCTGGTTGCAGAAGCGTTTTATGAAATGGTTTAATAAGGAGCGTACACGCACCGTTCTGACATTCCCTGTAGAGACAATGGCACTCCTGACCAAAGACGGCGATGTACTGGATAAGGAATATGGTGACTTCACCGCTGAAATGTATGCCGAAGGACATTCATTCTTCACCTATATGAGTGACAATGCCGACTCTTTGAGTAGCTGCTGCCGTCTGCGTAATGAAATACAGGACAATGGCTTTAGCTATACATTGGGAGCCGGAGGAGTCTCTACCGGTTCGAAGAGCGTGTTGACCATCAATCTGAACCGTTGTATACAGCATGCTGTAAAATCAGGTATTCTCTACCCTTTCTTCCTGGAAGAAGTAGTAGACTTGGTTCACAAAGTACAGCTTGCCTATAATGAGAACCTGAAATTATTGCAGGCAAAGGGTATGTTACCTTTGTTTGATGCGGGTTATATCAATATGAGCCGCCAATATCTGACTATCGGCGTGAACGGACTGGTGGAAGCAGCCCAATTTATGGGAATCGACATCAACGACAATCCGAAATACGAGGCTTTTGTGTAGGAGATTCTCGGCATGATTGAGAAATACAATAAGAAATATCGTACCAAAGAAGTACTTTTCAACTGCGAAATGATTCCTGCCGAAAATGTGGGTGTGAAACACGCGAAATGGGACAAGGAAGCCGGATTCCAGACTTACCGCGAATGTTACAACAGCTATTTCTATATTGTAGAAGACAAATCGCTGAACATTGTCGATAAATTCCGCCTGCACGGGCATCGTTATATCGAGCATCTGACGGGTGGTTCGGCTTTGCACATGAATCTGGAAGAGCATCTTAGCAAAGAGCAATACCGGCAGTTGCTTCGTGTTGCCGCTACCGAAGGTTGCAACTACTTCACATTCAATATTCCGAATACAGTATGTAACAAATGCCATCATATCGACAAACGGTATTTGCATGAATGTCCCGAATGTCACAGCGAGAATGTGGATTATCTGACCCGCGTCATCGGATATATGAAGCGTATCAGCAATTTCTCCCAAGCACGGCAAAAGGAGGCCGATTTAAGATATTATGCTCCGGTACGCTGATTATGATATTGTTTTTCAGGAGATACCGGATGAGGTGACATTAGCCATCAACCTCTCCAACTGCCCCAACCATTGTAAAGGGTGCCACAGTGCATATCTGATAGAAGACGTAGGAGAACCATTGACGGAAGAAAGTCTTTCTACCCTGCTCGGTAAATATGGAAAAGCAATTACCTGTGTCTGTTTCATGGGCGGTGATGCTTCACCCGCAGAAGTGGAACAATTAGCTGCTTTTTTACACAAGCAGACCATCACTCCGGTAAAAGTCGGATGGTACTCCGGGAAGAGCAAGCTGCCGGAGCACTTTGATGTATCTCATTTCCAATATATAAAGTTGGGAGTCTCTGGGAGGATTAAAATCTGAAACGACCAATCAACGGTTGTACCACATAGAAAATGGAATAATGGAGGATATAACTTATCGTTTTCTCCCCCATCATTCCAAAAAGATTTCTTAATAAGAGAAACGCTCAAACGGAGTATGTTATATTTACCGTTTGAGCGTTCTTTTTTCTAACTACTTCTTTTCATTCGTATTTATGATTTCAGTACCCGCTTCAATCTGTTTAATCCTTCTATCAACCGCTGTCGCGGACACGCAATATTGATACGGATAAACCCTTCACCAGTCTCTCCATACAGACTGCCTTCGTTCACCCAAAGTTTTTCTTTCTTCAACAAGTCTTTTACTATTTCTGCTGACGTTTGATTCAAGACCGAGCAATCCACCCAAACCAGATATGTACCTTCCAACATCATTACAGGAAATTCCGGAAGATATTCATCAAAATAACCTTTTAAATAGATGTAATTCGCAAACAAATAGATTTTAAGTTCTTCCAGCCATTCTTCGCCCTCATTGTAAGCAGCCATCAACGCCTCCACTCCGAAAGGATTCACATCACAAACTTCATTTATATTAATCGCTTTATCTATTCTCACCCGTACATTTGCATCTGCAGAAATAATATTGGCTATCTGAAGCCCTGCCAGATTAAAAGCCTTGCTAGGCGAAACAAAAGTGACCGAGTTCAGTAGGAATTCTTCTGATATAGAAGCAAAAGGAGTATATTCATGCCCCAGAAAAACCAATTCACAATGAATTTCATCAGCAACCACAAACACATTATTCCGAATACAAATCTCACCTATCTGCCTTAATTCCTGCTTACTCCATACTCTTCCGACAGGATTGTGCGGATTACATAACAACAGAAGTTTGACCTTCGGGTCTGAAGCTTTCCGCTCCAAATCATCAAAGTCAATCTGATAGCCCCTGTTTCTATATACCAAAGGATTGGCAATCATCTCGCATCCGTTATTACGGATAGAGGAGAAAAAACAGTTATATACAGGTGTCTGCACCATTACTTTATCTCCGGGCAGTGTCAACGCTTTAATAACAGCAGATATTGCCGGCACAACACCGGTGGTGTAAATAATCCACTCTTTTTCTATCCGCCAGGCATGTCGTCGAACAAACCAATTTACAACTGCCTCGTAGTATACATCAGGTACACGTACATAACCGAAAATCCCATGTTCCACCCGTTTCTTCAGTGCCTCCACGACAGGGGGAGCCGTACGAAAATCCATATCAGCTACCCACATCGGCAATACATCCGCATCTTCAGCCGAATCCCATTTATAAGAATTCGTTCCTCTGCGTGGAATAATTTCATCGAAATTATACTTCATATTTCAATTAAAACAGGTTAGATCGTCCCAAAGTTTCAATTCGCAATTTGCTGGTGATTTAATATTTTCGTCCAAAATGATTGCTCCGAAACTTTCGGCAACAATACTTCCCGTACGAGGATTTTTTACGCTATGAACGGGACTTTTAATCGTTGCCTTCACACTACTGTATTCAAAAGCAAGGTCAGCATCTTCTGCCATCGTACAATTTTCCATCACCAAATCATGTGCGTAGCAAAGCGGTTGAGTCCCCGAAATCCTGCAATTTACCAAACGTAAGTTTTTAGAATGCCATCCCAGATATTCTCCGTTCAACTCGGAATCATAGACTGTTACTTTGGAGTTGATAACTGCATTATGGATTTCTACATTCTTGCAATATTGGAACGAATAGTTCCCGTTTTGGGCATAGTTTTGTATCTTAATATTCTCACTGTGTATAAAAAGGTAATCCGCTTTATCAATCTGTACGTTCTTCAGCTCTATATTACGACAATACCAAAACGTTTCCAAAGCATTAGGCAACTGCACGTTTTCGAGTTTTATTCCGTCCATTTCACGGAACATCTTCGGTGCTTCTACCAAGGTATCTGCCATTTGCAGACTTTGAGAGTACCATAGAGCAGCACGGGCTCCCTCTGTAAAGAGACAGTTTTTCACAATGAATCCGTTGGTATGCCAAAAAGGATATTTTCCTTCAAAGCGACAGTTGATTGCTATAATATTACTACATTCTTTCAATGCAGATTCACCGGCGTGAATTGTTACATCTTCCAGTTGAAGGTCGTGGGTCGCGAACAGAGGACGTTCGCCTCCATATTCTTTATTTCTTATTTGTTCCATTAGTTTATTCTTTAATCTGTTATTTCAAAAGTTACATTTACGCCTCCTGAACCAAGGGCGGAGGCCAGTCCTGAAGGATTTGTTATACGTCCTAAACGGGTATAAGTATATGAAGTGGAAAAGGTTTCATAAAATAGGACCACACAAGTGGAACCGTAAAGCATCAAGTCACCTGTCCGAATAGTCCCGGGATTGGACGACGCTGTCGGCAAACCATTCGACAGATAATAATATTTTTCATTACCATGCAGTTCAGACATATCCACTGTCATAGGGAGTAGTCTCTTAAATGCTTTCGCAGTCTCATTATTTTCCAATGTGGCATTGAATGAAACAGGTCCGATTGTTATTTTAAGATTATTGCTCACTGGGGTATCATCGTTATTGTCGTCATTATCATCGGGATTATTGCCATTATTGTTACTGCCATTATCACCGGAACCAGAACCATTACCCGGAATCACTTGTTGACCTGTTCCCTGTATGGGTTCATCTTCGCTACATGATGCGGAACCGATCGATAATGTCAGCATAGTAAGAATTGCTATTATATAGTATCTCATATTTATAGTATTAAAACTTATTTCTTTAGATATTCCTTAAAGAAGGATTCCAGTTTATTAAATGGAATAAGGCTCACACGATCGTAAAGATCTACGTGTCCGGCACCGGGTACTATATACAATTCTTTAGGTTCGGCAGCCAATCGGTAGGCGTCTTCACTAAATTCACGTGAGTGGGCATTTTCACCGGTAATGAAAAGCATAGGGCGGGGTGAAATAGTCTCAATATCTTCGAAAGGATAGAAATTCATAAATTTCACATTACTTGAAAGTATAGGATGAGTGGTGGTCATAGGAGTTGCTCCGTCGGGGGTAAATTCTCCTCTTTGTGTACGGTAGAACTCATAGAACTCCCGTTCAATCGGACTGGACTTTTCTGTCAGTTGATGTACAGTACCACCTGTATATTTAGTTTCTCCACCTAAAAATTCAGCATAACGCTGTTCTGCCGCTTCAGCCATTATTTGCTTTCTCTGTTCCAATGTCAATGAGTGTTTTAACCCATTACGGCTAGCCGTACCCATATTGTACATACTGATTGTCGCAATGGCTTTAAGGCGAGGGTCTATTTTCGCTGCACTGATAGCAAAACTGCCACTGCCGCAAATACCGATTACTCCAATTAGATTCCGGTCAACAAACGGACGGGTACCTAAAAAATCAACTGCGGCACTAAAGTCTTCCGCATAAACTTCCGGCAGAACAGCATTGCGCGGCTCGCCTTCACTCCCACCCCAAAAAGACAGGTCTATGGAGAGTGTTACAAAACCCCGTTCGGCCATTTTCGTTGCGTAAAGATTCGCGCTCTGTTCCTTGACAGCTCCCATTGGATGTCCGACAATGATTGCAGGGTATTTGTCCCCTTCTTTCATATTCTTAGGCAGAAACAAATTTCCGGCTACCTTCATTTTATACTGGTTGGAAAAAGAAACTTTCTCCACACTTACCAAATCACTTTTATAAAAGTTATCTGCATCTGTCTGTGCAGAAGAAAAACTAGTTCCAAGCATCATCATAAATACAGTTGTTAATAATAAAATCCGTTTCATATCTCTTATTTTTAATTATTAAAGAATTGATTGTCTACTTTCTACATTACAAAAATACGATGAAAGAAAGAGACCGTTTGTAGATGAATTACTGACATAATAACCCCAATTACGGATTATATTTTTTTATTATTCTGTTACAATATTGATATTAACCTGCTTCCGGATATGCGCTACGCGAACCCGCAGATAAACGAATACAATACTCGCAATCAGGAAAAGCAACGAGCCGAAAGCAGAATATCGTGTGCCCATTTCCGTAATAAAAGTTCCGCATATACCTGTACCAATCGTTGTTCCTAAATTGGCTGAAGTCAGAAACATTCCATTGGCAAAGTCTGGAGCTTCGGGAGCGGCATCTGTTATCATATATTGCATATTATTACTTGCTATACCCGCCAATACGCCTAAAATAAGGATGACAATTACCATAGCTCCAATCCATTCTCCAACAATGAACAGACAGATATATGAAACCAATAACGCAAAAGGCATGAGGATAATTGAACGCCTGGCGTTTATTGATAGCAGTTTTCCCGCCATCACATTACCCACAATATTTGCCAAACCATATACGAGCAACACTGCACTTATCACATTATATGAGACCTCCGTTACTTTTTTCAGGTAATCCGACATATAGCTAAAGAATCCGAACATAGCTCCATTAATCAAGGTAACAGCAATAATTGAATACCACATCGTTGTTTTCTTCAATACGCTAAGCTGTGCACCATAAGATACTTTTTCTTTTACAGGCATGGAAGGGATAAACAGAATCGTAGCAACAAAGACTAATGCGTTTACAACAGTGAAAAACAACATCGCCATGGAGAACGAAACTTCGCTGGCAATAAAACTGGTCACCGGAACGCCCAGCACCATGCCGGCGGACACACCGACAAAGACTTTAGAAACAGCCTTGGGAGCCTGTTCCTTGCTGACAGACGCCGCGGCTACCGTAAAAGCCATAGAGACATATACCGGATGCAGGAAAGCGGGAAGTATCCGTGCAATCAACAATACTGTGAAATTAGAGGTGAACATGGATATTACATTACTTATTGTAAACAATCCCAATGCCAGCAACATTACTTTCTTCCGGTTAATCCCCGAAAATAATAAAGGTGTCGCAGGGGCTGACGCAGCCACCACCAATGCGAAAACACTTACCGTCCAGCCGGCTTGAGGTACGGAAACATTAAAAGTTGTGGCTATCAAGGGCAGGATCCCCACTACTCCCATTTCGGTGTTTATAATTCCAAATACACCGACCGTAAGGATAAAGACGAGCAAACCGCCCGAATTGAGTTTTAATTTATTTTTTTGTTCCATAGTTACTATATGCTATTTATAATTCCAATCCCATTTTATAGGCGTTTTCAAGATGTACTTTATCAATCTGCCGTGCCAGTTTCTCGCATCCGGTACAACCGCCGGCACAATATAATCCCACTTCATTCCAACCTAACGCCTGATTGAGAAGACGAAAATATCGTATGGGCTGTTCGAAGGTCGTATCATTATCATCACCGGCTGTCATCAGCAATACCGAATCTTTTTGAGGATATTTATCATCGACAGAAATGGCATAAAGTCTATCAATGAACGATTTCAGCTTTGCCGTGATTGTCCAAAAGTAAAGAGGAGAAGCCATAACCACTGTATCACATTCCGCAAACAAAGGATATATATCCTGCATGTCGTCGCGAACAGTACACTGATGTGCAAGACGCTGACAAACTCCACATCCCCGGCACCCTTCTATCCGCATACTACCCAGATAAACCTTCGTCACAGAATGTCCGCGCTCTACCAATCCTTTAATGTATGCATCGGTCAGTCGGTCTGTATTGCCGCGTTTTGTGCCTGCACTCATTATTACAAGTATCTTTTTCATATTTCCCTGATGTGTTTTATCGATTAGCGAAGGAAGTGAAGTGTCTGTCGTTTCTTTACTATTCAAACACCGATAAATAGTCGTACCACCTAATAGTACGCCTCCGGTTGTTAGTAACACGCTTTTCAAAAAATGCTTTCTATCCATATTCTCTCTTTTATTAATTTCCTCTGATTCATCAAGTTTTATTTAACATGGCAAAGGTCAGAAGAATATAAAGAAGCCGTTGTAGACGGATTACGGGTATGATAACCCCAATTACAGATTAGTCATTTCCCTACTATGAAAACAGAACATTTATCTGTATCTTTGTTACCGATTCCAAATACCAAAAGCCATGGATAAAGTTATAAAACTAGAGAATGTAAATCAGTATAACGAACTGTACGGACTGGAAACATTGCATCCTTTGGTTAGTGTCATCGACTTGACCAAAGCAACGAAAACAGTTAACCATATCCAGATGAACTATGGTCTTTATGCTCTTTTCCTAAAAGAGAGCAAGAGCTGTGACATTAAATACGGTCGTCAGTATTATGATTACCAAGAAGGAACCATTGTCTGTTTTGCCCCAGGTCAGACAGCCGGTGTAAGTACCATTGAAGATGAAATCAATCCGGCTGTTTATGGAATCGTTTTCCATCCGGACCTGATTCGCGGCACCTCACTTGGAAAAGATATTAAGAAATATACTTTCTTCTCTTATGCAGTAAACGAGGCTTTACATCTTTCAGATCAGGAAAAAGAAATAGTGATGGATTGCCTGAAGAAAATCAGTATCGAACTTGAGCATGGTATCGATAAACATAGCAAAGCATTAATCGCCATGAATATCGAACTGTTACTGAACTACTGTATGCGTTTTTATGAACGGCAGTTTATCACCCGGAACAGTGCCAATAAAGATGCTCTTACAAAGTTTGAACAACTTCTGGACGAATATTTCCAAGATCAACTTCCCATACAGAACGGTTTACCTTCCGTGAAGTACTTTGCTGATAAAGTCTATCTCTCCCCCAACTACTTTGGTGATATGGTAAAAAAAGAAACAGGAAAAACTCCACAGGAACATATTCAGACCAAAGTAATCGAACTAGCCAAAGAACGTATTGTCGATACGGAAGAAACCGTCAGCCAGATAGCTTATTCGTTAGGATTCCAATACCCGCAACATCTCTGCAGATTATTCAAAAGACGCGTAGGATGCACGCCTAATGAATACAGAAATCAGGCTTTAGCATAAAAATATAGTCCCTCAAATAAGGGAACTGTAATATAGGTAAAAGAATCCGTAATTCATATACAAACAGATTTCAAGTCCTGCTGTATCTTTGCAGTGTCATAAAGAAATAAGTAAAAACATTATTTAGAAAAACTGTTTGATATGTACTTAGAAAATATTTATTCTCCGGCAGATGTAAAGAAGCTGCCGGTAAAAGAGCTAAACGAGCTAAGTGATGAAATCCGTGTGTCACTCCTACAAAAGTTAAGCGAACATGGCGGGCATTTCGGACCCAACTTCGGAATGGTGGAAGCAACTATTGCCTTGCACTATGTATTCAATTCTCCAAAAGATAAAATCGTATTCGATGTATCGCACCAAAGTTATGTACACAAGATGCTGACTGGCCGTAAAAACGCTTTTCTTCATCCGGAAGAATACAATCTCGTGTCCGGTTATACCGAACCACAAGAAAGCGAACATGATTTTTTTGTTATCGGTCATACTTCCACTTCTGTCAGTCTGGCCAGCGGATTGGCTAAAGGACGCGACCTCACAGGCGGCAATGAAAATATCATAGCTGTCATAGGCGACGGCTCCTTAAGCGGAGGGGAAGCTTTTGAAGGATTGGATTATGCAGCAGAGCTTGGCACCAACATGATTATTATCGTCAATGATAACCAAATGTCTATCGCTGAAAATCATGGAGGTTTATACAGAAATCTAAAAGAATTGCGTGACAGCAACGGTCAGTGCGAATGTAATTTCTTCAAGGCGATGGGTCTGGATTATATATATGTAAATGACGGTAACGATGTACAGGCGTTGATTGAAGCATTCTCCAAAGTGAAAGATATTCAGCATCCGATAGTAGTACACATCAACACTTTGAAAGGTAAAGGTTATGAACGTGCCGAACAGGATAAAGAGACTTATCACTGGCGCACTCCATTCAATCCGGAAACCGGAGAAGCAAAAGTCAGTTATGAGGAAGAAGATTACAGCGAAGTAACCGCTCAATATCTGCTGAAAAAGATGAAAGAAGATTCTCGTGTGGTAACAATCACTTCAGGTACTCCTGCCGTTCTCGGATTCACTCCGGACCGCCGCAAGGAAGCTGGCAAACAGTTTGTAGATGTCGGCATTGCAGAAGAACACGCAGTAGCTCTTGCTTCGGGCATCGCAGCCAATGGCGGAAAACCTGTTTACGGAGTGTATAGTACATTTATCCAACGTTCATACGATCAACTTTCGCAAGACCTCTGTATCAATAATAACCCGGCTGTTTTGTTGGTATTCTGGGGTACACTGTCCGGAATGAATGATGTAACTCACCTCTGCTTCTTCGATATTCCGCTCATCAGCAATATTCCTAATATGGTTTATCTGGCACCGACTTGCAAAGAGGAATATCTTGCTATGCTAGAATGGAGTATCCGCCAAAATGAACACCCGGTTGCCATCCGTGTACCGGCAACAGATGTAATTACTTGTGGGGAACCGGTGGAGACTGATTATAGTGTTCTCAATCGCTATAAAGTGACGCATCGTGGAGCGAAAGTAGCCATTCTTGCTTTAGGTTCGTTCTATGGATTGGGACAGTCGGTTGCATCACTTCTGAAAGAAAAAGCCAATATTGACGCAACACTCATCAATCCGCGTTACATCACCGGTGTAGACAACGAACTGATGGATGAACTGAAAGCAGATCACGAATTAGTGATTACGTTGGAAGACGGTGTATTGGATGGCGGTTTCGGTGAAAAGATTGCCCGTTATTATGGTGCTACAAACATGAAAGTTCTGAACTTTGGAGCTAAAAAAGAATTTGT
>OMCM01001436.1_pt1 | contig 11869 bp, 9 predicted proteins | sample 1645021 | NCBI WGS metagenome assembly OMCM01 (sample SAMEA103958142, study PRJEB25191) | human gut metagenome | biome: human-associated habitat [ENVO:00009003]; feature: intestine environment [ENVO:2100002]; material: feces | place: Germany | collected 2013/2015
GCCGCGGCGAAGCTGACGGCTTTGGCTGCTGCGCCGAAGGCTGGGAGCTTTGTCATCGACACCTGCGCCGCCCCCGGCGGGAAGTCCTTCGCCATGGCGATGTGCATGGAAGGGAAAGGACACATTCTCTCCTGCGATGTGGAGGAGCATAAGCTGCGGCTCATGGAGGCCGGTGCGGAGCGGCTGGGGATCGAGTGCATGGAGGTCCGCTTGGCCGATGGCCGTGTCTGCGATGAAGCGCTTGCGGAGAAGGCGGACGTCGTCGTCTGCGACGTACCGTGCTCCGGACTCGGCATCATCCGCAAGAAGCCGGATATCCGCTATAAGGACATGGCTTCGCTCGCGAGTCTGCCCGCGATCCAAAGCGCCATTCTGGACAATGCCTCACGCTATGTCCGGCGCGGCGGGACGCTCGTTTACTCCACCTGCACGGTGCTTCCCGAGGAAAACGAGCGGGTGACGGATGCGTTTCTCCGCGCGCACCTGGACTTTACTTACGATACCTTTGCGCTGCCCGGTCCCATCGGCACGGTAGAGGGACACATCACGCTCTGGCCGCAGCGCCACGGGACGGACGGCTTTTACATCTGCCGCATGACGCGCAAGGAATGAGGATGACGATGACCGATATCAAATCCATGACCCAAGAGGAGATCACCGACGCGCTGCGCGCGATGGGCGAGCCTGCCTTCCGCGGCAAGCAGGTGTTCTCCTGGCTCCATAAGGGCGCGACCGACTTTGCGGAGATGAACAATCTCTCCAAGCCTCTGCGAGAAAAGCTCGGCAAGGAGTTTACCATTACAGCGCCGACCGTCGCCCGCAAGCAGGTTTCCCGGCTCGACGGCACGGTCAAATACCTCTGGGAGCTGCGCGACGGCAACTGCATCGAGACGGTGCTCATGAGCTATCACCACGGCAACACCGTCTGCATCTCCTCGCAGGTCGGCTGCCGGATGGGCTGCAAATTCTGCGCCTCCACCATAGCTGGCAAGGTAAGAGACTTAACACCTTCGGAGATGCTTGACCAGGTACTCTTCACCCAGCTGGATTCGGGAAAGGACATCTCCAACATCGTTCTCATGGGCATCGGCGAGCCGCTGGACAACCGCGTGAACGTGCTGCGCTTTCTGCAGCTTGTGAACCACCCGGAGGGGCTGAACATCGGAATGCGCCACATCTCGCTTTCCACCTGCGGCGTCGTACCCGGCATCGACGCGCTTGCGGAGGAAAACCTGCAGCTCACGCTTTCCGTTTCGCTCCACGCGCCGGACAGCGCGACGCGCAGCCGCATCATGCCGGTCAACAACGCCTACGACGTGGAGGAGCTGTTCGCCGCCTGCCACCGCTATTTTAAGAAAACCGGCCGCCGCATCTCGTTTGAGTACGCGATGATCGACGGCGTGAACGACCACGACTGGCAGGCCGACCTGCTCGCTGAGCGCATCCGCGGGATGCCGGGGCACGTCAATCTGATCCCGCTCAACGACGTGGTCGAAAGCGAGTTCAAGCCCAGCCGCCGCGTCGCGGCGTTTCAGAAGCGGTTGGAGTCCCACGGCCTGACGGCGACGGTGCGCCGCAGTCTCGGCGGGGATATCGACGCCTCCTGCGGCCAGCTTCGCCGCAAGGAGATGGAGGCAAAGGAGAGAGAACAATGAAAGCCTGCGGCATCACGGACGTTGGACTGCAGCGTCACGAAAATCAGGATACCTTTGCCGTGGAGCGCGGCGCGGCGGACGGTCAGCTCATTGCGGTCGTGTGCGACGGCATGGGTGGCGAGAACTGCGGGCAGATCGCCAGCAGCCTTGCGGTCCGCGCCTTTCTCGACGAGCTGCACGCAGTCCTGCGCGCGGATATGACGACGGAGCAGCTGCGCGAAGCGGTGTCATTCTGCGTTTCCAAAGCAAACGCTGCCGTCAACCGCCACGCGCAGGAGCATACGGAGTGTCACGGCATGGGGACGACGCTCGTCTCCGCCGTGACGAACGGCTCCGGCGCGGTCATCTGCAACGTCGGCGACAGCCGTGCCTACCGCGTCGGCACGGGGAGGCTCGAGCGCATCACGCGCGATCATTCGGTGGTCGAGGGCTTGATCGAAAGCGGCAATATCACCGCCGAGCAGGCGCGCACACACCCCAACCGCAACCTCATCACCCGCGCGCTCGGCCCCGAGGAGCATATCGAGTGCGACGTATACGATGTGACGCTCGGCGCGGACGAGCGGCTGCTGCTCTGCTCGGACGGGCTGGTCGTCACCGCCACGGACGAGGAGATGTACGAGGCGGTCGCCCGGAGCGAAAAGCCGGCGGAGAGCCTTGAGCACCTGCTCGAGCTTTCCAAACAGCGCGGCGCGCCGGATAACGTTACCGCTGTGCTGCTCTATCACGAGTGAGAAAGGAGGGCGCATAGATGGATCAAATGATCGGCAGAATGCTGGACAACCGCTATGAGCTGCTTGAGCTGATCGGCAGCGGCGGCATGGCAATGGTCTACAAGGCCAAGTGCCACCGGCTCAACCGCCTTGTGGCGGTCAAGGTATTGAAAAGCGATTTCGCGAGCGACGCGGATTTCCGCCGCCGCTTCTACGACGAATCCCAGGCCATCGCGATGCTCTCCCACCCGAACATCGTTTCGGTCTATGACGTGTCGCGCTCCTCGCCGGAGTACATCGTCATGGAGCTCATCGACGGCATCACGCTCAAGCAGTATATGGAGCGGCGCGGGCGTCTGAACTGGCGCGAGTCGCTGCATTTCATCACACAGATTATGAAAGGGCTGAGCCACGCGCATTCGCGCGGCATCGTCCACCGCGACATCAAGCCGCAGAACATCATGGTGCTGCGCGACGGCAGTGTCAAGGTCACGGACTTCGGCATCGCCTGTCTTTCCAACTCCGCCAACACCATGACGCAGGAGGCGCTCGGCTCCGTCCACTACATCTCGCCCGAGCAGGCGAAGGGCAACCGCCCCGACGCGCGCTCGGACATCTACTCCGCCGGCGTTGTGCTCTATGAGATGCTCACGGGCCGCCTGCCCTTTGAGGGCGACAGCGCCGTGTCCGTCGCGATCCAGCATTTAAGCAGCGTGCCGCTCTCCCCGCGGGAGATCGCCCCCGACGTGCCCGAGGCACTGGAAAAGATCTGCATGAAGGCGATGGCCTCGGACATCGACCGCCGCTATCCGACGGCGGACGCCATGCTCGCCGACCTGGAGGAGTTCCGCAAGAACCCGGACGTAGACCTTGATTTCAGCATTGAGGATCTGCGCCGCCCCGATACCGACGAGCCGACGCAGTATATCCCCGCCGTGCAGGCAGTCACGCCGAAGCGGGAGGAGCCGCAGGAGGACGAGCCGGTCGACGAGAAAAAAACGCAGAAAATGCTTCTGCTGGCCGGCGGCATCGCGCTGGCCGCGGTGATCGTGTTCGCTCTGTGGAACGTCATCATGGGCAGCTTCCGAAAGGAGCCTGTGCAGACGGAGTTCACCGTGCCGAACCTCCTCGGCATGACCATTGAGGAGGCCGAGGCCGACGAGCGGGTGAAGGGCATCTTCACCATTACGGAGATGGGCAGCCGCGCGAGCAGCGAGTACGCGGAGGGTCAGATCGTTGAGCAGACGCCTGCGGCCGACAACGTGGTGCGCAGCAACCGCGAGATCCAGGTCTTTGTCAGCACCGGCGAAAAGACCGAGCCGATGCAGAGCGTCACGGGACTGGAGTGGCGCAGCGCGAAGATCATACTTGACGACCTTGGGCTGGACCTGCAGTATAACTGGAAGGATGAGTATTCCGACTCCATCACCTCCGGCTGCGTGATCCGCACGGAGCCGGCAAAGGGAGAGATGCTCCGTCAGGGAGATGTTCTGCTGCTCTACCGCAGCAAGGGACCCGAGCCGAAGCCGGTCACGGTGATCTCCTTCCTCACCTATGAGCAGACGACGGCGGTGGAGGAGGCCGAGACGCTCGGCTTGAAGGTCACCGTGAAGCACGTTTACAGCGACGCGCTTGCGGGCACCGTCGTTGAGCAGAGCATCGCGCAGGATACGGTCGTCACCACCGGCGCCGAGATCGTGCTCACCGTCAGCGACGGGCCCGATCCTTCCGTTTCCGGCACAGAGGGGATCCCCCCGGAGGCGGCGTGAGAGGACGGATCAAAAAGGCCCTCAGCGGCTTTTACTATGTCGATACCGGCGAGGAGGTCGTGACCTGCCGCGCGCGCGGGCGCTTCCGTAAGGAGGGCGTTTCGCCGCTTGTCGGCGACCGGGTGGAGATCACGGTATCCGGCACGGAGGGCATGGTTGATGCCATCGGGCCGCGGCACAACGTTTTTTCGCGTCCGGCGGTCGCCAACATTGACCAGCTCGTGATTGTGGCGTCGAACGCCATCCCGCAGACCGATCCGTATCTCATCGACCGCATGACCGCCATCGCCGCGCTGAAGGGCTGCGAGGTCCTGATCTGCATCAACAAATCGGACCTCGACCATGCCGACGAGCTGTGCGCCATCTATGAAAAGGCGGGGCTTCCGTTTCTGCTCACAAGCGCCGAAACGGGGGAGGGCATTGCCGAGCTGCGGGAGCATATTTCCGGCAAGCTGTCTGCCTTTACAGGCAATTCCGGCGTTGGGAAATCGAGCCTGCTCAATGCGCTCGATCCACGCTTTTCCGTGCAGGTCGGCGAGGTCAGTCAGGCGCTCGGACGCGGACGCCACACCACGCGCCATGTGGAGCTGTATACCCTCTCCGGCGGCGCGGAGATCATCGACACGCCCGGCTTTTCCTCCTTCGATACCGACGAGCTCGGGCTTGCGTTGAAGGAGCGGCTGCCGGAGACCTTTTTGGACTTCGCGCCCTATCTGGACGGCTGCCGCTTCGTTGGCTGCAGCCACACGAAGGAAAAGGGCTGCGCCGTTCTGGAGGCTGTGCGGGCGGGGAAGCTCTCCGCCTCGCGGCACGCGAGCTATCTGCGGCTCTACAACGAGCTCAAGGACCTGCGGGAGTGGAGCAGCAAATGAAGAAGCGAAAGCGGCGGGGCTCCCGCCGCTTTTTCCACGCCCGCGGGGCACGGGACAACGCCGCGCGGTATATACTGTAGCATCAGGCGTGACGGGAAGGAGGTGCGGCCATGTGGGGCAGGAACTGGTGCTGTCTGGGCATCTGCGCGCTGGCGCTGGGACTGGCGATCTTCATCGTTGCCATTTTTCCGGTGGGCTTTCTGATGTTTCTGGTCGCGTTGCTTCTCGTCGTCTGCGGCTGGGGCTGTATCCGGAGGAGGTGAGCGGATTTGAAGATCGTGGTGTGGAAGTCGCCCAAGGCCCTGTGCGGCGTGCTGCGGCTGCTGTTCGGGATCAAAGACGGGCAGGAATAAAGCGGTCCTTTGGCGCATAGAGTGAAGCAAAACCGTGCCAAAGGAGAGGACTGCCATGGAGCTTGAACTGTGCAAAGAGACGTATTCCTGTTATGAGGCTCTGCCGCCGCTTGTGGAGACGCGCGAGCAGAGCACCGAGACCATCGTCCCCGATTACTGCCCCGACATCGCGCGCATCGTGGAGGGCAGCGGCTGCCTCTTCGTGCGCAGCCGCGAGATTGCGGACGGGCGCGTGAGCGTTTCCGGCTCGCTGCGCGTGACGCTTTTGTACATAGCCGACGGCAGCGGCGGGCTCAAGAGCTTTTCGTACACGCTTCCCGTCGAGGAGACGCTGGACGGACGGCTGCGCGAGGGCTGCACCGAGGCGAGCGTGAGCGGCTGCGTCAGCGCGCTGGAGGTCCGCGCGCTCAACCCGCGCAAGATCATGACGCGCGCCGCTGTCGAGCTGACCGTTACGCCTTACTGCGCCGCGCTGCTCACGGCCTGCGGCGATGTGACACAGCGGGCGGAAAACGGCATTGAGACGCTGTGCGAGACGCAGGAGGTCTCGATCATCAAGGCGCTGCGCAGCAAGGACTTCGTGTTCTCTGACGACCTCGTGCTCTCGAGCAGTAAGGAGCCTGCGGCGGAGCTGCTGCGCGAGAGCGCGTCCGTCCGCACGACGGAGTGCCGCCTGATCGGCGGCAAGATCATCCTCAAGGGCGTTGTCTGCGTGGAGGTCCTCTATCTCTCGGAGAGCGGGACCATCTGCAGCGCCGCCGCGGAGCTGCCCTTTTCCCAAATCGTCGAGGGCGTCGAGGACGCGGACGAGAACACCTCTGCCGAGGCGATGCTGTGCCTGACCGGCGCGGAGCTGCGCATCGGCGGCGAGAGCGGCGACGCGCGCACCATCTCCGCAAAGCTCTTCCTGCACGCCTTTGTCGTGCTGCGCCAAAGGCTCTGCCTGCGCTGCATCACCGACCTTTACAGCACGAGCTGTGAGCTCTCCGCACAGATGCAGACGCTTGAGCTGTGCGGCGGCGTTGAGACCGTCACGCAGGAGCAGAACGTCCGCGAGCAGATCGAGACCGGCGTGGAGGTATCTGCGGTGCTGTGCGCCGAGGTCCATTTCGGCAGCGTCAGTCTGGTGCAGGAGGAGAGCACGGCAAACGTGCGCTGCACGGCGATCCTCCGTGTGCTCTATCTCGACGAGGGCGGCGCGCCGCTGATGGTCGAGCGCCGCACCGAGGTCGCCGCGCGCATTGCCGTCCCGGAGGGCTGTACCGCCACCGTGCGATGCGTGACGGCCTGCGAGGTCAGCGCCGCCGCGACAGCGGACGGCATTGAGGTGCGCTTCCCGGCGCTCTTTACCCTCGAATGTACCCGCCGCTGCCGCTGCGCCTGCCTGTGCGCGCTCAAGGCGGAGCCGCAGCAGGAGAGCGGCGGCAGGCAGCCGACACTCGTACTGCGTGCCATGGGCGCGCAGGAACGGCTCTGGGATCTCGCCAAGGCCTACCGGACAACGGTTGCCGAGATCCTCACCGCCAACGAGCTTTCCGCCGAGGCCGACGCGCCGGGCGGCGAGATGCTGCTCATTCCGTGCCGCCGCTGAATATTTCCCGGGAAAAGAGCCGTGAGGCTCTTTTTCTTTTTTGGCTTGTCATACCCCGCGCGGAGCGCTCATATAGTGAAGCAAGAACGGTGAGGATTCGGAGGAGATCGCTATGACCACAAATACCGGCATCTATCAGGACATCGCCACGCGCACGGCGGGCGACATCTATATCGGCGTCGTCGGCCCGGTGCGCGCCGGCAAATCGACCTTCATCAAGCGCTTCATGGAAACGCAGATCATCCCGAACATCGACAATGTCTACCGCCGCGAGCGCGCCAAGGATGAGCTGCCGCAGAGCGGCAGCGGCCGCACGGTGATGACCTCCGAGCCGAAGTTCGTGCCCGAGGAGGCCGTGGACATCGCGCTCGATGAGGGCGCGAGCTGCTCCGTGCGGCTCATCGACTGCGTGGGCTACATGGTCCCCGGCGCGGCGGGACAGCTCGACGGCGACAGTCCCCGCATGGTCACGACGCCGTGGGCCGACCATCCGGTCACGATGGCGGAGGCGGCGGAGCTGGGCACGACGCGCGTGATCCGCGAGCATTCGACCATCGGCATCGTCATTACGACCGACGGCAGCATCACGGACATTCCGCGTGAGGACTACCTCGAGGCCGAGGGACGTGTCATCCGTGAGCTGCAGGAGATCGGCAAGCCTTTCCTCGTGCTGCTCAACGCCGTCGACCCAAAATCAAGCAGAGTTCAGGCGATGGCAAGCGATATTGCTTCACACTATGGCGTGTGCTGTCTGCCGGTCAACTGCCTGGAGCTGGACGACGCGGCGGTGGGGGATATCCTCAAGGCGATCCTCTACGAGTTCCCGCTGACCGAGTTGGAGCTTCATATCCCGGCATGGGTTCTGGCGCTGCCCGCCGACCATGCCATCAAGCTCGGCCTTTACCGCAGCATCCGCGAGGGCGCCAAGGGACTGCACCGCATCCGTGAGGTCGCGCCCGCGGTGGACGCCATGTGCGCCTACGAGGGCATCAGCGGCGCAAAGGTCAACGCTATCTCGCTCGGCAGCGGCACCGCCAGCGCAGAGCTTCAGCTCCCGCGGGCGCTGTTCTATCAGACGCTCAGCGAGCAGTCCGGCTTTGATGTGGCGGACGACGGCGATCTCATGCGTCTGCTCACGGAACTTTCCGCCGTCAAGGCGGACTACGACAAGGTATCCTCCGCCATTCGGGACGCCCGCGAAACGGGCTACGGCGTGGTCGTGCCGACGGTCGACGAGCTCATTTTGGAGGAGCCGGAGATCATGAAGCAGGGCGGCCGCTACGGTGTGCGGCTCAAGGCCAGCGCGCCGAGCATTCATATGATCCGCGCGAACATCGAAACGACCGTTTCGCCCATCGTCGGCAACGAAAAGCAGAGCGAGGACATGGTCAATTATCTGCTGCAGGAGTTCGAGGGCGACACAGCGAAGATCTGGCAGTCGAATATCTTCGGGCGCAGCTTCCACGAGATCGTCAGCGAGGACCTGCAGGCAAAGCTCAAGCGGATGCCGGACGACGCGCGCGCAAAGCTCCGCCAGACGCTCGAGCGCATCATCAACGAGGGCAGCGGCGGCCTAATCTGCATCATTCTCTGAAAATTGCGAAGAGAGGGGAGACACCCCTCTCTTTCTTACATTTTGTAACCAAAATGTTTCCACTTTGTAACTTGTGTTTCCAATCGCTTCATGCTATACTGTTTACATAACGAAGAAAGAGAGAGGTACCATGAAAAGGAAGCTCGCCCTGCCCGTATTCTTGCTCGCTGCCGTATTGTGTGCCGTATGGTCCTTTATCGAAGCGAAGCAGCCGACGCCGGCATCGCTGCGGAAGCAGCTTATCGACGCGCTGGATTTGGCCGACGCTGTTTCCTATCAGCCCGACCGTCTCGACAGCAATCACGCCGAAGGCATTGTCACCGACGCGAAATATGTGGAGGAGATATGCGCTCTGCTCCGGCGGATCGAGCCGGCGGAGGGTGTCGTGTGGCCTGCCGGGGAGGAACAGTATCTTTTTTCCAAGGCGTCCTTTGTGCTGCTTTCCGGCCATGGCAGCGAGGAACTGACGACGGCGGACGGCACGGCTGAAACGCCGCGCTGCTATATCCTGAACGACCGCGGCAATGACCGTACCCTGCTTTTTGTGCATAACGGAAGCCGAAGCTATGAAAATAAGGATTTCCGGCTCATCGGCGCGCTGCCCTTCACCGGTCTTGACTATACCATCGCGATGGATCAGAAATTGCAGAGCCGCACCGGCTCCGAGCTCCTTACGCTGACCGAGGAGGTCGGCGGCCAAACCGTCACGCTGATGGTCTACGAGTTGGATGAGGATGGCTATGCGCGCTACGCGCTCTTCAACGCAGACGGTACGGAGATCGACATACCGTTCGGCGTGGGTCGCCGCACTTGGATCGGAGAGGACGAGGCCGCCGAGAAGGTCTCCCTGACCGTGCGGGATGATGTGCTCGGCTTTCCGGGCTTCGAGCTTGAAACGATCCAGGGCGGGCGCATGACAGTTCGTTACTTCTATGCGCTGACGGAGCAGGGCTTCGTCTATGCGGGAGAAGCCTTTGGCCATGGCTTTGATGATACAGAGTGGGGCGACGGCGTGTGGCCGCTCGACCTTACGGGCGACGGGCGCAGCGAGCTGGTCACGCGCAGCACCTTTGGCACCGGCGTACCGCGCGTTTTTGTCTACCGCTGGAACGCAGCGGAGGGAATCTCGCAGCACAGCGGCATAGACTGGGAGAAGGCGGATGCACAGCTTGCGAAGCTGAGCGCGCCGCTTGGCTCGGTCGCGCGGGCGGAGACCTATCACGCGGAGGATAACACCGTCACGCTGACGCTCTACACGGAAAACGGCACAAAGGAAACGACGCTGCCGCTCACCACGGATATTCTCGGCGAGTGGTTCACAAACGTCTGATTGGAAGATACAAAAAAGGAACCGATCCTGCGGATCGGTTCCTTTTTCTTGCTGCATAGAACCTTACTTCGCCAGCACCTTTTTGAGCTTTGCGAAGCGGGGGAGGGAATCCTCCTTCGGCAGCTTCGGCTCGCCCTGAATGAGTGGCAGGGCATAGTCGATGAAGTCGTGCGTCACGCCGTTGCCTTCGGCATTGATCCACTCCTGTGGCACCTTCTTCTCGGCGTTCGCCACCTCGGTGAGCGGCAGGAGCTTGGTCTTGCAGGCATAGCGGCCGTTGACCGTGCCGCGCTCGAAGGCGACCATCTTGTCGGTGATGCCCGCGACGGCATTCTCCACCGCGGCGCGTCCGGCCATGACAGCCTCCTCGATGTCGGTCTCGCTGGCGAGGTGCGCGCCGCAGCGCTGGAGCAGGGAAAGCTCGATGCCGCGGACCTTCGCGCCGGTCTTCTGCTTCACAACGTCGGCAAGACGTGCGGCAAGGCCGCCGAGCTGCGCGTGGCCGAAGCCGTCGGTTGCGCTGGTCTTGGCCTCGGAAACAAAGCTGCCGTCGGCATAGTGGATGCCCTCGGAGACCGCGACCATGCAGTTGCCCTTTTCCTTGTAGACGCGCTCGACGTCGGCAAGGAATTTATCCATATCGAAGTCACGCTCGGGCAGGTAAATGAGGTCGGGGCCCGCGCCGTATTCGGTGGCGAGCGCGGCGGCGGCGGTCAGCCAGCCGGCGTGGCGGCCCATGATCTCGATGATGCAGATCATACCGGTGTCGTACACGCGCGCGTCCTGATAGACCTCCATGCAGCTCGTGGCGATATACTTCGCGGCGCTGGCGTAGCCGGGGCAGTGGTCGGTGCCGAAGAGATCGTTGTCGATGGTCTTGGGAACGCCCATCACGCGGCACTCGTAGCCGACCTTCTGCATATACTTGGAGATCTTGTTGCAGGTATCCATCGAGTCGTTGCCGCCGTTGTAGAAGAAATAGCGGACATCATGCTTCTTGAACACCTCGAGAATACGCTTATAATCGGTGTCGTCCACATCGGGATCGGCGATCTTGTAGCGGCAGGAGCCGAGCGCGGAGGAGGGGGTGTACTTCAGCAGCTCCAGCTCGCGCGCGTCCTCCTTGCTCATGTCGAACAGGCGGTCGGCAAGCACGCCCTTGATGCCGTGTTCCGCGCCGTAGACGGCGGTGATGCAGTCGGAGTCAAGCGCCGTGCGGATCACGCCGTAGGCGCTGGCGTTGATGACAGAGGTCGGGCCGCCGGACTGACCGATGATGCAGGCGCCTTTCAATTCACTCATATCGTTTCTCCTTTGACGGTTTAAGCCTTACCGGCGCAGCCGAGCACGTCGACGAGCTTATGACGGACGAGCTCCTTGATGTTGGCGCGGGCGGGCTTGAGATACTCGCGGGGGTCGAACTTGTCGGGGTGCTCATCCATGAATTGACGGATGGTGCCGGTCATGGCGAGACGCAGGTCGGAGTCGATGTTGATCTTGCAGACCGAGAGCTTCGCGGCCTCACGCAGCTGCTCCTCGGGCACGCCGATGGCATTGGGCATTTTGCCGCCGTGGTCGTTGATCATCTTCACATACTCCTGCGGGACGGAGGAGGAGCCGTGCAGCACGATGGGGAAGCCGGGCAGACGCTTGGAGACTTCCTTCAGAACGTCGAAGCGCAGCGGGGGCGGAACAAGGATGCCGTCGGCGTTGCGGGTACACTGCTCGGGCTTGAACTTGTAAGCGCCGTGGCTGGTGCCGATGGCGATGGCGAGAGAGTCGCAGCCGGTCTTGGAGACGAACTCCTCGACCTCCTCGGGATGGGTGTAGGACGCCTCGTGCGCCGCGACCTTGACCTCGTCCTCAATGCCGGCGAGGGTGCCGAGCTCGGCCTCGACGACCACGCCGTGGTCATGCGCGTACTCAACGACCTTCTTGGTGATCTCGATGTTCTCGGCAAAGGGCTTGGAGGAGGCGTCGATCATAACGGAG
>OMCM01001442.1_pt1 | contig 11825 bp, 8 predicted proteins | sample 1645021 | NCBI WGS metagenome assembly OMCM01 (sample SAMEA103958142, study PRJEB25191) | human gut metagenome | biome: human-associated habitat [ENVO:00009003]; feature: intestine environment [ENVO:2100002]; material: feces | place: Germany | collected 2013/2015
CTGCTTATGTGCTTTCTGTGAAGATCGTTTTTTGAATAATAATTCAATAATGAAAATTAAAAATAACATATTATTGGCCTATCAAACGATATATTTCTATAACTTTGTGTTCTATTGTAACAAGTACTAATTGCTTGTTTGATAAAATAATTACGTAGAAAAATTTATGGAAACAACGAGACAAAACAAGATATCACGTCTGTTACAGAAAGAACTCAGTGAGATTTTTCTGTTGCAGACTAAAGCTATGCCCGGTGTACTGGTATCAGTAAGCGCTGTACGTATCAGTCCCGACATGAGTATAGCTCGTGTATATCTTAGTATCTTCCCTTCTGAAAAGAGTGAAGAAATGGTAAAGAATATCAATAATAATATGAAGTCCATTCGTTTCGAACTCGGTACCCGTGTTCGTCATCAGTTACGTATCATTCCTGAATTGAAGTTTTTTGTGGATGATTCGTTGGACTACATTGAAAAGATAGATGCTTTGTTGAAGTGAACCTCCCCTTCTACATAGCCCGGCGATATCTTTTCTCAAAGAAAAAGCACAATGCCATCAATATCATTTCTGCTATTTCTGTGTGTGGAGTGGCATTGGCTACGATGGCGATGGTGTGTACACTTTCCGTATTCAACGGTTTTCAGGATACAGTGGCCGATCTGTTTACTGTATTTGATCCGGAACTGAAAGTGACGATTGCCGAAGGGAAAGTTTTTGATGCACAGGCCCCTCGTATTCAAGCTATCCGGCAGATGCCGGAAGTAGATGTGCTGACTGAAACACTTGAAGAGAATGCGATGGTACAATATAAGGACCGCCAGACGATGGCCGTCATAAAGGGAGTACAAAACAATTTTGAGCAGTTGACTGCGATAGATAGTATCCTTTATGGTGCAGGTGAGTTTTTGCTGAATGATTCTATTGTTGATTACGGGGTGATGGGAATAGAGCTTGTCTCTACATTGGGGACTGGAATCAGATTTGTTGATCCGTTGCAGATATATATTCCTAAAAGGAGCGGAAAGGTTAATATGGCGAATCCGGCTGCTTCCTTTAATATGGATTATTTGTATTCGCCCGGTGTTGTGTTTGTGGTCAATCAGCAGAAATATGACGGACAGTATATTCTTACTTCGTTGGATTTTGCCCGACGTTTGCTTGACTATACTACCGAAGTGTCTGCAATAGAACTAAAGTTAAAACCCGGCTCTGATCTTTCCTTCGTCAAAGCAAAGATTAAGAAAGAACTGGGAGATGATTTTGTTATTCGTAACCGCTACGAACAACAGGAAGATGTATTTCGTATCATGGAGATAGAGAAACTGGTTTCATATTTGTTTCTCACTTTTATCTTAGTGATTGCCTGTTTTAATGTGATAGGTTCGTTGTCGATGCTTATTCTGGATAAAAAGGAAGATGTGGATACGCTTCGCAAGCTTGGAGCTAACGATCGGTTGGTTTCGCGTATTTTCCTTTTTGAAGGATGTATGATTTCCTTTTATGGAGCCATAATCGGAATTGTACTCGGATTGCTGTTGTGCTGGGTTCAGATGACGTACGGGATTATTTCATTGGGTGGAGGTAGTGCTGCAGGAAATTTTATAGTTGATGCTTATCCGGTCAGTGTACATTTGTGGGATGTCATCGTGATATTTATTACCGTTTTTGCTGTCGGATTCTTGTCCGTCTGGTATCCGGTAAGGTATCTAAGTAAACGTTTACTAAAAATGTAGAGAACATTTTTATCGGCATAATTGTTCTATTAGTCGATTTCCATTTCTTATTTTTATAGAAATGTTTATTTTTGATTTATTAATGAAAATCATCATGTTTATATATAGTGTTAATATTATCTCTGTGAAGAGAGAATTGTTATGTAAGTGTAATACCTCTCTATGAAAGAAAGTTTCGTTTTTCATAAAAAACTGATGATCGGCGCTGTTCTGTCCCAACGGGGAAGAGCAGCGCTACTTCATTTATAATGAAAGGAACAGTAAATAGAGTTTGATGTTTTTTCGTAGAAACTTTAGGGCATCGGAGATGTGGTGTTCCACTGTTCTTTCTGATATTTGTAGTCTTTCTGCAATTTCGCGATAAGAAAGTTCCTCATCCCTGCTTAAACGAAACACTTCCTGCTGCCGGGGAGGCAGCATTGAGATCAGTGCTGAGATATGTGTGCGCAGATTGGCTGCGTCCAATTCTTCTTCTATATCGTATGATTCTTCGACAGCTTCTATCACTGATAGTTGGTAGAAGGGTTCATTCAGATTCTTACGGGAACGGTTGAAAACAAGGTTGCGCATCGTGATAAATAAGTATCCGGCAAAATTTTGTTCTTCATCCAAAGCTTCCCGATTCTCCCAAATTTTAATAAAAACTTCTTGAACGATTTCTTCCACATCGACCGCAGAGGTGATGTAAAGTCGCGTAAAATTGTAAACCTTAGCCCAATAAGAGCGATAGAGGAATGCAAAGGCGGCTTTATCATTGCAGGTCTTTAGTTTAATAATTGCTTCTTTTTCGTTCATTAAGCGTTACGTTTGAATTACAAATATAGCATACTCAATTTATAAAACAGAAAAAAAGCTGAAAACATATAGGGGGGAATTTTATAAATAGTGTATTTATGGATAGATTTATAAATATAGCTTGGGTTTTTGGAAAGAAATATAAAGAATATGAAGATTTCTAATAAATATGATAGGCTTGTCCGCAAATTGATTGCAGGTGAGTCTTCTTCGGAAGAAATGGAAGAGCTGGCACATTGGAATGTTGTGGAGACGAAAATGAAAAAACAATTCGATGCGGCAAAAAATATAGTGGAAAATGGTGCTATTGAAAGAAGGATCTGGGATAAGATTGACTCCAGATGCCAGGCCCCTGTTGAGCGTAGTCAGAAACCTCAACTCAGATATTGGAGGGTTGCACTAGCTGCATGTATTACGGCTTTATTGATTATCGGAGGTGGTATTTTCTTTTTTGATAAAGGGCATACAGCTTCACAGCGTATAACTGAGTATACTGAAGTTGTTTCTTCAAATAGCCGGTTGTATATACTTCCCGACAGTTCAAAAGTCTGGATGCAGGCTGGGAGCCGTCTTCGTTTTTCACAGGATTTTATGAGTAACCGGGAAGTATGGCTGGAGGGAGTGTCTACTTTTGAAGTAACTAAGCGTAAAGGCCATAATTTTAAAGTATATATCGATCAGGCATTTGTCGAAGTCAAAGGAACGGTCTTTCGTGTGCAGTCTACCTGTCAGGATGGTGCGGAGGTGACTCTTTTTAGTGGAAAGGTTGACTTCAATGTGAAGGCTTCACAGAGAAAAGTTGAAATGAAACCTTTGCAGCAGATTGTTTTTCATCCCGAGAAAGATGAAGTGATATTAAAGAACATAGGTAATATCAGTTGGGATGAAGGGCGTTATAAGTTTGTCGACATGCGTATGGATGATTTAATAGAAGCTATTCATGATATTTACCACATTCCGGTAGAACTCGATAGGAAAGTAGCTCGCAATGACTTGTTCACGGGTTATATGCGCTATGATGACCCTGCCTCTAAAGTCATCGAAAAGATTTGTATTAATATGAATTTGAAATTTAAAAAAGAAACACAGAAAATCATTATTTATAAATAATCGCTTTTATCAATCACTAATTAATCGTATAATCAAAAAATGAAAGACATGAGACTATGTTTTAGCGTCTGTAACAGGCGTTTTCTGACAGGCGTAATTATGTTTATGCTCCTGTATCCTATGTCCGTTTTTGCCGTGCAAGGACAGATAGCCGTGCAGGGAAAAGCAATGAGCATTAAACAGGCTATTCAAGTTATTGAGAAGAACAGTAAATATACGTTCTTCTACAAGGCGGCCGATTTGAGCAATGCAAAGATCCGTGACATCCATTGTGAAGGTTCCATAGAGGAAGTGCTGAATGTTTTGTTTAAAGATAGCGGTATCAGCTATGTTATCAAAGACAATGAGGTTATTCTGAAGAGTACCCCGGTAGTGGTTGCAACGCCACAACAGAGTAATAAGATCGTTGTGAAAGGCAATATCAGGGATACTTTGGGTGAATCGGTCATTGGAGCTACCATTATGGAGAAAAATAATGCTCAAAATGGTTCTATCAGTGATATAAATGGAGATTTCTCCTTGTCGGTAAGTCCGGGTGCTGTTATTGTTATCTCTTACATTGGTTATGTAACGCAAGAATTGAAAGCCATAGCGGGGGCCCCTCTGAAAGTAGTACTGAAGGATGATTCCCGTACTTTGGATGAAGTGGTGGTAGTTGGTTTCGGTTCACAAAAGAAAGCGAACCTGACGGGGGCCGTTTCATCTATTAAAATGGACGAAATTATTGGCGATCGTCCCATAATGACGGCTTCTGATGCATTGCAAGGTACAGTTCCGGGACTGCTGGTTTCTAATAGTGGAAATGCTCCGGGTAGCGGAAAGTCATTCCAGTTGCGTGGTGCCTATTCGGTGGGTATCAAGAATAGCGACGGATCTTATGGTGCCAATGTCGCTCCCCTTATCTTGATTGATAACGTAGAGGGGAGTCTCGATATGTTGAATCCGGAAGATATTGAGACCGTAACTGTATTGAAAGATGCCGCTTCGGCAGCTATTTATGGTGCACGTGCAGCCGGCGGTGTTGTCTTAGTGACTACCAAGCGTCCGAAAGAAGCTACGGCCTTTCGTCTGAATTATAATAATAATTTTGGTTTTGCTACTGCAACCAATCTGCCTAAACAGGCATCTTTGATGGATTATCTGCAGGCTTATCAGGACGGGGGATATTCTGATGCTTATTGGTCGTATGGTTCACCCAGCGTTTCAAAGTGGAAAGAATACCTCACACAGTATAGGCAGGATCCTTCATCTATCAAAACTGTAGGTGACGGTATTTTCGCAGATACGGATGGAGCTTTGTATTATTTGAATGAGCATGATCCCTATAAGAATTTTATGGAGACCAGCTTCCAGATGAACCACAATCTTTCTGTATCCGGTGGTACGGATAAATTGCGTTATCGTATGTCGGCGGGATATGTATCGACGGACGGTGTGCTGATCACCGATAAAGACACCTATGAGCGCTTGAACATCAATTCCTATATTTCTGCTGATATAACCAAATGGTTTACCCAGGAGTTGACTATGAGTTATGCACGTACCAATCAGTCGCAGCCTAATTCCGGTTTGGGAAGTATGTTTGGCAGTAATCAGGTTTCTTATCAGCCGGAAGGTAATATGCCTTCGGATGTTTGTTCTACAATTTCTCAGGATTTGCCTTTCAACACACCGCGCAACCAGGTATTGTTAGCAAATAAATGGAAAAAGTCGTATGATAATCCGCGTGTTTTCGTGAAATCTATTCTGAAACCGTTCAAAGGTTTTGAGGCAGTATTCGAGTATACATTTGACAAGAACATGTATGATTATAATTTCTATACCGGAAAAACTCAGTATACAGATATTCAGGGAGGTAATAACATCTGGAATGCAGCAAAAGATTATTTGCAGAAAGAGAAGCAATTTACCGACTACAATGCTTTCAATATTTACGGAACATACAAGTTTGATCTCAACAAAGACCATCATTTCAGTGTAATGGCCGGTTTCAACCAGGAGTCCAAGTATACAGAAGGTGTAAATGTATTGTCTTATAATCAGGCTGTTGTTGAAGTACCGGCATTGGGTTCGGGTACAGGTGACCTGAAAGCGACAGACAGTTATAATGAATACTCTGTTCGAGGCGGATTTTTCCGGGTCAATTACAACTATATGGATAAGTATTTGCTGGAAGTGAACGGTCGTTACGATGGTTCATCCAAGTTCCCGAAAGATTCCCGTTTTGGTTTCTTCCCATCTGTATCGGCAGCTTGGCGCATATCGGCAGAACCTTTCATGGAACCTTTCTCCGGAGTACTCAGCAACCTGAAGTTAAGAACTTCATGGGGACGCGCCGGAACAGACAACATCGGTCAATTCCAGTATATGTCCGCTTATGGTACCGGCGGTGATGCCGTATTTGGCGGTCAGAATCCGGAAATAGCCCCGGGATACACTGAAACCCGTTTCCCGAACCCCAATATCACTTGGGAAACTTCTGAAATGTTCAATATCGGTATAGATGCTTCGTTCTTTAACGGAAAACTTAATCTGGAAGCAGACTGGTTCTATAAAAAGACAAACGACATCCTGCGCGAACGTACGGATATGCCAGCCATCCTGGGATATAAATTGCCGGCAGCCAATGTAGGTAAAGTAGACAACAGAGGTATCGACCTGAATATCACACATCGCAATCACCTGCGCGATTTCAACTATTCTATTGCAGGCAATCTGACTTGGGCTAGAAACAAAGTCATTGACCTGCTGGAGCCGGCCGGTGAGAAAAACAATCCGAGACAGCGCAGCACGGGACACTCTATGAGCCAATATTTCGGTTATGAAGCATTGGGATTATTCCAGTCGGACGAAGAAGCCAACAACTGGCCTCAACCGCAATTCGGCAAAGCAAAGGCGGGTGATATCAAATACAAAGACCAGAACGGCGACGGTATCATCGATGCGGAAGATGAAATAGCTATCGGACGCAGCAACTATCCGGAATTGGTATACGGACTCAATCTGAATGCCGAATGGAAAGGTTTTGACATAACCTTCTTCTTCCAGGGAGCAGCACTGGCAGACTTCTATTACAATGGTTACCTGGCCTTCCCATACATCGAAGGACGCGGAGGAGCCCTGCTCGAACATCACATCGGCAACACGTGGACACCCGAAAATCCGAAAGCTGAATTTCCACGCTTGTACTATGGAGGCAATGCCAATAACCAATTGTTCTCTTCTTTCTGGATGCGTAACGGTTCATACCTCCGTCTGAAAAATGTAGAAATAGGTTATGACTTCAAGAAGTTACTGTTATCCAAGGTATCGGAAATTCAGGGACTGCGCCTCTACTTCAGCGGCTCCAACCTGCTGACCTGGTCGCAGATCAAGTACTTCGACCCAGAATTGCGTTCCACCGACGGAAGCGCTTATCCTCAAATGAAAACCTTTGTGTTTGGTGCTAACATTACATTCTAAACTTAAAAATTGAAACGTGATTATGAAAAAGATAAATACAGCCCTGTTTTGCTTATTTGTATTGCTCTTCTGTTCGTGCGATGTACTGAACAAAGCTCCACTGGACGAAATAGCGGACGACTCCTTCTGGTCGGACGAAACACTGGTGAAATATTACGTAAACGATCTATATAGCGAAATCTCCGTAGACGGACTGCAACTACAAGAAAACCGCAGCGACAATTCCGTCTCGGCACAGCGTGATAAATACCGTGCAAGCTGGTTTAAGTTCAACTATGACATGGTCAGTGCTTCCGATCCGCAAGATGACGACGTATGGGAAGATTATTACGTAAAAATACGTAAATGCAACCGTTTCTTCGAACGAATCGGTACATCGACCATCGAAGAAAGTGAGAAGTCAAGGCTAACAGGAGAAGTTCATTTCTTGCGCGCCATGTTCTATTTCGAAATGGTAAAGCGCTATGGCGGAGTGATCTTGTTGGATAAAGTGCTCACCATGGAAGATAACTGGGAAATCCCCCGTTCATCTGAGAAAGAATGCTATGACTTCATTCTGGAAGACCTCAAAAAAGCAACAGAAATGTTGCCTGCCTCGTATGGTTCGAGAGAAAAAGGCCGGGCTACCAAAGGTGCCGCTTATGCACTGAAATCAAGAGTAGAGTTGTATGACAAACGATATGAAGACGTTATCAAAAGTTGTGCCGAAGTATATAAATTGGGATATGAACTGGTAGATGGAACCACCCCGGAGAAATATCGCTCTATCTGGTGGACTACCAATAAAGATAACAAGGAAATTATTTTCGATGTACAATACAAAAGCCCGGACGTATACAACAACATGATGGTGTGTAACATGGTGACGTATATCAACGATAAATACGGTGATCGCGGATGGGGTGGACTCGGTCCTACTCAGGAACTGATTGACGCATTTGAAATGGCAGACGGTACTCCCGCTACACAATACTCTCAAGCTCCTGCCGATCAGGTATTCGATATAAACACTTGCGGTATTTACGAGGGACGGGAACCACGATTCTATGCAAACATCGTGTTCCACGGTTCGCAAATTTTCTTTAATGCAGACAAAGGTGCCGTGACAGTAGACCGCTATCTGATGGATACTCCTGACAAGGGAGACGGTTCCCTTACCGGATATAATGTCTGGAAATGGATTGATTATGACAACTATAACTATCCGTACGCAGGTGCCGGCAGCCCGGACTTCAGTACCAACTGGATCATCCTCCGTTATGCAGAGATTTATCTGAATGATGCAGAAGCGCGCCTTGAAACAGGCGATGTGGAAGGCGCACGGAAAGCAGTCAATATGATTCGTCAACGAGTGGGATTACCGGACCTCACCGAATCGGACCCAGAAAAATTGCGTGAATTGATTCGAAAAGAACGCCGTATCGAATTTGCCTTCGAAGAACAACGCTTCTACGACGTCCGTCGCTGGAAGATCGGCCCCGAGACACAGACCACCCTGCACGGAGTACGTTTTGTTTCTCCTACAGAATTTAAAGTTACCAAAACGGACATTCGTACCTGGAATGACCGGTTATACCTGACACCGGTACCTCATGACGAGATTGTCCGCTCCAGCGTTCTAAAACAAAATCCGGGATATTAACGATTGATTTCATCACACTTTTAAATATAGCATAATTATGAATAAGATAATTTCTATACTGATTTGCTGCTTCATTGCCGGCTGCCTCTTTGTTTCATGTGAACAACCCGACATACCGGACGTACCGAATTATGATAAAACGGAGATATTGACATTTAAAGTTTATAATCAGGATAAAGAAGAAGTCGGTACTCCTGTTATTCTTTCGGATGAAGGAGTCGTTACCATTACGGTAGATGAAGGTACCGATCTGTCCAATGTCTTTGCCACCTGCACCCTCTCTTCCGGAGCTACCTTGTCTCCCGCACTCGGAGGTTATCAGGACTGGAGCGGGCTGAACAAAGAATTTACTGTTACCTCGGCCAGTGGCAAACGTTCGAAACCATGGACCGTAATTTTCAAAACCAAGTAACCGCATAATGAAATATGTAATAATACTCATCCTCTGCATCTGCTCCTCTCTGCAGATGCAGGGTGCACTTTCCGCCTTAAAAGGCGGAAAGTCTAACCTCGCCCTCCACCTCGACGGGAAAGATAATAACGTACGGACAGGTATGGGAATATTGGAACCTTCGTGGACACTGGAATCCTGGATTAAAGGGGATGATTGCCAATGGGATAGTCTCGAAGTGATCATCGGAGGAGGAGAATATAGTGAACTGAACTGGGTGGATTATCTGCCTTTGGTTGTGAAAGAAGGCAAGATTCACTCTAGCCGTGCCAATCTCTCATCACCCCAAACACTGGATGACCAATGGCACCACGTGGCACTGACCTGTGACGGAAAGCAAACCATCCTCTATCTTGACGGTAAACAAGTAGACAAAGCTGACACGGCGACAGCTATTCTTCCCGGAGCCATCGGAGTGCATGACGTATATTATACTTTCGGGGGATTAATCGACGAAGTACGTGTCTGGCGCAGCGCACTTCCGGAGCAAACCATCCGTCGTTGGATGAACCGTCCGGTAGAAGCCACTCACCCGGCATTTAAATCTTTGTGGGGATATTATAACTTCGATGACCTGAAAGATGAAACATCTGTCAATTGGGTAGGTAAAGGACATCAGGCTTATCACATCCGTAACGGACGTAACAAATACAACGAAAAAGCTCCACTGGCACATGCAGTCCCCAACGACAACCCTGCTTTTAAAGAGTTTGACGGAAACCAACAGTTGTTCAATGCCGTGATTATCCAAAGTGAATGGGATGCTGATCAGGGAAGTAAAAACGACCAGGCGCTAAAACTGAGGATTGCCGTACAAGGTTCCAAAAACCCACTGAAACTAACGGAACTGAAACTTGACTTCACCGGAACTACCGACCTTGCAGACATTGAGCAAATCCATATCTATTCTACCGGTAGTGAAGCACGTTCCACACAGCGTAAAGAGCTGTTCGGCAACGGACATACTCCCGAACAGTCATTGACACTCCGTCCCACTCACGGAGAAGAGATTCTGCTGCAACCGGGCATCAACTATTTTCTTCTCACATTCGATGTCCGCTCCAAAGCAACTCCCGGACATACCTTATATGCCTCAGTACCTTTCTTCAAGTTGAACGGAAAAAAAATTATTCCCGAAACATCTGCCGAAGAAGTACGTAAACAAGTGACTTGCAACAACCAAACACAATCCAATATAGTAAAAGTACTCCAATGGAACATCTGGCACGGAGGTATCCATCTGGGTAACGAAGGCCAACAACGAGTACTCGATCTGATTCGAAGCAGTCGTGCAGACGTTATCATGATGCAAGAAGCTTATGGCATCCAACAAATGCTGGCAGATTCGCTAGGATACCACCTCAAGACACATTCTCTCAAAGATAACCTGGCCATGTATAGCCGTTTCCCATTGGAAGCAATCGCCTGGAGAGAACCTTTCAAATCGAATCCTGCCAAAATCACCTTACCGAATGGTAAGCGGATAATGTTTGTTGACTGCTGGTTGCGCTATGCTTACCGCCCGGAATATACTAGCGGCTATGCTGAAAAAGGTCTCGACCCCTCTGTATGGGTTGCAGAAGATTCCATATTGGCATTACCCGATATCCGAAACATCTATACCAAGGATATAGCCCCGAACCTTGAAACGGACATGCCAGTCATTGTCACCGGAGATTTTAACTCGTGCAGCCATCTTGACTGGACCGAACGGGCTAAACCATTACACCACGGATATGGTCCGGTAGCTTTCCCGGCCTCTCGTTATATGCTGGAGAATGGCTTCAAGGACAGCTTCCGCGAAAAGAATCCCGACGAAGTTGCTTATCAGGGAGGTACAGTTGCAGCCATTTACGGGCAAATGCAAATGTCCCGCATTGACTTCATTTATTATAAAGGAGGACTCAAAGTATTATCTTCCAAGATCGTACGTACTGCTCCTGAAATAGACTATGTATGGGCATCAGACCATGCAGCAGTACTGACCGTATTCGAAGTGGAATAAAAATAACAGGCACGGATGTAGCCGAAAAACAGATATTTATAATCTTGTGAAATCCGCATCATCCGTGCCTAATCTATCAGCATAAGAACACCATGCTACAAAATCACGCGTTTATAGGGTTCTTTCTGATAATCTTTTATCTTGATTTTCCACCAGTTCCAACTGCTTCCGTTAGTCGGCGAAATAATTCCCGCATCCGGATACTTGTTATAGAAATCAATCGTTTTTACCCTCTTGGGAAGTTTTGGAAACACAAGTGTCAGTAAAACAGAGCTCCCCTGACAACCTTCCACCCACAGCAATTTATTCATTTCAATGCCATGTGCTTCTTCCAGAACCGGATATTCATCACCAGTCTTGCAATCTACTATACACAATCCTTTATTGATGACTAACCAATTACGATCATAATGAATAGGTACACTCAAAACAACCAACGTCTTATCAGGCAAAGTTTCAATCTTCTGAATCTGCGTTCTTCCACCATTGTGACGAGAAGAAACAGACAGCTGATTCGCATTAAGAGTCACTTCTTCCAATTTATCAGAACGTAGAGGTCGTCCCTCTCTGTCATATTCGGCTTGACGGACAGCTGTCGGCTGAAAATTATCAACTTTCAGATTATC
>OMCM01001448.1_pt1 | contig 11802 bp, 7 predicted proteins | sample 1645021 | NCBI WGS metagenome assembly OMCM01 (sample SAMEA103958142, study PRJEB25191) | human gut metagenome | biome: human-associated habitat [ENVO:00009003]; feature: intestine environment [ENVO:2100002]; material: feces | place: Germany | collected 2013/2015
CGGTGGACATTCCGGGGCATGATGATCTTGTCCCCCCGCTTGCAGGTGGACAGCACCATGCTCTGCACCGAGCTGGTGGTGCCGCCCACCATCAGAAAAGCGTGTGCTGCGCCGAAAGCGTCGGCGGCCAGCTCCTCGGCCTCCCGGATGACCGATACCGGGTGGCAGAGATTGTCCAGCGGTTTCATGCTGTTGACGTCCACGCCCACGCACTGCTGGCCCAGAAAGGCCGTCAACTCCGGGTTGCCCCGGCCGCGCTTGTGGCCCGGCACATCGAAGGGGACCACCCGCATCTGTCGGAACTGCTCCAGAGCCTCGTAGATCGGTGCGCGGCGCTGGTCCAGCCGGAACCGTGTACGGTTCTCACTCATGTTTTTTCCTCCGTCCCTGACTCCTGCTGCAAACCATGCGGGCAAACAAAAAAGCACAAGCCCTGCACAGAAATGCAGGCTTGCGCTTTGAAAAAACCATTTGAATGCGCGGACAAAGCCTCCGGGGCAAAGACGCCAGAGCCGTATCGCAGCATGATTCATCAGGATTCAAAAGGACGGGATGACGAGAGTCTATATAGCAATTACACTTTTACTACTCTTATTGACCGTTTCACAAGTCTGCGCACGCTCTGCGCAATTTCATGGTTGTAAAGGAACCAACTTATAAAATTTAGAGCTTGGCCGCAAGGTCAAAAGCTGCTTTCAATCAAAAACAGCAGCTTTACGGCACGCGATCCAACGCAAGGTTGCAAACGAATCAATTCGTTGGATTGCAGTAACTCAATCAATAATGGCAGCTTGCGCCGCCGGTCGGCAGTGGACCCGGCTGTCCGTATGGCCTTAGGGTGTACCCGAATTTTCAGATGCACCCAGCCCCCTCGGGGCGGTCCTAGTTAAATTGCTTTGAAAAGACTTCGACACGCTTCGTCTCTCAAAATCGTGTGTGATTTTATCATGCAAAAAGCGGTTTGTCAATGATTTGACAGGAAAAAGCTCAAAAAATCCTTCAGGAGTCATACTTATCGTCATCCAACAGAAAGTGCCGGCGCGGCATAGCATAAAAAGAACGGCCCCGGTACGCAGTCTGGACGTACCGGGGCCGTTTTGGCTTGCTTTAGCGCTTGATGTCGTAGTTCATGTTCATCAGGTTGCGGATGGAGCTGACATCGTCGGTGATGTTGGCATCGCCGTGGATGGTGTGCTTGATGGCGCTGCTTGCCACCGCAAAGTTTATCATGTCCATGGCCTTGTAGTTGTGGAGCATGGCGTAGATGAGGCCGCTGGCGAAGGCGTCGCCGCCGCCCACGCGGTCGAGGATGTTGAAGGTGAACAGCTTGCTCTCGAAGGTGTGGCCGTCATACCACATAAAGGCTTTCAGGCTGTTCTCGCTGCCGCTGTGGGCATAGCGGACGTGGCGGGCGATGCACTTCAGGCTGGGGTAGCGCTCGATGAAGTGCTGGAAAATTTCGTCCTGCTGCTCATAGCTGGGCTGCAGAGGCACGTCGTCCTTCCAGTCGCCCTTGGAGTGGTCGTTCTCGTCCTTCCACAGGTGGTAGGGCTCGATGCCCAGCAGCACGTCCACATAGGGCAGGCACTCGGTGCAGAAGTCGCGGGCCTCGTCCCAGGTCCAGAGGGTGGAGCGGAAATTGCCGTCGAAGCTGACGGTCAGGCCCTTTTTCTTGGCCTCCTTGAGCATATCGATGATGAGGCCGCGGCAGTTGGGGGCCAGAGCCGGGGTAATGCCGCTCAGGTGCAGCCAGTCGAAGCCCTCCAGCAGCTCGTCCAGATCGACCTGAGAGAAATCGTACTCGGTGATGGCGCTGTGCTTGCGGTCATAGATGACCTTGGAGGGGCGGATGCCGTAGCCGGTCTCGAGGTAGTATGTACCCAGACGGTTGGAGGGCGTCTCATCCGGCTCGGTGAGGATCATGGGGGTGCAGTGGACGTCGTTGGAGCGCAGCCAGCGCACGGCGCTCTTGCCGAGGCTGTTGTTCGGCACGACGCTGAAGAAGGTGCTGTCCACGCCGAGGTTTGCCAGCGCGAGGGCGATGTTGGCCTCGCTGCCGCCGTAGCTGGCCTCAAAGTTGGTGGCCATGCGGAGCTTTTCGTAGTTCGGCGGGGTCAGGCGCAGCATGATCTCGCCGCAGGTGATGAATTTCGGTCCGGTCGTCTCGTGGCCCAGAATGGGGTTGAAATGTTCCATAACGGTCCTCCTGTTGCTCTTCTCGGGCATTTGAGCCGCCGCCTCTCATATACCCTTCTTGAGACGGGGCGTTTGGTGCTCAGCAGGGCAGCCAGACCCCACATGACGCACATCGTTGTATCCATTATAGTGCTTTCGGAGAGGATTTGCAAGGAAAAGAAAAACACTGTGAGAGAAAATTTGGCAGGATTTTTGTGGATTGTGACGGAACATCCCCGCCCCGCAGCCTCGGGGCAGAACACAAAAGGGGCTGCGGCACAAAAAGGTGCAGCAGCCCCCGAGGGAAAGTATTATTTCAGCAGGTGGCTGTAGTCTGCGCCGCCCACGGTGAGCCGGGCGGTACCCAGGTTGTGGGCAAGGGCCACAGGGGTGTCCTCGCCGCCCAGAGCCAGCAGTTCGTCCACCGAGAGGGTGGTGGAGCAGAGGATGGTCTGGAAGGTGATGGTGTCGATGCCCTCAGCCCGCAGCTGGCGCAGCGTGGACAGCGAAATGCGGAAAGAGGCCGTGAACCGCCCGACGCGGAGGGAGAGGATGTTGTTGCCCCGGATGCTGGTGTAGGAGGTGCGCTGGCCGTCCTTGCCGGTCACGACGAGGCCCGGGAAAACCGACTCCTGCACAGACACGTCCGCAGAATCGCCGCCGGTAGAGTCGCCGCCCGTGGAGTCGCCGCCCGCAGTGTCGCCGCCAGAAGGAGTAGGCACATTGTCGCCGGGCAGAGGAGGAATGTCGTTTTTATCGGAGTCTTTGCGAGTGATGGAAGTGCCCCCAGCAAGGCCGGTGAATACCTGCTCGTTGCCGTTGGTACCGATGGCAACATTACCTTTTCCAGCGGTGGCTTTGATCGTCACTTTGCCCTCGAGGGTAATAGCGGTATTTGCGTCGCTTTTGGAGCCAGTACCGATGCCAGCGCCGCCAATATCGGCTATTCCTTTTTTTGTACCGCCGCCGACCGCATTGACGGTGGGACTGCCGTTCTCATTGCTCCTGATGGTGATTTGATTGCCAGTGCTATTGCTGTTGTTTTTAGCGCCATAACCGCCGCCGATGCCCGCGCCGCCTGTGCCTCCGGCAGCGTTGACTTCGGTGTTGCCCTCGATGGTCACATCGCCGCTGCCGTTGGAGCCGCCGCCAATGCCAGCGCCAAAAGATTTGCTGGTGGCAGTGATCTTGCCGCCGGTAATGGTCACCTTACCATCGCCGCCGTGGATCTTTTTATCGGAAGCAAGATACACTCCCTTGCCGCCGCCGATGCCTGCGCCATAAGAGCCGCCGTTTGCAGTGATCTCGCCGCCGGTGATGGTCACATCGCCGCTGCCTTTCTCGCCGCCACCGATGCCTGCGCCTAAATAACCGCCGGTCGCATTGATCTCGCCGCCGCTGATGGTCACTTTGCCGCTGCTGTAGTCGCCGCCGCCGATGCCTGCGCTATAAGAGCCGCCGTTTGCATGGATCTCGCCGCCGGTGATGGTCACATCGCCGCTGCCTTTGAAGCCGCCGCCGATACCTGCGCCATATTCTCCACCGGTAGCCGTGATCTTGCCGCCAGTGATCTTTACCTGCGCGTCATTGACGCCAGCGCCGCCGATGCCTGCACCAAATTGTCCACCGGTAGCCTTCAGACTGCCGCCGTCCTTATTGTTGTCCTGAATGATCAGTTCGCCGCTGGTGTCGGTCTTGTTGTGCTCCAATCCGGCATGGGCAGAGCCGCTCTTCAGCTTGTTGTCGCCATCCAGCTCGATAGTGGTAGCGCCATTGCCGGTCACGCTCACGGCGGCTTTGTTCTGGCTTCTGCCGTCGATGTTCAGATCCTTGAGGGTGACCTCCACATCCTTCTCGGCGTTGATGGTCACCGTGTTGCGGGAGGCGGTGTTCTCCCTGCTGGAGATGACGGTGCCTTTATCGTTATCGACCGTATCCCTGCCGGTCTGCTCCACCTTGTTGGTGCCTGCCTCGGTGCCTGCCGAGATGGTGATGCTGCCATCCTCAATATAATAGTTACCCGCAAAGGCGGGGAAGGCCGCCCCGGTAAGCAGGGCAGCGGTAAGGGTCAGTGCAGCAGCCCGCTGGGGCAGGGGACGGGTTTTACATACCCCCCCCCCTAAAAAGGTCGACGGACGGCCCAGGATGCGCATGGCCAGCTTGCGGTAAGAAATCATAACAAAATCTCCCTGTTCCAAAATGGGGCAGCCGATGCTGCCAGAAAGTAGATTCTGGCTTCATTTTAGCATTTTTGGGGTGGAAAATCTATAAAATCTGCGTGAAAAGCCCCTTTTGGTGCGTGAATCGGGGCAGCTTACACCCCGGTAAGGTCAAAGCTGGGTGTATACTCCTCCCGGGCGCTGCTCTTCTGCTGCATATAGCCGGCGGTCAGCCCCAGATCCATGGCATGATTGACCACCCGGCGGTACTCGTAGGTGGTGATGCGCCGCCCGATGCCGTGCTCTGCGGCCTTGTAAAAGGGGGTGTACTGGCTCATGACACTGGGGATGAAGCAGCCGGGGTCGGACTCGTTCCATGCGGCCATCTGGTCGAGGACAGCAAAACTGTCGTCGATGTGGCCGGGCAGGGCCAGATGCCGCAGGATGACGCCCTTCTGTAAGATGCCCTCGCTGTCGAACACCGGATGGCCCGCCTGCGCCATCATGGCCTCGATGGCGGGCCTGGCCTGGGCGAAGTAGTCCGGCGCAGAGGAAAGCTCGGCGGAGAGGGAAGAGGAGACGTACTTCAAATCGGCCAGCCAGATGTCGATATAGCCGCGCCACGCCTCCACGCTCTCCACCGTCTCGTAGCCGCCGGTGTTGCAGACGATGGGCAGACGCAGACCCTCGGCCCGGGCGATGTCCAGCGCCGCGATGATCCAGGGCCGCCACTGGCCGGGGGTGACGAGGTTGATGTTGTGAGCGCCCTGCTCCTGTAAGTCGAGGAAAATTTTGGCCAGATGCTCGATGGTGATCTCTTTGCCGAGACCCTCGGCGCTGATGGGGTAATTCTGGCAGAAACAGCACTTGAGGGTGCAGCCCGAGAAAAACACGGTGCCGCTGCCCCGGGTGCCGCTGATGCAGGGCTCTTCCCAGAAGTGCAGGGCCGCGCGGGCGGCTTTCAGGGTGCCGCCCGCCCCGCAGAAGCCTGTCTGCCCGGCGGCACGGTCTGCGCCGCAGCGGCGGGGGCAGAGGGTACAGGAGACAGGCGGCGTTGTGGAAATGTTTTGAGACATATTGTCCAACTCCTATGAGAAAGAATCATATTAAATTATCCGAGGCTATTATATCATTTTTGCCCACGGAAGTGGTATACTAAGATTGAATATTGCATGTCATGCAAGAATACTACATGATCTGGAGGACACCATGCGTACAGAGACCGAAGAGATCCGGGACAACCTGAAATATCTGAGCCTTCTGGCCCGGGACTACCCCTCGCAGGCAGCGGCCGCCAGCGAGATCATCAGCACACAGGCACTGCTCAAGCTGCCCAAAGGCACCGAGCACTTCATGAGCGACCTGCACGGCGAGAACGAGGCGTTCGTACATATCCTGAACTCCGCTTCCGGCGTCATCCGCGAAAAGGTAGACATTGTGCTGGGGGACACCGTGCCGGAGGGGACGCGGGCCGAGCTGGCGACTCTGATCTATTATCCGAACGAGAAGCTGCCCCAGCTCAAGGAGCGCTGCGCCGACGAGGAAGCGCTGGAACAGTGGTACAGTGAGACGCTGCTGCGGCTCATCGACATCTGCCGCCTCGTCTCCTCCAAGCACACCCGGGAGCATGTCCGGGCCTGCCTGCCGTCCAGCTGCGGTTACATTCTGGATGAGCTGCTCCACGCCCACTTCGAGGACCACGACAAAGACCTCTACTACGGCCAGATCGTCGGCAGCATCATCGAGAATGGCCGCGCCGATAAGTTCATCGTCCGTCTCTGCGAGCTCATCAAGCGGCTGGCCGTGGACAAGCTCCACATCGTGGGCGACCTGTTCGACCGCGGCCCCCGCCCCGACGTCATCCTTGACCTGCTGATGCGCCACCACGATGTGGACATCCAGTGGGGCAACCACGACGTGGTCTGGATGGGCGCAGCGGCCGGCAGCCCCATCTGCATCTGCACGGTGCTGAAGACCACCCTCTCTTACCACAACCACGGCATGGTGGAGGACTGCTACGGCATCAACCTCCGCCACCTGCAGCGGATGGCCGAGCAGTTCTACGGCGACGACGACTTGACCATCTGGATGCCTCACACCGACACTGCCCGCGGCCCCTACACCCCCGGTATGCTCCATCGCTGCGCCGTCATGCATAAGGCCATCACCATCCTGATGCTCAAGCTCGAGTGTCAGGTCATCGACCGCAACCCGGATTTCGAGATGCAGGACCGCGACTTCCTGCGCCGCATCAACTGGGAGAAGGGGACCGTCATGGTGAGCGGCAGGGAGTACCCCATGCGGGATATGTCTTTCCCGACGGTAGACCCCGCCGACCCCACCGCGCTGAACAGCGACGAGAAGGTGGTGCTGCAAAAGCTGGTGCAGTCCTTCCGCCAGAGCGAGAAATTACAGCAGCACGTCGAGTTCCTGTACGCCAAGGGCAGTGTCTACCACATCGAGAACGGCAACCTGCTCTACCACGGCGCTGTGCCGATGACTAAGAAAGGCAGCTTCGCTGTGGAGCGGTTCGAGGGCCACGCCTACTCGGGCCGCGCCCTCATGGACTACTGTGACGAGCGCGCCCGCCGGGGCTACTTCGCCCCCGAGGGCAGCGCCGCCCGCCAGAGCGGACAGGATTTCCTGTGGTATCTGTGGTGCGGCAAGCTGTCGCCCCTGTATGGCCGCAGCGCCATGACCACCTTCGAGCGGCTGTATGTCGAAGACGCTTCCACTCACACCGAGGTGAAGGACCCCTATTATACATGGTATAATGAGGAAGCCGTCTGCCGCCGCATCCTCGCCGAGTTCGGCCTGCCCGGCACCAGCCACATCGTCAACGGCCATGTCCCCGTGCAGGAGAAGAAGGGCGAGAGCCCCATCAAGGGCGGCGGACGCCTCGTGGTCATCGACGGCGGTTTCTGCCGCGCCTACCACGAAAAGACCGGCATCGCGGGCTACACGCTGGTCTATTCCAGCCGCACCATGTCCCTGCGCACCCACCAGCCCTTCGAGAGCGCCGAAAAGGCCGTGAACGAGAATCTGGACATCCTCTCTCAGAAGAACATCCTCGAGACGGAGAACCACCGCATCCTTGTGGAGGAGACGGACGAGGGCGAGATCCTGCGGGAGAAGGTCCACGACCTCAAACAGCTGGTCCGGGCCTATCAGCTGGGCTGGATCAAGGAGACCCGCTGCGACGACAGTGTGTGGTAAGCAGCGGCAAATGTAAAATTTTCCTGAAAATAAGAGACAAAACCCGAGAATAATAGAAAAGAAACTGGGCAAAACAGAAAATAATCGACGAGCGTGCATTGGGGCTTTGCTTTTTGCTGGAAGTTGTGTATAATAAAGTAGCTGTAATTGTGTCAACTGGTTGTGAGCTTTGTACAGCGAGAAGGAATAACGTACCTTGAACTGACCTTTTGGGCCTGCGGGGAGCGGGCCTGTGACAAGGAGATCATAAAATTGGAAAAGTTTGTTATTACGGGCGGTAAGCCCCTGCACGGCGAAGTCATCATCTCCGGCGCGAAGAATGCGGCTGTGGGCATCCTGCCCGCTACCATCCTGGCAGCGGACGTCTGCGTCATCGAGAACCTGCCGGACATCAGCGATGTGGCGGTGAGCCTCAAGATTCTCAGCGTGCTGGGCGCAAAGGTCCGGATGCTGAACAAGAACACCTACGAGATCGACACCACCCATCTGACCGGCACCAATGTCCCCGACGACCTGTCCCGCCAGATGCGCGCCAGCTACTATTTCCTCGGCGCACTGCTGTCCCGCTTCGGCAAGGCCGAGGTGGCCATGCCCGGCGGCTGCAACCTCGGCCCCCGCCCCATCGACCAGCACCTGAAGGTGTTCAGCGCTCTGGGCGCAGAGGACAGTGTGGACTACGGCATGATCACCGTCCACGCCGACGAGCTGAACGGCGCTCATATCTTCTTTGATAAGGTGAGCGTGGGCGCTACCATGAACGGTATGCTCTCCGCTGTCATGGCCAAGGGTCAGACCATTCTGGAAAACTGTGCCAAGGAGCCCCATGTGGTCGATCTGGCCAACTTCCTGAACATGTGCGGCGCTGATGTGCGCGGCGCAGGCACCGATGTCATCAAGGTGCGCGGCGTCGAGCAGATGCACGGCTGCACTTACAGCATCATCCCCGACCAGATCGAGGCCGGCAGCTACATGGTGGCTGCTGCAGCCACCGGCGGCGATGTGCTGGTGAAGAACGTCACCCCCAAGCACCTCGAGCCTATCACCGCAAAGCTCCGCCGTGCGGGCATTGAGGTGGAGGAGTTTGACGATGCTGTGCGGGTTCGCCGCACCGGCGACATCCTGCCCCTCAAGATCAACACCATGCCCCACCCGGGCTTCCCCACCGATATGCAGCCCCTGATGGGCGTTCTGCTCAGCGTGGCAAAGGGGACTTCCACCGTCACCGAGAGCGTGTGGGACAACCGCTTCCGCTATGTGGATGAGCTGCGCAAGATGGGCGCGAATGTCCAGGTGGACGGTCAGGTGGCCGTGTTCGAGGGCGTGGAGAAGCTTTCTCCCGCTCCGCTCCGCGCTTCCGACCTGCGCGCCGGTGCAGCGATGGTCGTTGCAGCCCTGATGGCCGACGGCACCAGCGAGATCGAGGAGATCGGCCATATCGAGCGCGGCTATGAGAACATCGTGGAGAAGCTGCGCGGCCTCGGTGCTGACATCAGAAAGGTGGAGCGGATGCCCGCTGCACTGGAACAGGCTCTGTAATTAGAAAAACCTCTCCGTCACGCCTGCGGCGTGCCATCTCCCCTGCCGAGGGGGAGGCATTGGCAGTCCGTCAGGTCCCTGCGTTTTTATGACTGCGCAGCAGACGGAGAGGTTTTATTTGTTGAGGTTTATCATGTCTGAATTCATCTCTCTTTATTCCGGTTCCTCCGGCAACAGCAGCGTCGTGCGCTGTGGGGAACGGTATCTCATCGTGGATATGGGCAAAGGCGTCCGCACCACCGGCGCAGCCCTCAAGGAGCTGGAGCTGAACATCTCCGACTGCGACGGCATTCTTGTCACCCATGAGCACAGCGACCATGTGAAGGGCCTTTCCACCTTCCTGAAAAAATATCCGCTGCCGGTGTACGGTGCAGAGGAAACACTGGAATTTCTGGACGCAAACGGGGTCGTTCCCGCCAGCTGCGACCTGACGGCCCTGACGCCGGGCAGGGAAGAGGACATCGGTGCCTTCGGGGTCAAAGCTTTCCCCACCAGCCACGACGTCCCCTGTGTGGGCTACCGCATCCACACCCCCGACGAGAAGACCATGACCATCGCCACCGACCTCGGTGTGCTGACTCCTGCTGTACATGAAGCCCTCTCCGGCTGCGACCTTGTGGCCCTCGAGAGCAACTACGACCTGCACATGCTCCGCAGCGGGCCGTACCCCTACTATCTGCGCGCCCGCATCGAGTCGGTCCGGGGCCACCTCTCCAACGATGAGTGCGCGGCAAAGCTGCTGGAACTCATCCAGGAGGGCTGCAAGAAGTTTGCCCTCTGCCACCTCTCGCAGGAGAACAACACCCCTATGCTGGCGCTGCAGACCGTCTTTTCCACCCTCGGTGCGGCGGGCGTCGTGCCGGACAAGGACTGTATCGTCCAGACCCAGCGGCGGAATGAAGTGAGCCCCGCGCTGGCGTTCTGACACTATAAAACCAGAGCAGGAAAAGGAGAAAAGAGCCTATGTCGTACATCATGGCGCTGGACGCTGGAACCACCTCGAACCGCTGTATCCTGTTCAACAAAGCGGGTGAGATCTGCAGCGTCGCGCAGAAGGAATTTGCCCAGTATTACCCGAGACCCGGCTGGGTGGAGCACGACGCCAATGAGATCTGGGCCACCCAGCTGGGCGTGGCCCTCTCGGCCATGAACAAAGTCGGCGCCCGAGCCGAGGACATCGCCGCCATCGGCATCACCAACCAGCGGGAGACCACCATCGTCTGGGACAAGGAGACCGGGGAACCCATCTGCCACGCCATCGTCTGGCAGTGCCGCCGCACCAGCGAATACTGCGACGAGCTGAAGGCCCGGGGCCTGACGGAGAAATTCCGGCAGAAGACCGGCCTCATCATCGACGCCTATTTCTCGGCCACCAAGCTCAAATGGATACTGGATCATATCCCCGGCGCCCGCGAAAGGGCCGAGCGAGGAGAACTGCTCTTCGGCACCGTGGAGACCTGGCTCATCTGGAAGCTGACCTGCGGAAAACTGCATGTCACCGACTATACCAACGCCAGCCGCACCATGATGTTCAACATCCACACGCTGGAATGGGACGACGAGATCCTGCAGGAGCTGAACATCCCGAAATGTATGCTCCCGAAGCCGGTGCCGTCCAGCGGCTTTTATGAGTACGCTGACCCGATGCACTTCGGCGGCGAGATAAAAATTGCCGGTGCGGCAGGCGACCAGCAGGCGGCCCTCTTCGGCCAGACCTGCTTTGCCTCGGGCGAGGCGAAAAACACCTTTGGCACCGGCGGCTTTTTACTCATGAATACCGGTGAGACGCCGGTCACATCCCGGAACGGTCTTGTCACCACCATCGCCTGCGGCCCCGACGGCAGGGTGAATTATGCGCTGGAAGGCTCTATTTTCGTGGCCGGTGCGGCCATCCAGTGGCTCCGCGATGAGCTGCGCCTGCTGGAAGAGGCCCGCGACTCCGAGTATATGGCCCAGAAGGTGAAGGACACCAACGGCTGTTACGTCGTGCCGGCCTTCACCGGCCTTGGCGCGCCCCACTGGGACCAGTACGCCCGCGGCACCATCGTGGGCCTCACCCGGGGCTGCAACAAGTACCACATCATCCGCGCCACGCTGGACAGCATCTGCTATCAGGTCAACGACGTCCTCCGCGCCATGGCAGCGGACTCCGGCATCGCCATGAAGTCTCTCCGGGTGGACGGCGGCGCGTCGGCCAACAACTACCTCATGCAGACCATGGCCGACATCAGCGACCTCGAAGTCAAGCGCCCCCGCTGTGTGGAAACGACTGCGCTGGGCGCGGCCTATCTGGCCGGCCTCGCCGTAGGCTACTGGCAGTCCGCCGAGGACATCACCCGCAACTGGTCGGTGGACCGTGTGTTCCGCCCGGCCATCTCGGAAGAGGAACGCGCCAAGCGCATCAAGGGCTGGAATAAGGCTGTCCGCTGCGCCTATCACTGGGCCAGGGACGAAGAGGAATAAGAAGAAAAATAAAACGGCCGGAGTTGCCTGACGAGTAACTCCGACCGTTTTTTGTTATTGAGCAGCTTGAGCGAGGGAAAACCACGGCTCGCAGAGAACATGACGCTCCCCAAAACCGTGCTTTGAGTTTGAATCATCTTAAAGTATTCCTTTTCAGGAGTCAATCTCGCCCTTGGAAAGTGCGATGACACATTCGCAATGTGTCGTCGCTAGAATCGGAACACATGGATTCAGCCTCGTTAGAAGCATGGGA
>OMCM01001449.1_pt1 | contig 11801 bp, 10 predicted proteins | sample 1645021 | NCBI WGS metagenome assembly OMCM01 (sample SAMEA103958142, study PRJEB25191) | human gut metagenome | biome: human-associated habitat [ENVO:00009003]; feature: intestine environment [ENVO:2100002]; material: feces | place: Germany | collected 2013/2015
GGGAATGGAACTCCGATATGTATGTTCCGCAATATCCGGGTGCCGACTGGCTGGAAAATATCGGAAAGAATGGTAGCGACCGTCCCGTAGCTCCTTCGGAGTATGCACATGCCATGGGAAACTCCACGGGAAACCTGTGGGGACAATGGCAGGCAATTTACAAATATCCGAATCTCCAAGGTGGATATATCTGGGACTGGGTAGACCAAGGTCTTCTCCAAAAAGATAAGAATGGAAGAGAATACTGGGCCTACGGAGGTGACTTCGGCGTAGACGCACCTAGCGATGGTAACTTCCTCTGCAACGGTCTTGTCAATCCGGATCGTGGTCCGCATCCGGCAATGGCTGAAGTGAAATATGTACATCAGAATGTAGGTTTTGAAGCAGTAGATGCCGCAGCCGGTATATTCAAAATCACCAACCGTTTCTATTTCACTAACCTGAAAAAATATCAGATTCACTACAATGTACTTGCTAACGGAAAGACAATAAAAGGTGGAAAAGTATCTTTGGATATTGCTCCGCAAGCCTCTAAAGAATTCACCGTACCGGTAAATGGTCTGAAAGCCCAACCGGGAACAGAATATTTTGTCAACTTCAGTGTAACAACCACAGAGCCTGAACCGTTGATTCCAACCGGATATGAAATTGCATACGACCAGTTCCAACTTCCTATCCAGGCAGAGAAGAGTATATATAAAGCAAACGGTCCGGCATTGAAAACAACGATTCAAGGAGATGAATTAATCGTTTCTTCCTCCAAAGTAAACTTTGTATTCAACAAGAATAGCGGATTAGTAACCTCGTATAAAGTAGATGGTACAGAATATTTCAAAGACGGATTTGGTATTCAGCCTAACTTCTGGCGTGCTCCTAATGATAATGACTATGGTAACAGCACTCCTAAACGTTTGCAGGTATGGAAACAATCAAGCAAAAACTTCCGCATAACGGATGCCACCATGACAGCAGAAGATAAAGCAGTCTCCTTAAATGTAACCTACTTACTGGCTGCCGGCAACTTGTATGTTGTCACTTACAAAATCTATCCGAACGGAATAGTTAACGTAAATGCCAAATTCACATCAACAGATATGCAGCCTACAGAAACAGAAGTTTCCGAAGCTACCCGCATGGCTACATTTACCCCCGGAAGTGATGCTGCCCGTAAGGCTGCCTCCAAACTAGAAGTCCCCCGTATCGGTGTGCGTTTCCGCTTGCCGGCACAGATGAACAATGTACAATACTTTGGCCGTGGCCCGGAAGAGAATTATATCGACCGCAATCACGGAACGCTCGTTGGCGTATATAAGACAACAGCGGATCAAATGTACTTCAACTATGTGCGTCCACAGGAAAACGGACATCACACTGATACCCGTTGGATCGCTTTATCTCCTAATAAAGGAAACGGCCTGGTGTTGGTAGCGGACAGTCTTATCGGTTTCAATGCCTTGCGCAACTCTATCGAAGACTTTGACTCTGAAGAAGCTCTGCCCCACCCTTACCAATGGAATAACTTCAGCCCGGAAGAGGTTGCCAATCACGACGAGAACGCTGCCCGCAACGTATTACGGAGAATGCATCATGTCAACGACATCACTCCCAGAGATTTCGTTGAGGTTTGTGTAGATATGAAGCAACAAGGAGTAGGCGGATATGACAGTTGGGGTGCTCGCCCGGAACCTTTCCACCAGATCCCGGCTAACCGTGATTACCAGTGGGGCTTCACATTAGTACCCGTTCGCTCGGCTAACCAGGCCAACGAAGCTGCTAAATATGATTATCGATAACCTTAGTATAAATTTTTAAAGAAAAAAAACATGAAAGATTTATCTAGCATCGTAGCTAAATTTAAAGTCCAAGGTACGATAGAAGAAATCAAACCTTTGGGTGCAGGACTTATCAACGATACTTATAAAGTAAACACCAAAGAAGCAGATGCTCCCGACTATGTTTTGCAACGCATCAATCATGCCATTTTCCAGAATGTAGAAATGCTTCAATCCAATATTAGCGCTGTTACCAATCACATTCGCAAGAAACTGACGGAAGCCGGAGAATCGGATATAGACCGCAAGGTGTTGAGTTTCCTCGAAACAGAAGAAGGTAAAACATACTGGTTTGACGGTGACAGTTATTGGCGTGTGATGGTATTCATCCCACGTGCAAAAACGTATGAGACGGTAAATCCCGAATATTCCAATTATGCAGGAGAAGCCTTCGGTAACTTCCAGGCTATGCTGGCCGATATTCCGGAAACATTGGGTGAAACCATACCCGATTTCCACAACATGGAGTTCCGTCTCAAACAACTACGTGAAGCCGTTGCGAAGGATGCTGCCGGACGGGTAGCAGAAGTGAAGTACTATCTGGATGAAATAGAGAAACGCGCAGATGAAATGTGTAAGGCTGAACGTTTATATCGTGAAGGGAAACTTCCCAAACGCGTTTGCCATTGCGATACGAAAGTGAATAACATGATGTTCGACGAGGATGGTAAAGTGCTTTGTGTCATTGATCTGGATACGGTAATGCCTAGCTTTATATTCTCCGATTATGGTGACTTCTTACGTACAGGTGCCAACACAGGTGATGAAGACGACAAAGACCTTGATCGTGTAAACTTCAATATGGAAATATTCAAAGCATTTACCAAGGGCTATCTGAAAGGAGCCAAATCATTCCTGACTCAGATCGAGATTGAGAATCTTCCTTATGCGGCGGCTTTATTCCCATACATGCAGTGTGTACGGTTCCTGGCAGATTATATCAACGGAGATACTTATTATAAAATCAAATATCCGGAACATAACCTCGTTCGCACCAAAGCACAATTCAAATTACTTCAAAGTGTGGAAGCAAACACACCGGAAATGATAGCGTTCATCAACGAATGCTTATTAAATTGAGAATGCTCCATTTTTCCAATGGTAGACTACAGGGCGGCGGAGAAACGGTTTCAGTTTCTCTGCTGTTTCTTTTGACATATAGTCGGGGGTTGTTAACGTAAGTGTCAGTTCCGTATTTTCTTTATTAAAATCGGCTTTCATCAATAGCATATCTGCCGAACGGCGTGCTTCATCAAACTCATAAACTCCTGCTGAATCGGGAGCATTCAGAAAATCATCCATCAGGGGCAGGGTAATAAAGAGAGATGTTGTAAGCGGTTTCCAGTCGTCCGTATAGAAATGGATGCTGCTATCACAGGCAGGAGCACAAACAGTAGAGACTGTACAGATTACGTTCGTTGAATCATTTAATGCCAACACTTTCATCTGCCAGGTCGATTGAGCTGACATTTGCATACGGATATAGTCTTTGCTAAGATCAGTCATCTCCGACTTCTTGCCAAAACGGTTTTCTACTTGCGCTTTCATCTTACTTTCCAGAAAGTCTATGCAATCTTCACGATTCACTTTTGTAAGCAAGGGGCTTAGAGAATCCGGCATATTCACAAACAACGTTTTGGCCTCTTGTGCCTGAAGAGCAGTCGAAACAAAAAGTCCGACAGCAGAGAAGAATATAGTAATAACAAGTTTATTTATTTTCATATCTATCTTATTTAACCTATGACAAACAGTCTTGTGTAACTGTTTTAACTTTTAGACCCCAAATATAAGAATATCATTCCGATTAACACCAGTATAAGGTCAATCGCTTTGCTTTTTAAATTCTTTTCACGGAAGAAAAGCGCACCAAAAGTAAAAGAAACAACCACACTTCCCCGACGGACCATCGAAACGATAGAAATCATCGAATCATCGTAACTTAATGCGTAAAAGTAAACAAAATCGGCAGCAGAAAGGAAAATGGAGATCAGGATAATCGTCCAATCCCAGCGGAACGGAGTAGTGGACTTTCTTTTAGGCCACCAAAGCAACAACAGGATAGGACACATGATAAACACCTGATAAACATTATACCAGGATTGCACCAACATCGGATTCAGAGACTTCATCAGATATTTATCATACAAACCACTGATAGCACCTGTAATGGCAGCCAGTACAATAAAAAAGATCCATTTGTTATGCTTAAAATCAATTCCTTCTTTCTTTCCCGAACGGCTCAACATAAAGAAAGAGGCAATGGCCAGCATCACACCAATCCATTGATAGAGATTCAATCGTTCACCGAATACCAGCATAGCTCCCACGAGCACCATCACCGGACGGGTGGCATTGATAGGTCCTACAATGGTTATGGGCAAATGTTTCATTCCGAAATATCCGAATATCCACGAAGACAATACGATGAACGACTTGATGATAATATATTTATGCTGTTCCCAACCAGCAACGGGAACATTGAATATTGTTCCTCCCAACAAGTCCGGTTGATAAACGGATATCAGGATAAACGGTAGAAAGATGAGACTGGAAAAGAATGTATTTAGAAACAAAACAGGAAGTACTGCATTATCTTTCAACGATTTCTTCTTGAATACATCATAAAAGCCCAGCAAAGTAGCCGAGAGGAATGCTAATAATAACCACATGAGAATATTTATTATTTACTAATTACCAATTATAAGTTATCAGCGACAGACGGTTCGCCAGTTATAGATGATTGCTGGTCATCACATTCAAATATACTTTCCGGGTATTCCACGTTGACCAGAAACAGGGCTTGCCCCGGAGCAGATGTCCCGGCTTTGCAACGGTCCTGCTGTTCTATAATCCGCCGGAAACCTTCAACAGTCAGTTTCCCGCGTCCCACTTCAATGAGCGTGCCTACAATGGCTCGCACCATATTCCGCAAGAAACGGTCGGCACGAATGGTAAACACCCAGGTAGCATCTTCTTCCTGCGTCCATTCTGCATGAGTGATATGACAAATATTGGTCTTTACATCCGTATGAAGTTTACTGAAACTCGTAAAATCGTTGTACTCGAAAAGGATACGCGCTGCTTCGTTCATGCGTTCATAATTCAACTGGTTATAAAGACGCCAGCGATATTGCCTGTTAAAAGGATATTTCGATGTCGTCACATAATATTTATAAGTTCGCGCAGTCGCATCAAAACGGGCATGGGTATCCGGCCGAACCCGGCAAACACGATAAATGGAAATATCGGGAGGTAGCAGACGATTTAATTTATCAGTAACAGAAGTAGTATCCAACAGTTCATCGGAATCAAAATGAGCAACCATCAGAGAGGCATGCACTCCCGCATCCGTCCGGCCTGCTCCTATTACTTCAATTTCGCGACGCAGAAAGGTAGACAATGCCTTCATCAGACATTCCTGCACACTAATCCCATTCGGTTGAATCTGCCAACCGTGATAGTTGGTTCCGTCGTAAGCCAAATAAATAAAATACCTTTGCACGCTAATTCCTCTTTTTTAGGGTTTTCGCGCGCAAAAGTAGTCATTTTATCTCATTTATCTTTGTATAATTCGCATAAACCTGTATATTTGGAGAACAAAATAATCATGATTCACTAATACCTCACAATTATGAGTAGTACCATTTTCCTTATTATTGCCCTTGTGACAACAGGAATATTTGTAATCCAATTCGTTCTATCCATCTTTTTCGGAGACATAGATGCAGATGTAGACGTAGATGCTGACATCAGTAGCGTAGTTTCTTTTAAAGGACTAACTCATTTTGGAATCGGATTCGGCTGGTACATGTATTTAGCGGGAAACACTGAAATTCAAAGTTATGTCATCGGAATTCTGGTGGGTCTTTTCTTTGTTCTCGCTGTGTGGTTTCTCTATAAGAAAGCTTATCAACTGCAACAAATGAATCATTCTGAACAGACAGATCAACTTGTGGGACGAGAATGTACCATCTACTTCAAGCAAAGCGACAGCAAATATACAGTACAAACAAGCCGAGACGGAGCAATGCGCGAAGTAGACGTCATCTCCGAATCCGGAAAAGCATATCAGACAGGTGACAGAACAATCATTACCAGTTACAAAGACGGAACACTGTTCATTCAATAACTATTCAAATACATAATTTTATGACACAAGAAATGTTGATAATGGCTGCTATATTAGTGGCAGTCATTTTGCTTACCTTCATTGGTATCCTATCCCGTTACCGCAAATGTAAGAGTGACGAGGTACTCGTTGTATATGGTAAAACGGGAGGAGATAAAAAGTCGGCAAAACTATACCACGGTGGTGCAGCCTTCGTATGGCCTATTATTCAAGGCTACGAATTCCTGTCCATGAAACCCATGCAGATCGAATGTAAACTGACCGGTGCGCTATCCGCTCAGAATATTCGTGTAGATGTGCCGACTACAATCACCGTAGCCATCAGCACAGATCCCGAAGTGATGCAGAATGCCGCAGAACGTATGCTGGGTCTGACGATGGATGACAAGCAGAACTTAATTACTGATGTTGTATATGGTCAGATGCGTATGGTAATCGCCGATATGACTATCGAAGAATTAAATTCTGACCGGGATAAGTTCCTGGCTAAAGTGAAAGATAATATTGATACTGAACTTCGCAAATTCGGTTTGTATCTGATGAACATCAACATCAGTGATATTCGCGATGCTGCCAACTACATTGTCAATTTAGGTAAGGAAGCTGAAAGTAAAGCACTGAACGAGGCACAGGCTAACATCGAAGAACAGGAAAAGCTGGGTGCTATCAAAATTGCCAATCAAATAAAGGAGCGTGAAACGAAAGTAGCAGAAACCCGCAAAGATCAGGATATTGCTATTGCAGAAACCAAAAAACTACAGGAAATCTCCGTTGCAAATGCAGATAAGGACAGAATCTCACAAGTAGCCATTGCCAATGCAGAAAAAGAATCACAAGTAGCAAAGGCTGAAGCTGAAAAGAATATCCGTATCGAGCAGGCAAATACAGAAAAAGAAAGCCGTGTTGCCGAACTAAACTCGGATATGGAAATCAAACAGGCGGAAGCTGCCAAGAAAGCTGCCATCGGACGAAATGACGCACAGAAAGAGGTAGCACTTTCCAATGCAGAACTAGCTGTAACACAAGCTAATGCCGATAAGCAAGCAGGTGAAGCTACCGCAAAATCGGAAGCTGCCGTACAAACTGCACGCGAAATTGCGCAAAAGGAAGTGGAAGAAGCTAAGGCACGGAAAGTGGAATCTTCATTGAAGGCTGAAAAGATTGTTCCTGCGGAAATCGCCAGACAGGAAGCTATCCTGCAAGCAAATGCCATCGCTGAAAAGATTACCCGCGAAGCGGAAGCACGCGCAAAGGCTACTTTAGCACAAGCCGAAGCGGAAGCAAAAGCTATCCAATTGAAACTGGAAGCAGAAGCGGAAGGTAAGAAGAAATCATTACTTGCGGAAGCAGAAGGTTTCGAAGCAATGGTAAGAGCAGCTGAATCGAATCCAGCTATCGCTATCCAATATAAGATGGTAGACCAGTGGAAGGAAATCGCCGGCGAACAGGTGAAGGCGTTCGAACACATGAACCTAGGAAATATCACTGTATTCGACGGAGGAAACGGTGGAACTAGCAATTTCCTGAACACATTAGTAAAGACAGTAGCTCCGAGCCTTGGCGTATTGGACAAGCTTCCTATCGGTGAAACAGTGAAGGGTATTATCAATCCGGAAAGCAAAACGGAGGAAAAGCCTGCAACAAAAGCTGACGAGAAAAAAGATAAGAAATAGTTGTAATCCAACATAATATACGCTGATGAGAAAAGCATGATTACTTGTTCTCATCAGCGTTTGTTTTTTATATATAACTCGAATAAATTTTCTTTGAACATTCCGGATTTATTACGTTCTTTATGTTACATAAAATATGTAACACAAAATATGTAATAAGTCGTGAAGCCATATCGCTCATTCTTTGTATACAATTACAATAATCCCGGAATGTCGCGCCGCTAGAAATGATTTTGCAAAATCATTTCTCATATTCTCATAATCCATAGAATAATTACCTGTAATTCAAAGCAATAGCACTATGAGAAATACTTTTCAAAAAGCTGTTTCTCATAGTATTTTGCCTGAAATGTCATAAAAAACCGGTATTTCTCATACTTTCATCATGCATTTCTCATACCGGGACTGCTATATAATACCTACATAATAAATGTCAACCCAACCCGAAGATAAGAAAAAAGGCAGTCAACTATTATCAGGGTATTACAGTCCCCGGTAGTCCCATATATTATGGGAAAAGATTCCCTAGCTGGAGGGAATTTATTCCCTTATTTTGCGGGAATAAATTCCCATAATATAAAAGAATACTTTCCCACAATATGTGGGACTACCGGAACTAACGGATATACTTACCCAAGATCATAGTATTCTATATATTCGTCAAATTGAGGCGTTTCTGTAACTCCCCGCCTGCGGAAAAGTCCCTGTATGTATTCCTGCTCCTTCGGTTTAATCAGCCGCTCCTTGTTGCAACAACGGTAATAGATCGTTTTGCCAAAGTAGGCTATCATCTGTCGTTTGATAACGGTGGCATCAGCAAGCGGCACCCGATCCAGCAAATGTTTCATACCCCGTGCAAACAACACCGGCTTTTCATCAATAAAGTAAGTGCAGTCTACACCATCGGAAGTGACATGTTCGGGATTAATAACCATTACAGCAGCCCGCTCTTTCGGCATTCGGAGAGTTACTTGTCGCCGCAAACATTTGTCCGCACGCAAACAATGTCCATTCAAGCAATGAGCGAAGCTAACGGGCATAGAATTGTAATCGAAATCTGTTTTCATGTGTGTTATGTTTAGTGGGAAAGTGGCCTATTTTTATAAACCGCTACAAATGTATGAAAATAGCTGGAGGACAGGAAATAAATACACTATTTACTTCAACATATCGATAAAATCTTTATATTTGCCTCCAACGTCAACACAGGAACTTATAAGACTATATCTCTCCTGCAAAACTATAAAACAAAATAATCATGAAAACAAAACATTTACTTGGAGCACTACTTTCATTCCTCTGTACAATTATCTTTTTTAGCTGTGGCAATAATAATGAAGAAAAGATATATCCTTTATCCTTTGAAAAAGAGTATTACGAACAACCTTTATTAAGAGCAACAGATATTACCATTAGAGGTGGAAACAGAGACTATACCGTGACTGTAGAAGAAACTGATATTTTAAGCATCGATGTAGATTTATCCAGCTCAATAGGAATGGGAAGTTTAAAAGTTACCCCCAAAAAGAAAGGAGAAACAAAGGTGAAAGTAAAAGATAATATCACCAACGAAATAGTTGAATTAAAAATTAAAATTATAGACAGTTATTTGGCATACGCAATAAAAGAAAGTAATCATCCGGCACTGTCCAATGGCACTGTGGTCTATTTGATTAACAATGAATCTAAAGATTGCTATTTCTTCCGATATAGCGACTCCAAAAACGAACTATCCCAAAATCCGATAGCCAAAGGAACATACGATTTTTCAGTCAAATTAGAAAATGGTTTCGGCAACTCATCTCCTACATACGCCATACCTTATTTAACATTAAATTATGCATCTGACGAACAAGAAAATTTCACGGATGCATCAACCCCTCCCACCCCTCACAAATTAAGATTTGAACTATTTGATGGAGTTACAAGTGTAAATGCAGTTATCAATCTTATACAAAGATATTTAAAGATAGATTGGGAGCAACTTATTAACAAGGCTCTTACTAGAAGTGATTATTTAATAATACCAACGCTGAAGACAACAATAGATAACACGGATTATACCATTATAGGCACTCTTGATACCCGTCCGGAAATACCGGAAAATATTTTAGAGTGACCCGTAAAAGATATGAGGCGGAAAATAATGCAAAGCATAGAACGTATGAAAAAATAGCGTATATTTGCGGGCAAAAAATACAAAATGACTACTTACAAGCTTCGCATATTACCGCTATTTTTACTTGTTATTGGGCTTACAACGCTTACTTCAAGCTGCAAAAAGAAAGACATGTCACTGAAATTGAACAAGCCGCACAATATTCGTGGCGTTGTCAGTTACAAACGTTCTTTCCCTGATTTGAACGATGCACATCTGGAAGTCGCTAAAAAGATAGGTATTAGCCCGCTGGCAGACCGAGAAGAAGCGGAAGCTATGAAAGAAAAGTTGACTCATATCACTGATAATGAATTTTATGCAGTGGATTCATTGACACATTCCATTCCCTACCTCGTTCCACGTGCCAGCGCATTGCTCGATACAATCGGCTCCAACTTTCTCGATTCATTGGCTGCCAAAGGGCTGAATCCCAATCAGGTAATCATCACCTCCGTACTACGTACTGAAAACGATGTGAAACGTCTCCGCCGTCGCAATGGAAATGCCTCCGCCAACTCGGCACATTGTTTCGGGGCTACTTTTGATGTTAGTTGGAAACGTTTTAAGAAAGTGGAAGATAAAGACGGTCGCCCTATGCAGAACGTGAGTGCCGACACACTGAAACTTGTTCTATCCGAAGTTTTAAGAGATCTACGACAAGCTGAAAAATGCTATATCAAATACGAACTGAAGCAAGGTTGTTTCCATATTACTGCCCGATGAACGGAAGATGAATGTAAATTGCAGTAAAATTCACCTCCAAACAATCAGAGAATCCAAAACGTTTCATTAAATTTGCAGAAATTTTTCTTTAATACAACTTAATGATAGAGAAGCTGATTGTTCTTGAGGACATTGATCCGGTTATTTTTTACGGCGTAAACAACGCCAACATACAGTTAATTAAAGCTTTATATCCAAAGCTACGCATAGTTGCCCGAGGCAATGTCATCAAAGTGCTGGGCGACGAGGAAGAAATGTGTGCCTTCGAAGAAAATATCACCAAACTTGAAAAGTACTGCGCCGAATATAATTCACTGAAAGAAGAAGTTATCATTGACATTATAAAAGGAAATGCGCCGCAAGCAGAACAGACAGGAAACGTGATTGTGTTCAGTGTCACAGGAAAACCTATCATCCCCCGAAGTGAAAACCAGTTGAAACTGGTAGAAGGATTCGCCAAGAATGATATGGTATTTGCCATCGGTCCGGCAGGTTCGGGAAAGACATACACCGCTATCGCCCTCGCCGTACGTGCATTGAAGAATAAAGAAATCAAAAAAATCATCCTTAGCCGCCCCGCCGTAGAAGCCGGAGAAAAGCTCGGTTTCCTGCCCGGCGACATGAAAGATAAGATCGACCCATACCTGCAACCTTTATACGATGCCCTGCAAGATATGATACCTGCTGCCAAGTTAAAGGAATACATGGAATTGAACATTATCCAGATTGCCCCGTTAGCCTTTATGCGCGGACGCACGCTGAATGATGCGGTCGTCATTTTGGACGAAGCCCAGAATACTACCACACAGCAAATCAAAATGTTCCTCACCCGTATGGGTATGAACACCAAAATGATTGTGACGGGAGACATGACACAGATTGACCTCCCCGCTTCACAAACATCGGGATTGGTGCAAGCTCTCCGCATCTTAAAGGGAGTGAAAGGTATCAGTTTTGTTGAACTGAATAAAAAAGATATCGTACGCCATAAACTGGTGGAACGTATCGTGGATGCTTACGAAAAATTCGACAAAGAAGCGAAAGCCGAACGGGAGAAACGGAAAAACGAACAACTGGTTATCAACGGCGAACGTCCGGTGAAACTGGCCAAAGACTAATCGTCTTTAGATTCGGAATCCTATTGCGACTTGTTATTTGTAACTTGTAATTTGTAATTATAATAAAGACAATGAAAGCATTAACAAAAACAGATTTCAACTTTCCGGGACAGAAAAGCGTGTACCACGGAAAAGTGCGCGATGTGTACAACATCAACGGCGAAAAAC
>OMCM01001451.1_pt1 | contig 11798 bp, 15 predicted proteins | sample 1645021 | NCBI WGS metagenome assembly OMCM01 (sample SAMEA103958142, study PRJEB25191) | human gut metagenome | biome: human-associated habitat [ENVO:00009003]; feature: intestine environment [ENVO:2100002]; material: feces | place: Germany | collected 2013/2015
GCACGGGCAAGTTCGAGATCACCACGCCGGAGGTGAAGATCACCGTCGCGCCGGAGAACAGCTACCTCATCGAAGCCCGCATGATCGGCGGACGCAGGTATCTGCTCATTCCCGCCGACGACGGCGTAGAGGTCAACGGCGTGAGCGTGAACATCCCGAACGAGGAACAAGCGAGCAAAGTACAGTAATAAGATCTCTCTGTTCCCACATACTGACCTTGACACAAGCCCCTCGCTTGTAGTACAATCGCATTACAAGGAGTTGATCAATATGGCAATGGACGCAACCTTTCAGATCCGCATGAACAGCGAACTTAAAACGGATGTAGAAAATCTCTATCGCAGTCTTGGCACGTCATTTGCGGAAGCCGTCCGCATTTTTGCCCAACAGAGCCTCCGCGAGGGCGGTATGCCCTTCACGCCATCTCTTAAAACCTGGGATGAAATGACGCGCGATGAAATCGACGCAAAGCTTCGCAGGAGCGCAGCAGATATTTCTTCTGACCGCACGCTCTCCCAAGACCAGCTTGACGCGAAAATCGCGGGACTGTGAGCGAGCATGGAACGATATCGGATCGTTTATACGAATACTGCGGCTGACGATATTGCAGAAAAATTTCAGTATATCGTCAAAGTGCTCCGTGACCGCACAACTGCTGAACGCTGGTACTCCCGCCTGAAAGAATCGATCCAGCAGGATCTTTCTTTTATGCCTGAGAAGTACCAGCTGTACGATGAGGAGCCTTGGTGCAGCGATGGTGTCCGTTTGTTCGTCACGCGGCAGGATGTAGTGATCTATTCGACGGACAAGGCAAAGCGCACCGTTTACATACGAGGTGTCTGCACTGCTGGTCGGGATATAACTGCACACATGGATGCCTCAATCGAAACACAGTGATCTGAATTTGAAAACCGTTGCTGTATTCTGCAGCAACGGCTTTTATTATTTTTGCATGATCTCCTCATGATCGTCGGGCTTGTGTCCCATGGCAAGGCGTTTGCGTTGGAGCTCACGGCGGCGCTTGCGGTCGATCCGCAGACCATAGAGCGTACCGTCAGCCTTGCTGTTGTCCTCGAAGATCCTGCCCATGTGGTGCAGCATCTGCACGACCGAATCGCCAAGAGTAGGTGAGCGATACACCGCATCTCTTTTTGGCACCCTGCTGTCGGGCGGTACATCCGCCTCCTGTTCCGGCGTGTCGTTTGCTGGCTTTCCGTTATTCTCTTCCGCACCATCTGCTGCACTCGCCCTTTGCACAGGTTTGTGGTACACCGGCACATCATCCCTTGGCCTCGGGTCAGGATCAATCGGTGCTGGGGTCTCCTGCACCGGTTGTTCTTCTACTTGTCTATGACGCATCGCTTCGAGGTCTTGCCCCGATCGCTTCAGCACCTCCTGAATGACCATGTTGCGTACTGTCTTGAATTCCTTCTGCTGACTCAGCGGTAGCCGCTCCGGGAGCTTCTGACTGTAGTCGAGACATTTCTGCTCCTGCAGCTCCTGCCAGATCTCATAGGCTTCCGCCACACGCGGGTCCTTGGCGAGCTCGTCTACAATTTCATCCACAATACGCTTGAGGCGCGGCGGCAGGTAACCGTAGACCCTGCGTCCCTTTGTGAGCGGCAGCCGCTGTGTTAGCTCTTCGATGAGCTGCTCCATACGCTCATTTTGCAGCGTGCCGCTTCGCATTGCACGGATCAACTCCAGCATTCGTTCCTCGGCATTTTCGCGCAGGCGTGTGCGGTACTGTGTCTGCTTTTCATAGATGCTGATGCGGTCATTCTCATAGACCTTTGTCACGAACGCGGACTTAACTGCACGGATACCCTGCACGGTGAGATAGCCCTCGCGCGAATCGGTGGAGTAGAGGATCATGTGGATGTGAACATGCTTCTCCTTTGTGTGGAGTGCAGCATACCACTTGAGGTGGTCCGGATGTATCTTGTACGCCTCCGCGATGTCTCCTACGCAGGCGCAGACCAACGCACGCCAGTTCTCCACGTCCGTGTAGCCGAGCCGTTCGGCATCCTCGCGGCGCAGTGAGACGATGGGCGTCCACACATTTCCCGCATGGTGTGAGACAGCCTCCTCGACTTCACGCAGAGATCTCACCGGACCGTTGGCGTCCCACAGGCCGTGCCCACCGACTTGCTGCGCACCGGGACGGTTTGCAACATAGTCGATGTAGTTTTCACGCTTGTCCATCGGCGCAACGAACTGCTCATACGCCTGCGCGATGAATTCCGCCGCGGTCATTCGTGTCGGGTGTTCCTTGTAGTCCTCGTACTCCAGCAGCCCGCAGCAGAGCGGAAGGTTTTTTGTCAGGCGCTGGATGTACGCCTTCTGCTTTTCCGTTGGCGGCGTATCCGCGTCTTTCTTTGGGATCACCACACCTTCTCGTGTAGCGAAATAGTGCGTGCGGTTACGTAGCCATTTCGCATTCTTCCCGCCCTTGAGGTAGGGCGAGATGAAAATTAGTCTTGCCAATCGTCATCCTCTCCCAACCGTCGCTGGGTGTCGAGTGCGTTGGAAAAGCTGATCTGACCGTTCGTGCGCTTGACCTCATCCACGGCGTAAGCACGCAGCTCCTTGCGGTCAATAGGATCTGCGCGGAAGTGCGCGGCGATGGTGTGGCACATCATGTTCAGCTCTACGCACCACTTGAAGAGCAGCGAGCGCAGACGGTTGTTGTGGTTCTCCAGCGTGCCGCGGATCATCGTCACTAAAGCCTTCGAGAGATACTCTGTCGTGTCGCAGCTTCCGAGGTAGCCCATGTAGAAGCGCAGAGCTTTCTCGATGAATTCGCTTCGCGTTTTGCAGTTATCCTCCTCCAGCCAACCATCCATACGGCGGATCACGGCAGGGGTAAACCAGACCGCCATGCGTGTTTTGTTCTCGGTGTTTTTTTCTTCAGTCATGGGAAAATCTCCTATTCTTGTGGTACGACACAGCGCAAAGGCTTGCCATACCGGACTTTTTTGCCTTTCCGACCACCTTACAGCCGAAAAACGGCGTGCAAGGTTCACCTTGCTTGACCATCGAAAAAGCCCCGCACTGCGGGGCTTTGTGGCTGGGAGGCGGTCGCTTGCGACCACCTCCCTTTATCTCGCACAAAATCGAACGGGCAGAAAGCCGTTCGATCACCCCGGCGAGGACCGCGCACAAACGTGCACAAGCGGCTCAAAACGCCGGGGATATCATCCAGCGGGGCCGGCGCCCCGCCTCCTATTCCAAAAGCGCACACAGCGGCCCACAAGGGCAAACAGCGGGTACCAGCCATCGCGGGTGCGGAAATAAAAAGTGGAGGCTGCACAATGTGCAGCCTCCGACGTGGGTTGCGGTGCGCCGCATCTGCTGCACGAACTGGTTGGAGCGGTCGGCAGCACTTCTATGGAGAAGGAGAGAAAAGCACAATAGCCGACGGGCTGCGGCTGCCCGCCAAGGGTGGGCTGACGCAGTTCGTCGGCGCCGCGGGTCCGCAGACCCGCGCAGCCTGGGCGCGAGGTGTTCGGCGTGTGCTGGCATCTCTCATAGCAGCGTCATCGTCATGTCGGCGCTCTGTTCCGACTCCATGTCTGCCGCCTGCTCCTGCGTCTGCGTTCGCTCCCGATACCGGAGCAGGACAGAGGAACAGTCATAGCCAACCGGCCGCAGGATCTTTTCCACCAGAACGCGCAGAAGCTGTTCCGTATCGAACTTGCTCTCAAAATGCAGTCCATCCTCGATCTCGACCGGCGCTTTCATTTCGGCCTTGCGGCTCGAAAGCAGAGGGCGGAAGTTTCCGTTGACCCTGTCGCAAAGGCAGCGCAGGTGCTCGAGCCTGACCGGATCGGCGGCGCAGTCCTTGAGGATGATCTCTACAACGGCTCGCCATGTTTTTGCTTCTACCTCATTTCCGTCCGGCAGGATAACTGCAACAGCTTTTGTCCCTTTAAACGCAGCGGGCCTCCAATCGAGCGGATGTGCCCGCACTGGCTCGTAGTCTATCTCACCGCTTTCCATACGCGCAACGGCATCGTCGATCCGCTCGTCCACGAGGCGGTGCATCTGTGCGCGAAGCGTTTCAAGCGCTTCTCTCATATTCTCTTCCATCTTGACCTCACATTTTCATCTGCGGTGCAGGCAAATCTTTTATTTCCGGTTCGGCGGACTGCTCCTCACGAAACCGCTGGGCATACTCGTGCAGGCTCATGCCGGTCTGCTGCTGGCAGAACTCCTCCATCTTCCGCGCCAGCACTTCCTGCTCGGCGGCGTTTAGGTGGTAGTTCCAATTCTCCTCCGTGCCATCCCCTTTGCAGAGATTCAGTTCCAGTTCGTCGCAGAGGCAGTCTTTCTCGATATCGTAGTTAGCATAAATGTTGAGCCAATCATCATTCTGGTCGGTACACACATAGGTGCCGAAAGCGGCATCGACGTCGAAGTCAGCCTGCACATAAAAGTTGAGCTTGCCATCCGACTCGATGATCTCCTCGCCGAGGGAGAAATTCCGTGCAGAGAGGTGTCCCGCCGAGGTTATTTCTTTGCCGTCCAGATATCCCAGCAGTTTATTCCACTGCTCTTTCGCCGGCGCAAAAGATGACCGCGATGCATGGCATGCTGCTACAGACACATCCCGCATCGCCCAGGTCTGCCACCCGTCCATGATGTGGACAGCAGAGAACTCGTGCTTATCGAAGTTGAGATCGAATACGCCGCGCACCTTGCCGGTGTTTTCCGTGCGCACAGCAGTCAGTGCATCGTACTCCTCTGCTGTGATGGGCTGGCCGTCTGCAAACATTTTGATGAACAGATCTGGCGCAGCATTCTCGTCGGTAGTAATGTAGCTGCGCAGCTTTTTGCAGGCATCCAGCAGCTCCTCACCGGGGGTCGTCTTGAAGTACCACTCCTGTCCGTTTTCTACCACATGGTAGGCGGCATAAGTACGGGCAGCCTCTTCCTCTGCACGCTGTGCGTCAGCTTCTGACTGAATAGCACGGCTGATGCGCTCATACTCATGTGCTGGAAGCTGATTGCACAGCTCGTCCATTACATTCTCGAGATGCTCTTGCAAGGTTTCATTCTTGAGATGTCTTTCAATGGCCTTCTTCCATCGACGGTCCAGCCATAAGACGATTTCTTCCTGTTGCGCCATATCAGTTGTCCTCCTTCATCAAATCGGATTTCGGCTCGTTGCTCTGCGGCTTCAGTGCAGCCGACTTAACGGTACGCTTGGGCTTGGGCGCAGGGGCAGTCTTGCTGTCCAGATACTCCCGCAGCGGCTCCGGCACTTCTGCCTCATAGAGTTCTTGCAGTGTTTTTTCCATCTGCGCCTGCACACTTGTGTTTTTCTTTTTAAGAGAAAAATCGAGAGCGGCAAGCTGCTCGCTCTCGAATGGGATCATAATATTCTCTTTTTTCATGATGTTCCTCCAATCACATCGTCATCTGTGGCTCCTGCGGAGCCTGCTCCATTTGCTGCGGCGGATAATCTACCAGCGCATACCAGCGACCATGCTCGTCTCTTTTTAAGGACCGCACCTCCATCTCCAGGATTTCCTGCGCTTCGACCGGCATCTGGCATCCGCTGACTCCGGGATGTGCTATAGTCGCTTCGCCGCGTAGGAGCTTCTCCGTTTCGGATGGAGTCAGATCCACAAAGCCGCACGGCGTCATGAGCTGAAAGTAGTCGTTCGGATAGCTTTTCAGTAGTTCCTCCACGGTCTGTGGCTGCACCATATCCCGCAGTCTCGATGTGGTCTGCACCGAATCGCTCTGTACGATCCCTTCTGTGAGGAACTTCGGCACATTGATGACCTCTGCGTTACGGAAGGCGAGGTCACCGCGGTAGCCAATTTTCAGAGCGGAAAACTCCCTTGCGGCACGGATGAGTGCCTTGGGGCTTCCGGGCGGCATCTCCTGCTCCCATCGGTACCACTTATCTTCATAGCCACAGGGAGTGAGCTTGAGAAGGACATAGTCCTCCGGCACGAACTTCGGATAGCGACAAAGCTGACCGCCCACGGCATAGTAGGGTTTGCCCTCACACATCACAGTCTGCTCCATGTACGATTTCATCTTGGGCAGGGTTTCGCAGAACCAACACTCGGTATCCCCGAAGCGACGGATCTGACCATCATCCAGAATGCGGTTGAGATTATCCTTTTTCGTCAGGTGATAGACCGTGGAAGGTCTGGGGACTTTTTGGTATGCCATGTTATTCGACCTCCTCGTAGTAATCGCGGAGCTGGAAGCCCAGCGCCTCCATGTCGCTGTGATCCATGCCGAGCCCGTGACGCAGGATGTCATAGAGATTCCCAGCGTCATAGCGGCTGCTGAGAAAATCCACGAGCTTCGCAACTAGCTCCCGCTCACGCTCCGGCGTGATCGGTTTTATTGCAGTATTCATAATCAATTTTTCCTTTCAGCCTTTCGGCAGATACGCCCTCGGATTCGTTCGTTCCCCGTTGACGCGCACCTCGAAGTGGAGGTGCGGCCCGGTGGAGCGCCCGGTGCTGCCGGAGAGGGCAATGATGTCGCCTGCCTCCACCGTCTGGTCTGCCTGCACCAGAAGGCTCGAGCAATGTCCATACAATGTGGCAAGCCCGCTGCCGTGGTCGATCATGACATAGTAGCCATACCCACCGGCATTGTATTTGGAGACCGTCACCGTTCCCGGCAGCGCGGCGCGGATCGGCGTACCCGTTGGGACAGCCATGTCCATGCCTGTGTGATTCCTCAGCCTGTGGGAGATGGGATCGATGCGGCTGCCGAATTCAGAGGTGACGCGGCTTTCCCATCCAGAACCAATGGGCGAGCAGAAACCATCCGCACTGATAAACGGCACATCCGCACCGGGTATCCAGCCCTCTGAGCCTCCAGCTACGCCATAGCGCACCAGGTCGTACACGCTGTCGGCGTTGGACTTCTGTTCCTCGGAGATCTGCAGGTGAAGCGCGCTTTCAATATTTTCGTAGACCTTCGTCATATCCGTAATGGGAATTGCCACGGTGCAGCTCTCCTCGGATTCTGTTCCGTCCTCTGCGGTGACGGTGCGAGTGCGCTCCTCGTAGGTTACAAAGCAGTCCACGAATTGCCGGTGGGCACGGCGGCTGGGAGCATCCTCACCGAAATACAGAGCATAGAAAACAGCCTCGACGTGGATCTCGTCAAGGCTGTCGTTGCCTTCCATCATGTCATGAACGGCGGCAATGGCATCGTCCAGCAGCGCAAAGCTACGGCGCATATCACCGATGTAGGCAGCGTACTCCGCAGGCGTCTGCCGTGGGATACCTCCTCCGTGGAAGCTCAAAAGGACGGCAGAGCGATTGTGTTCGGCCCCGCCCGAAAGCAGAGAGCAGAAAAGTGTCAGCGTTACAATAAACGGCGAGAGGATTGCCGCCACAATCCAGCCCGCCTTCCTCCGCATTCCCTCATTGGACACCGCGGCGGCAGCGAGCTTTGCCAGCAGTACGGCAGGGAGCGCCATTATTTGCCGCCTCCCGTGCCGAACATTTCCCGTTTATACTCCGGTGCCTGCACCTCCAGCGGGTAACGGTCATTGCCGCACTTGTAGAGGCACGAGCCGCGCCGCGGGTCCTGGATCAGCGCATACTCGGATTCCTCCAACTGGAGCGTATCCATGAAGAACTTTTTATCCACGTTGCCGCCGTTGAAGATGAATTGATGGACGGGGATGGAAAAGAGCGGGCGCGTCATTTCTCGGATACCCGGCTGGTCAAAATCCTCGAGGTTCTGACTGGCGAGGAAGAGTGCAGACTCTTTCTTACGTACGCGCTTGAGGCAGTTGCGGATGTAGGTGACCACGGTGGGATTGGAGAGCCACAGGTACAGCTCGTCAATCGCGGCGACGGAATCGCCCGCAGTCAGAAGCTGGTCCGACATATACGAGAGCAGCGTAAACAAAATGGTATCGCGCAGATTTTCCGCTACATTGTCCAGCCCCTTGACACAGAAGACGAGAAATTTGGAGTTTGTGATGTTCGTATGTCCGTTAAAAAAGCGCGAGTCCGCTCCCTTGCACATGGAGTGAAGTCCAAGCAGAAGGTCGCGCAGCATTTCACGGGGATAAAGACCGGCAGCGTCATAGTTGTCATAGGCTTCCCGGATCGTATCATACAGGTCGGAAAGGATGGGGTAGTCGGTTGGCTGCATTTTCGTGAAGTCTGTGTGGTCGGTAATATTCCACTTTTTATATAATTGCTCCACCATCAGCTCCAGCGTGTCGATGTGGGGCGTGTCGAAGCCCTTGTAGACGCGGAAGACATCGCGCAGGAAGGAAATGTGCTGGGCAAGCAACGTGCCGCGAAAGGCTTGAGGTGCGTCCGGATCGTCCGGTCCGCTGCCATCGTCCCAGCAGCGGGGCTCTAACAGATTGATGCGGTACTGCCCGCTCAGATAGTCGAGAAAGCAGCCGCCCAGCGCACGGCACTCGTCCTCCATCTCATGCTCGGAATCAAGGGAGATCACGCTCTTGCCCGCTTCGCGCGCATTGCAGAGGAGCAGTTTGAGCAGAAAGCTCTTGCCCTGTCCGCTGTTGCCGAGGATGAGCACATTGCTGTTCGTCTTATCGGGCGCACGGCGAAATAGGTCCACGATGATGTTCGCACCGAAGCGGTCCCGCCCGATGAAGAAGCCCTCGGGATCGGTTTTGCCGGAATAGTTCATGGGATAGAGATTTGCAACGCTGCGCGCGGGCAATACGCGCTCGGCAAAGCTGGCAAGCGCATTGCCGCCCGCGGGATTGGCAGAAATGAATCCGTCCTTCTGCCGCAGGAGCAGACTGTCCGTCCCGATCTTTGAGCGCATGAGCTGTGCCGAGATAGCCTCCCGTGCTGCGCGCAGCTTTTCGGGGCTGTCCGCGGCAATATCCAAATACACCGCGCAGTGGATGAGTGGCTCCTGCTCCTGCCGCTGGGACTCCACAAGACCGACCACGTCGCGCAGCTTCGCTTCGGCGGTCACGCTCTGCTTGAGGTCATTGACGTTGCTGCGCTCCATGCGGCTCTTGTTGGCCGCGGCGTGCAGGATGGCATCCTCCTCGGCGGGCGTGACCCGCCGAGCGGTCAGGCGCAGGCTGACGCCGCCCATATCCCCAATACGGCGCAGCAGTGCCAATTCATCTGTCATGGGCGGGTAGCTCTTGAGACTCAGCACCGTGTGGTATCGGCTGCCGAGGGTAAAGTGGTCGGTATTGAATTTTGCTGCCGCGGGCGCGATGCTGTCCAGAAAATCCCTGGGACGCTGGACCGGCTCCGGCAGCTTCTTTTTGGGTTTCTTTTTAGCCATGTACATACTCCTCTCCGTCGAAATCGTGAAATACCTCCGTGGTCAGATCCTGCTGGTAGTAGATCGCCAGCAGGCGCTTGACGTCTTGCTCCTCTGCCAGCTTCACACGAAGTTCGTGGTCGCAGATGGTTTTCTCCATCTGCCGCAGCGCACCTTCGTCCATACCGGCCTTGCGATCTACCGGCAGTACCAACACAAACTCACGCGAGGAAGCGGAGGCAAATTGAATGGCATCCAGATGTGCGAGGTCGCGCTCGAGCAGGGCGCGCACCTCCGGCGCTGTTTCCTCCTCCAGGCGGTGGCGGTAATATTCCTTATTCTGTTGAAAGGACTCGCGGGAATCCAACGCCAGGAGCTCCAGCGAGGGCTGGGTGCTCAGAAGCACGGTGAGGGAGCGGATGCGGCTTCGGATGACCTCCGGGGAGAGAACGGAAAGGTTATCTGGTCGGATAAGATAAAAAACACGCTCGCCGGTCTCCGTCCGGATGCCGTGCGGCGTGATGCGGGCAATGCCCATGAGCTGCCGCGTTGATTGATGCTGGAGCAGCTCTTTTTTCTGTTTTCGATTCATGGGTCCAGCCTCCATTCGTAATACTGTTGGCTCAAAAAGAGAAAGTTTGCGGCACGGCGCAGAAAGTCGAGGATGCTGCTGCCCTCGACCTGAATGGTGAGGAAGGCATACAGCACCGTGACCACCAGCAGCCCCATGCCGAGGCCCTGCGACAGCGCCAGCACAGAGAGCAGCGCGGCGACGCCGATCACGGCGATGTCCCGCAGCAGCCAGAGCCACAGCATGGGCTTGGCTTTGAGATTATCAGGATAGATAAACATGGTGATTTCCCCTATTGTTTTTGCAAAAAGAAAACGGTATGATACATCATGTATTCTCGCTCGAAGGAGACAAGCATAATGATCACGACCGTATTGTTTGATTTGGATGGAACGCTGCTCCCGATGGACCAGGACGCTTTTACGCGCGGCTACTTTAAGCTCCTTGCGGCCAAGCTCGCGCCGCACGGCTATGAGCCGAAGCAGCTCGTTGAAGCCATCTGGTCCGGCACCGAGGCCATGGTCCGCAACGATGGCAGCCGCACGAACGAGGCGGCATTCTGGGATAAATTCGCCTCCATCTATGGGAAAAAGGCCCGAGCAGATGAACCACTCTTCGTGGACTTTTACGCCAACGAATTTAACCGGGCGCAGAGCATCTGCGGGCATGATCCCCGCACAGCTGAGATCGTCCGCAGCCTGCAAAAGCGCGGCTATCGGGTGGTGTTGGCGACCAATCCCATCTTCCCACGCATTGCGACGGAAAACCGCATTCGCTGGGCGGGACTGGAGCCGGATGATTTTGCGCTCATTACCACCTATGAGAATTCCACCTATTGTAAGCCGAACCCCGCCTACTATCGTGAGATCCTCGAAAAGCTCGGTCGGAAGGCAGAGGAATGCCTCATGGTCGGTAACGATGTGGTGGAGGACGGCGCAGCGCAGAGACTTGGCATTCCGGTGTTTTTCCTCACGCCCTGCCTCATCAATACGCAGGGGAAAGACATCTCGGCCATTCCCCACGGCGGCTTTGATGAGCTTGCCGCATATCTTGGCCAACTGAATTGAGCAACTGCCGCAGCGCTCCGCTGCGGCAGTCATTTTCCCCTATCGCTCACTCTTCATCAGCCTTGCCGTCCTGCTCCAGCGCCTGCTGGATGCAGTTCAGGAAGAAGGCATTCTGCTTGATGCCGTTCCGCTTGAGGTATGCCTTGAACTGCTCGAACAGCTCGACCGGCACCTGAAATGCGACTGTCCGCACATTGTCCTTGTCCATCTTCGGATTCTCCTCCATTTCGTAATATTTTGTGATGAGCCCTGTCACATACTGGCTGAGCGATATGCCGGACTCTGTCTGCCGCTGCCGCACCTTCGCATGTAGTGCTTCGGGGATCTCCGCACAGAGGTTCTTATACCCTGCTGTCATGTCCTGACCGTCCTTTCCTTGTAAGTAAAGCAACCATACCCAAAAGCAAGCACAAAAGCTATTCACCAAAAGCAATGAAAAAGCAAGTACAGCAGTAAGCATAATGTACTACTGTCTCTTCTCGGGATGATCCACAGCATAACGAATCCCCTGCATCAAAAACATGACGCAGGGAACGGCGACCGAATTGCCGAGCGCCTTATAGCGGGGCGAATCGGACGCATCAGGGACATTCGTCCATCCGTCCGGAAAGCCCTGCAGCCGCTCGCACTCCAGAGGGATCAAACGGCGGATAAGCTGGATCGGCTGCTTCAGCTTCTGCTTCACATTCATAACGAGGTCGGTCGCATCCTTATGCTGCCTGGCACTTTCTGTAGAAGCAATATAATCCGCACGAAACGCATCGACTCTCTGACGGGCAAATAATGCGTGCCGGTCTGTCGCGGTCAGGGTATAGGAGAGCCCCTTCTGCCAGCCCATGCCGTTGCCGCCGTTTTCCGGCTGGCGGTCAATGATATTGCCCGCAATGCAGATGCAG
>OMCM01001473.1_pt1 | contig 11701 bp, 9 predicted proteins | sample 1645021 | NCBI WGS metagenome assembly OMCM01 (sample SAMEA103958142, study PRJEB25191) | human gut metagenome | biome: human-associated habitat [ENVO:00009003]; feature: intestine environment [ENVO:2100002]; material: feces | place: Germany | collected 2013/2015
TGCGAGATATGCCAAGGTATAACCTCACTGCGTTACGGTTGTACATTGGCGCTCTTGACTGCTCAGTTCCTTCGCTAGTACGGTACTCGCAAGCTCGCACCTTTTCAACCATTATAACAACGATTCAAATGAAAGAAGATATTGTCAATACATCAACTTCCCCGAAAGAAACAAGAAGCGTCTTTGTCGGGGCAAAAGTCACTCCCAGCCAGAGAGACCATATAAAATCACTGGCCGAACAATGCGGTATGACCGTAAGCGACTACATATTGTCATGTGCGTATAACTTCAAGCCCAAAGCGAGGCTCACGAAAGAAGAGGCGGCGCTGCTGCAGAATCTGGACAATTGTCGGTCTGATCTCGTAAAATATACCTCCGCACTTCACGGAATGTCCACAAAGCAGCGGATGGTAATGTTCAATCAGATTCCGTTCATGGTCGGCTGGCTCGGAGAACTTTCCAATGTTGCCGAAGGCGTCTGCCAATTCCTGGAAGCCGTAAAGGAGAAAAACAGAATTCCGTCCAACCCTCAATCCGAAGAAAAATGATTGCAAAAGCCAAAGCCATATCTTACGGTATCAATGACCTTCGTTATATTACTGGCGAATCAAAACACAAGAAGCATCCGGAAAAAATATATCGGGTATTGGACAATCTGTTGCCTCCGGAACTGGACGCTATGGGAATATGGAACTCCATGCAGTTGACCCTTGCCCAGCATCGGCCGATAAAGAATTCAATAATCAGAATAGAGTTGAGTCCATCGCCTGAGCATACCACTTTCTATGACATTGAGGACTGGCAAAAACTCTGGCACGAGTTCGCCGAAGAGTTCGACAAACAAACGATTACCGGCAAGGACGGGAAAGTCCGTTCCTGTCCGACCAATCTGGCAAACAGCAAATACACGGTTTACCTGCACATGGAATCCAAAGGGAAAGTTCCCCACCTCCATGCTGCAATTTGCCGCTTTGATGAAAACGGGAACATCAACAATGACCATAACATTCATCTTCGGGCACAACGTGCAGCCGAGCGAGTTGCAGTGAAACGTGGCTGGAAGACTGCGGAAGAAATCCGAAGTCGCAACATTCCGGAAATAAGCAGAGAGTGCATGGAGGTATTGAGAACCATGCCATCGTGGTCATGGGAAGAATACCAAAAGGCACTTGCCCGGAGAGGCTATTCCGTATATGAACGGAAAGATAAGAAAGATGTTCTCCGTGGATATGCGATCCTCAAAGGAAATACCAAATACAAGGCCTCCGAACTGGGAGTAGCACGTAACCTGATGATTTCCAAACTTCCCCACACCTGGCAAAAACTCCACTACCGGGAGAGGCTTGCCGCTCAGGTCAATACTTCTCATAGCCATCGGCCGGAACCTGTTCAAAGACCGACAGCCGATATGGACTATACTCACTATCGTTCCGGCTCGGTGTCCTACACGCTTTCTTCCCATAGTGGGACGGAACAGCGTTTCTATATCCCGGAGCGGGTACTTGACTATTTCAATGAAGAGTTCGACTACCGGGAGGTTGCCAACAGCAGCGAGCTGACCGACATAGCCGTTGCACTCTTTGTTGGTATGCTTGATACGCCAGCCATATCTGCCGGAGGTGGTGGAAGAGGTTCGCAAAGCGATCTTCGCTGGCGAGACAGGGACGATGACGACCTGCAATGGGCCCGCCGCTGTGCACGTGCTGCTACCCTCCTATTGGGCAAGAAACCGAGAACAGGATTAAAACGATAAAGTCATGAAACAAGCACACAAAAAGCGGTCGCCTCGTGCGACCGCTAATAGTCCGCCAGGATTGCCGGATATGGGGAAATTACTTTATAAATCTGGTAAGTTTTATTTTGTTTATACTTATTTATTGTGTATCAACAAAATAACAGTTGCAATATCTTGTAAAAGAAACAGGATAGGAACAAAAATCGGTATTTTTGGAGATTCTTCGGTTTTTACTTTTCACTTGATTTCATTCCTTGCACTTGGTCGCACACAAAGTGTTTCTCGACGTTGATTTCTCCACTACTGGCCTCTCTCTTTAAGAATATCGTTTGGTTATCCATAGAAAATTTCGCAGCCAAAAGAGAAAATAGGCTTAAAGCTATACACTCATTGAAACTTTTTGCACTACACAAAGGTAAGTGCTTCTATCAAATCGTAGGCATATACGGAAAGGTAAATATACCTACCTATATTTAGTTTACTTTGGTTTAGTATATATAGGCTAATAGACTAAACTAAACTGAATTTTCAATGGATTTCTACATTCTATCCGACACAAATGTATAGCCAACAGAGAAGATAACTGTGCTACATATTTTCTCTTTTCGCTGCAATGTCATTCTGTGATTGGATTAGCCTCTTAATTTTGGTTTGATGATTGGTATAAAATCTAAAATTCTCTCAGATTTTATGATATATCCTAGATTATTGGGAATATGAGAAACCGCCAATGCTTTTTGCTGCATATTAGGAATAGTGACAACCCTTATTTCTCCCGTAACAGTTAATTGAGGACCTGCATATAAAATACCTAAAAGAATTATACGTGAAGCTCCCCAATTCAAATTGCCCTTTTTATCTCGATACCCACCTATATCACATAACAAAACAGGGGAACCGCTAGAACCAGGGAAACAAGCTGCGTCAATTAAGAACTCTTTTCGTCCTTCATAATCCAAACACACTGATGTAGCAGTTGTTCCTCTACGAACTATTGGCATATTATTAACAGAATCCCAAAGTCCATTAGGGTACCCAATCATAATAATACTTTCAATAGCATCTAATGATTTCAAATTTTCATTTGTAGGAATTAAGCTATTATCCAGTGTTCGAAAAAACAATTCATTCCCCATTTGTCTTGCAGCTTCCAATAATGGATTTATAGGTAATACACATAAATCGACATTTGTATCGGGATGGAAAATCCACATTTTTTCAAAATCCACTTCATATGTAATTGTAAAATGATCGGTATATATAGGCTCTCCTTTTGTATTTGCTTTAGTAAACCTAAACATACCTTTTTTCATGTTGCTAACAACATGCTTATTCGTGATAATCAAAGGCACTAATTTATCGTCAATACCAAGATTGTAGAAAAATCCTGTTCCTGAATACTTATTCCCATTGGTATCTTCTGTTTCAATTCGCGTCGTACAAAAACAAAGCTGCTCTAAAATAGATAAATCTTCCATAATATAATTAACCTATTGAGAAAATTGTAAGATCAGAAATTTTCGCTTCCAAAATTTTAGCTATTTCCTCAAATTGCAAATTAGCATTAGCATTAAGACCTAATAACTTAGAAATACCATTACTATCTGTGCTGTAACGGCTTTCAAGGACTAATTTATAATCTTGCTCCTCCTTTTTCAGGCAGTATGAATGGAAATGCATTGATTCACCTACTAATGCTTGCGTTGAGATATGGCTAAAAGAGAATTCATTTTTTATATAATCTAGCAAACAGTCTTGAATGACAAGAACCAAATGTTTATTAAGGCTCTCAAAGGTATTTATCTTATGATGCAATTGGACAAGAATTGTTTTAGCAGTCATTTTCCAATTCATACCATAAGATTTCTTGTCTACGATTTCAGCATCTTTCAGCCCCATTTCTTTCAATGTTAGTTCTCGTTCTGGCCAAATAGTACCAGTTGTATCCATGGTTTGTAATTCTATTCCAACAAAATCTTTTACTTTACGATTTGGGTCAGTAGACACAAGAAAATAATCTACACTACCTCCCGGTATAGATACCTCTGGAATAAGATGCAATTCATTACCAGGAGCATGTGACGTGAGAAGATGTAAACAGTCTATGAAAATTTGTTTTCGCTCTAACAAACGATGCGGGCAAATAATAACATCCCGTTTTTCTTTACCGTATTGCACGGTACATGTTCCTATGGATATATCAGCTTGGCTCTTTCTAACTTTAAAGCATTTTTTCGAAGAGTACCTGCATTGCTGACTATCAATTATTTTCGACCAATTGATGTCGCCTCTATCTACTGAAAAGGTAAATAACTCTTTGATTCTTGACATATTCTTTGTTGTGCTAATTTAATGTATTCATTTGACAAATCTATTCCTATTGATTTCCTATTTAATTCAAAAGCGACTTTCATTGTTGTTCCGGTACCGCTGAATGGGTCAAGAACAACTCCACCCAAAGGACAAGTGGATTTTATTGGGATAATACACAATTCTTCTGGATAAGGTGCAAAATGTATTTTCCTATTTTGACTATCCTCGGGTATTATATCCCAAACATCGTTTGGCATTGTTCCTTTGGGATTGTAGAATAAAAAATAGAATCCTTTTTCTTTCAATTCTTTGGCTCTTCCTGATAATCGAGTGGAATCGGAATGAGTGGTTCTTTGTTCATTCCTTATTACCATTCTAAAATCAGAAAGCTCGCCTGCTTTGATTCTATTTAACACATTCTCCAACTGTATAAGTGCATTTGCTTTTTCGTCATCAGTTAAACTGGTAGACAATTCTATTTGCCTGCGATACCGAATTCCACTAACGCCTGTTGCAGATACAACAGCCCCATTCTTAATAATGGCTTGTCTTGGTTTAGTTCGAATAGCATCAGCATTAAAATAATATTTTTCATTTTTGACAAAGAAGAAAAAATCCTCAAAAACAGACCCAAATCTATCTTTATTTGGACTTAGTCCTCCTTTATGTTTATACCAAATTACATTATTTCTAAGTAGCCAACCATCATCAAGCATCTTAAATGCAATTCTCCAAGGTATTCCTTGTAATGATTTATTATGATAAGAGTCTCCGATATTCAACCAAAATGCCCCAGTGGGCTTTAGGACTCTTTTTACTTCTTTGATAATATCAAACAGACAATTTATATATTCCGACGGCGTATCTTCTAGTCCAATACCTCCATTCTCATATTGTCGTTTTTGCCAATACGGTGGACTCGTTATGCAGCAATCAATAGAATTATCGGGAAACGCTTTCAATACAGAAAGTGCATCCCCCTGAAGGAACAAGGGAAATAGACTATTATTATCAATATAATCAATTATCATTTTACTCATATATACACTAACTGCCGTTTTCTATTAACTTCTATTTATTAAATCTCGCCTATCAACCTCAAGCAACTCTGCAATCTGAGATAGTGTTACTAAATCAGGTTGTGAAACATTGGTACACCACTTAGATATAGTTGACGGATCTTTACCTAATTGTTCTGCCAACCATTTTCCTGTTCTCTTTTTCTCGATAAGGACTATTTTAAGCCTGTTTATATCGTTTGCCATATTCAATATATTGAATTAAACACAAAGTTAATGCTTTTGTTCGATTTGCCATTATAGATGAGAATAATTTTTATTGCCGATGACAACATAACAAAATTAAGAAAAATAATAGAGTCTGTCATTGTACAATCTAAAAGAATCTACACGGTCTTCAAAACTTCCATATTGCCACAGCCGTTTTAGTTCGGGCCTTCCCGTTTGCCACGAAATATGTTTCGGGGGAGCCTAATACCCCAACCGACTTACATCGTCGGGAGGGTTGCCATACTATCTGCAAGCAGAGGCAGTGAGATTGTCCAATGTCGGATAGATTATGAAGTGACAAACGGATAGACAGATTGTTTTGCGCATATCGGAAAGTTTAGCCTATACCTGTTCGTATTGAGCAGATATCCGACAAGAGGGATAAGAAAAATTTACCCCTTATAGTGTTGTATCATCCGACAAGAACAGAGTTATATCTCGCTTGTCTTTCATTGGTCTTTCCATGCTACCGTCCGAGCAATGACTCCCCTGTTTTGGGCACGGTTTCGCCCACTTAGCCGTGTCTAATTTTCTTTTCAGTTGTTTGCACGAAAAAGGTTTAGTTTAGTTTTTCTCCCTTATATATAAATACTAAAGTAAACTGAATTATATATGCACGCGTGGCCAGTAAACTTTAGTCGAACAGTCCGTTCACTAAATTGACCGCATTATCCTTTTTCTGATTGATGATTTTGGCGTATACCTGTGTCATCTTCACGTCTGCATGACCGAGCAGTTTTGAGGTGGTATAGAGGTCGGCACCAAGCGTCAGCATCATCGTTGCAAACGTGTGACGGGCGGTGTGAAATGAGAAACGTTTGTCTATGCCGGCCGCTTTCGCCCAGGGTTTGAGCAGCAGATTTATCATCGTTGGACTCGGTAAGTCTTCTGCCATCTTATCTCCTCGCTCCGGCATCCACTTTAACGCTTCCGGTGAAAGTGGCAAATAAATCGGTTCTTTGGTTTTCTGCATGGACACAGCAAGGCGGTATTGTCCTCTATCCACAAAAACATCTTTCCATCTCAAACCGATAATGTCGCTTATTCGCAATCCACAGAAGCAGGAGAACAAATAAGCCTGTTTTACGACCTCATTCTTCATCGGGGTGGCAATCAGTGCCCGAACCTCTTCAATGGTCATATACGAGCGTTTGCTCTCTGGCAAGCGTATCTTATCCGAGTTGTTAATCTTTGTAAATGGGTTGGACTTGATAATATCCGCACGAACGGCGGCATTCAAAGCTCCGTTCAGAATACGGTAATAAGTGTGAAGCGTAAAGTTAGACACCCGTTTCCCTTTGGGGCGATACTCCGTCAGCAGATAGTCGATATACTCTTGGCAGAATGCCTTGTCGATCTGATCCATTGTCATGCGTTCACCCGCAAAATCTTTCAGTATGCGGATAGTTACCATGATTTGATTCCCGTCCTTTTTACCACGCTTCGCCTGATTCTCCTTGTAGGTCTCCATCCAGTCTAAAAGAAAAACCTTTTCCCTGTGTTCGATTCCGGCCTCGCCATTGGTAAGTTGGATTATGCGCTTCGACTTGATGGCATTGGCGGCAGCCATTGTCGCTTGATTCTGTCTATGAGCATTATGATCTGTTTCTGGAATAAGGTACATCTTCAGATACTCGTATGTCCGTTTACCATTCCGGTATATATCCAGATACAAGCTCTTGTTTCCATTGGCCAGTTCTTTCGTCCGCAGACGGATAGGTTCTTTGACTTTTGCAGGCTTTTTTACTCGTGGCATATTCCCTCCTCTTTTGCTCGTTATATCTGCTGTAAAACTACAAATAAAAGCCGAGAGTGAGAAACAAACAAGAAACAAAAATATACCAAAAAAGAACCAATCAACTGAAAAGAATGAAAACAACAGAAAACATCAAACGTCATATAATACACTGTACATCAGTGTATTTATTTACACTTATTTAGCTCTTGTTTTCATTTAACACCCATACTTTATAAATCTGGTAAATTTATAAAGTATATTGCAGTATCCAAGGCATATTCTTCCATTTGCATTTTTACAGCATGACGTCATGGCAGATACAACGAAGTAAAAATATCATAAGCTGTCAAATTTTTCGAAATTAAGCGTAACCGTCAATTTACTTTGATATTACGATTCGATATTATTTCAAATAAGACCGTGATAAAACTTGTGATAAACCATAACAGATAATTTTAAATACATACCTAAATCATAAATTAAATATGCTAACTTTGCAGAGATATACTATAACTAAGTTAATGAACAAAATAAAATCATATACATTCATAGATCTGTTTGCTGGAGCAGGGGGACTTTCTGAAGGTTTCATTAGAGCCGGATATACGCCAATTGCGCATATCGAAATGAATAGGGATGCCTGCAACACGCTAAAAACGCGATCGGCATTCCATTATCTTAATAAAAACGGAATGCTGTCAGTTTATGAAAATTATCTTAGGCACAAGGAAGAAGGAACAGATGGACAAAACCTCTGGAATCAAGTTCCGAAAAGTGTAATTAATACTACAATCTGTGCGACAATAGGAGAAAATACAATTGATAATATTTTTAAAAATGTAGACGAGCTCAAAGGCGAACGTAAGGTTGACATCATCATTGGAGGACCTCCTTGCCAGGCTTATTCCGTCGCTGGCAGAGCACGTATGGGGAAGGATGTTGAAAAAGATCCACGAAACGAGCTCTATAAATATTATGTACGGTTCATTGAGCGCTATGACCCAGAACTGTTCGTATTTGAAAACGTATTGGGGCTGTTGACAGCTAAGCGAGGAGAACCCTTTGAGGATCTGAAACGATTGGTAGATAAGCTAGGCTATGAAATGGACTGCAAGGTCCAGGTTGCATCCCAACACGGAGTACTGCAAAATCGCCAGAGAGTCATTATTGTAGGTTGGAAACGTGACGTAAAAGGATCGGGGAAACAGTACCATTACCCGGATCTACCAGTGGAAGAGAATCATTACCATGTGTTGCGCGACTTGTTCTCGGATCTGCCTGCTCGAAAAGCAGGTGAAGGTAAATTTTGCGAAGCAGTTTCGTACGTCAAGCCCCTGTCCGAGATGCCATATCTTTATCAGTCAGGGATACGCGGCGAGTTGAATTTTACAACTCAGCATGTAGCTCGTCCAACCAACGAGAATGATAGAAAAATATATAAGATAGCTGTCGAGATGTGGTTGAATGATCGCCATCGATTGAACTATGCGCAACTGCCAGCCGAACTGCAGACTCATCGAAATAAGAAGACTTTCCTCAACCGTTTTAATGTTGTCGATCCTGACGGATGCAGTCATACTGTAGTTGCACACATCGCCATGGATGGTCACTACTATATCTATCCGACGCCGAACCCAACATTGGAAACGGTGCGTTCTATTACGGTTCGAGAAGCAGCCCGTCTTCAGTCATTTCCGGACGATTACTATTTCGAAGGGAGCCGGACATCTGCCCTTAAACAGATTGGGAATGCCGTACCGGTCGTGTTAGCATATAAAATTGCAGAAGGCATAAAAAAACTTCTACTATGAACGAATCTATAAAAAGCGGGACATTCGTATTTCGCCCACGAGCTCGACTTATCAAGACTATAGGCGAGGAACTTATCAGTGACGATAAAGTAGCGATATTAGAGCTGGTAAAAAACTCATATGATGCATATTGCACATTAAACGACGAAGGAGCAATCGTAGATATTACATTTAATGGTAATGTTCAGAGTCGACCTTCCGGAGAAAAATACATAGCCAAAGAACATGCCTCCATTATCATTTACGATGAAGGCATAGGGATGGATTTTGAGGTTATAAGAACCGCATGGATGGAACCTGCCACTAACTTTAAAAAGTTAAAACAAAACCAGAATCCATTAAATCCTCTAAAAAAATATGCTGGAGAAAAAGGTATAGGGCGTTTTGCCTCTGCAAAGTTGGCATCCAAATTAGAGCTGATTACGAAACAAGCTGGGAAAGACGAAATTTTCATCAAATTCAATTGGAATGACTTTTCCAATGAGTATGATTATTTGGACGATATTAAGATAGAATGGGAAATACGCCCCGCAACCGAAATACAAAACCATGGAACAATTCTACGTCTATACGATTTAAATGAAGATTGGAGTGAATCCAAAATAAAGGATCTGAGAGTTGCTTTATCTCGATTACTTAATCCCATTGTCCCGATAGAAGATTTCTTAATGAGTTTAAACTTGCCAAAAGAATTTGAATCTTTATCGGGAACCATCGAGAGACCAGAAACTTTAAATCGACCCAACTATAGCATAAAAGGCTGTATTGCAGCAGATGGTTCTCCTCAGCAGATAGTTTTCTATAGTAAAGCTATTGGTCATGAAGAAATTCTTTCTTTAAACGAAAATGAATTCCGTCTTCCAAGAAAATATTTGGCCGGTCCTTTTTCATTCGAATTTAAGATTTGGAATAGAGATACTGATGAATTAAAGGCATTGGCCAACGAAACCGGAAATATCGTTAAGAATGTCAAGACTGACCTTGATGAATTGTGTGGCATAAGCATATATCGAGATAATATCAGAGTTCTGCCATACGGAAATAAAAATAACGATTGGGTAAGACTTGACATGCGGAGAGTTAATAATCCGACATTGCGATTAAGCAACAATCAAATTGTAGGATATATTGCAATAGGTATTGATAGCAACCCATTATTAAAAGATCAAAGCAATCGAGAAGGCATTGTAGAAAGCCAAGCTTTTGAAGATATCAAAGATTATATTAAGCTCATATTAAATGAGGTAGAACAACGCCGATATGCAGAACGGCCCCGAGAATATCAAAAGAAATCTACCAAGAGTTTGTTTGACGCATTCTCACTTGTTTCTATTTCTGCAACAATACAAAAAACCAACCCTAATCTCAAAGAGATTCTAGACCTTATTGGTCAAAAAGAAATTGAAATAAAACAATCCATAATAAAAGTTCAAGAAATACTCTCTCGTTACCGACGATTATCAACATTAGGACAATTAGTAGATCCCATTATCCATGATGGTCGAAATTTTCTAAACAAAATAGATTTAAAATCGGAAATTATCATACAAGAAACTCAAAAAGAAATTTGTGACATCAAAAAAATTGGCATTAAAATTAATGAAATACAAACGATAAGAAAAGAGTTTGCACAACTATTCAAAAGGATAGAACCTTTTGGTGGAAGAAAGCAAGGACGGCCGGAAACCATAACCATAGAAGATGCAATATCAAATATTTTCACATTAAACAGAGACGAACTATCCAAATCTAACATTACTTACCATCTTCCAGATACTTGCCATCGAGTTACCATTGATGAAAGTGAGTTAGGTTTAATTTTCATGAACCTAATTCAAAATTCAATCTATTGGCTTAATACAATTAAACCTCCAAGAATAATTGAGGTTAATATAATTGATGAATCAGATGGATTATCAATTATATTTAGTGACAATGGACCTGGAATCAAGCATGAAATAGAAGATCGGATTTTTGAACCCTATTTTAGTACAAAACCGGACGGAATAGGACTAGGCTTGGCAATCATAGGTGAATTAATGGCTGATTACAATGGCGAACTCGCATTAATTGAAAGTATGATAGGTGGCGCATCATTCAAACTAAAATTCAAATATAGAGTATGAAAACATTAAAAATATTGTATATAGAGGATGATGCTGAGAATCGTTCAGATTTAATAGAAGCATTGTCTGGTGAGGAAATAAATGGGCAAACAATAGAAATAGAAGGAGAAGAAACTTTTGAGGTAGGAATCAGTAGAATACGTGATTTTCATATTGTTATATTAGATTTATATAAAGGTAAAGCCGGAGATGAAGGAAAAACAGCTGGAATTGAATTGCTTGACTCAATACAACAAAACATGTTTATTCCTGTTATTTTCTATTCCGGTACCACAGCCAAAGTAAACGACCTAAAATCTCAAGTTATTGGCATTGCGACAAAAGGAGATGGAGGTATAGCGGAATTAAGACACGAAATAGAACGCCTTTCGTATCACAACCTTCCTTACATCAGAGAAAGAATCCACCAGCATATCAACAATAAACTACGAGAGTATTTTTGGGAGATTATTCAAAAAAAGAATGACATATTTAAACCAGAGAACCAAGATTACTCTCTAGGATATCTACTTTTAAGAAATATCGGTAATTCTTTATCTAAAAAGAATATAGTTAATATTCTAGAAGATCCTTCTATTAACAAAGATGAAGAGAAAGTTCATCCCATGGAATTTTATCTATATCCAACAGATGATAACGATGAATACGAAAGCGGAGAGATTATAGAAAATACACAAGATAAAAACTTC
>OMCM01001478.1_pt1 | contig 11677 bp, 9 predicted proteins | sample 1645021 | NCBI WGS metagenome assembly OMCM01 (sample SAMEA103958142, study PRJEB25191) | human gut metagenome | biome: human-associated habitat [ENVO:00009003]; feature: intestine environment [ENVO:2100002]; material: feces | place: Germany | collected 2013/2015
CTGTCGGTTTTTATAAATATATGGGTTTTAACATATATAAAAGGTCGAATTTGGACGGAGAAGGTAAGGAATATCCTATTTTACACATGCAGTTGTAGTCTCTGTTCAATTATAAACAGATGCTTAGTATAGGTACCTTTAATTGAAGATGTAATGTTACATTTGAATAAAATGATTGGTTAAAAAATCATTGTAGAGTTTGAATGGGCACATCTATCGCCTACTTAAACTCTGTTTTAAATGAACCGAAGAAAAAGAAAAAAGCTCTGAATTTCTTGAATTTCAGAGCTTTGCTTTAATTTGCTATTTGCTTTCGCGGTGCGTACGGTACTTTAACCTACAATTTTGCAAAATATCATAATATCGTAACTATCTACTAATAAACAGCTTATTACGATTGATTTATATCGTAAAATATCATTCAAAATCTTTTGCTATCTCAATAATTGGGTGTATATTTGGGTGCTAATTTAATTACACCCGAATATGAATATCAAGAGAAACATCATCTTTTCTTTGGAAAGCCGGAAGAAGAACGGCGTACCAATCGTGGAGAATGTGCCTATCCGTATGCGTGTGATATTTGCCAGCCAGCGCATCGAGTTTACAACGGGCTACCGCATCGACGCAGCCAAATGGGACGCCGACAAGCAGCGTGTAAAGCCGGGCTGCACCAACAAACTGAAACAGAGCGCATCCGAAATCAACACCGACCTGCTGCGCTACTATACGGAAATACAGAACATCTTCAAGGAGTTCGAGGTTCAGGGAACCATGCCTACCACCGCACAAGTGAAGGAGGCTTTCAACAACCTGCATAGCGAAAAGAGGGAGGAGGAACAGCAGAAGCCCCTGACGTTCGCACCTATGGAGGTGTTCGGGGAGTTCATCAAGGAATGCGGGACACAGAACGGCTGGTCTGACGCCACTTATGAGAAGTTCGCCGCAGTGAGGAAACACCTTGAGAAGTTCGACAAGGAATTGACCTTCGAGGCACTGGACGAACCCAAGCTGACAAGCTACGTGAATTTCCTCAAGGACGTGGAAGGCTTGCGCAACACGTCCACCATGAAGCAGATAGCCTACCTGAAATGGTTCCTGCGGTGGTGCACCAAGAAAGGGTACTGCATGAACAACGCTTACGAGAGCTTCAACCCGAAGCTGAAAAGCGTCCAAAAGAAGGTGATATTCCTCACATGGGAAGAACTGAACAAGCTGAAAGATTACAAGATACCCCTGACCAAGCAATATCTCGAACGGGTAAGGGACGTCTTTCTGTTCTGCTGTTTCAGCGGGCTGCGCTATTCTGACGTGTACAACCTCAAACGGAGCGACATTCGGGACGGGTATATAGAAATCACCACCGTAAAGACTGCTGACCGCCTTGTCATCGAACTGAACAATCACAGCAGGGCGATACTTGACAAATACAAGGACGTGGAGTTTGAAGGACACAAGGCGTTCCCGGTCATCAGCAACCAAAAGATGAACGACTACCTGAAAGAACTGGGGGAACTTGCGGAAATCAGCGAACCTGTAAGCGAAACCTACTATAAAGGCAGCGAGCGCATAGACACCATTACACCCAAATACGCGCTGCTGGGCACCCATGCCGGAAGACGGACATTCATCTGCAACGCGCTTGCGCTCGGCATTCCCGCACAAGTGGTGATGAAATGGACGGGGCACAGCGACTACAAGGCGATGAAGCCCTACATAGACATAGCCGATGACGTGAAGGCGAACGCAATGAGCAAGTTTAACCAACTGTAACCACAATAATATCATGGAAGAAAGAATAACGTCAATGATACCCCGCTACGGGAAACTCAACAAGATATACACCGGAATAATGTCCGGAGACAGTTTCTCTTTTGAGAAGCAGCAGTTCATCTCTGATTTTTACAGAGAGTACGGGGACACGCAGACCTTTGAGACGGCACTTATCAGCCTCATGCTTGAAATGAACGCCGCGCACTTCTCCATATTGCTGAACAGCCTGAAACGTGAGATTGAAAGCAACATCTCGACTTACAACACCTGCAAGGAGTTTTTCAACTGTCTCGATACCGGATATGTCTGCCGACAGCATGAAAGCCGTTTTGATTGGGGTATTGACAGACAGATGGAAGTCACAAACGGATATTACCGGGAGCTTATGGAAGCCAACGGCTCTTTGGAGGCGGTAGGTTTCAGGGAACATGACCGTCAGGAAGAGGAACTGCTGGAAAGAAGGTACGAACGGTGCAAACGGGAATACGACAAGGAGAAAGCCAAACTGGATGAACTGTACAGGCAGAAGGAGCAGGCAAGGCGGGAAGCCCTGCAATGCCTGCAAAACCGTTGCGGGGACATTTGCAGGCTGGGCGGCTCACTATTGGCAATCCTTGAAAAATACCTGACCGATCAAAAGAAAAAGGAAAGGGAGGAAAAGGAGGAAAAGGGAATTTCCTCATCCGGTACCACCCCGGCAAGCCCATCCGCCTATTTTCCCATGCGGCTGCTGTCAGCCATTTATGAGAAATGCAACGGTGTACAGTTTGAAACCGTTTCCGAACTGGACTTCTACGCCAACCTAAACCTGCAACCATGCGAAGGCAGACTGAAAATAAGACCGAGGGAGAAGGCACGTGTATGCTACCTCATTTTCCTTATGGGTGAAACGCTGCCCAAGCCGGACAGAGAGAAATGGAAAGAGGACGTCATGAACCTGCTGGGAATAGACGATACATACTACAAGTCAAAATACAAAGAGCCCGTTTCCGATTTCCCCAGTGACAGCAACCAAGAATTTGCAAGGGAAATGCGGTCTGTATTCCGATAGTCGGTGACATGTCCCGACATTCCACGATACCACCACTTTTACCACTCAAAATAATTCTCACCACTCTTTATTACTTACTGATATTTAACAAGATAGCGTGATATCCAAATCACGCTATCCACATCCTTACCACCCATACCCGGAAGTAACTTTGCACTGTTCGAACGAGGTAAAAAGCCCATGCGCAGGGCTTGCAGTGTAAACTTAATCTTATCAAAAAAATGGAAGTGAAAAACCTATTGTCAAAACCCGTATGGCAGATGACGGGCGAGGAATTTATATTCCTGAACCGCCACGCCTTGCAGGAAAATGAAGTGAGAACGGTGCAACCCGCAGCCGACAAGGACAAAAAATACGTGTACGGGATAGGCGGCATAGCCCGGCTGTTCGGGTGCAGCATACCCACAGCAAACCGCATCAAGAAAAGCGGGAAGATAGACAGAGCCATTACGCAGATAGGGCGCAAAATCATCGTCGATGCGGACATGGCGCTGGAACTGGCAGGACGCAAAAGCGGGGGACGCAGATAGGGAGGTGTAGTATGGACAACAAGGAAAGAAACATCACCCCCGAAGAGGCGGTAATCCTATGGCATGCCTCGCGGCTTGACCTCTCAAAAAACCACGAGCAGGCACCTGAAATCCTGAAAGTGCAGGGCTCCGTCATCGGCACGCTGGGAAATTTCAGCGCGTCAATCGGAAAAGCCAAAAGCAAGAAGACGTTCAACGTCTCCGCAATCGTGGCGGCTGCGCTGAAAAACGGGACGGTACTGAACTATACGGCGGAACTGCCCGAAAACAAACGGAAAATACTCTATGTGGACACCGAGCAGAGCACCTATCACTGTGAGATAGTGGCAAGGCGCAGCCTTCGCATGGCGGGGCTGCCGACCGACAGTAACCATGAGAACCTCGAGTTCCTCGTCCTGCGGAAGTACACGCCCGAAGAGCGCATAGCAATCGTGAAGGAGGCAATCTACCGTACCGAGAATGTTGGGCTGGTAGTCATCGACGGAATACGGGACATGGTGTATGACATCAACAGTTCCGGCGAGTCCACGAAGGTAATCTCCCTGCTGATGACATGGACGGGTGAAAGGAATATCCACATTCACACCATACTGCACCAGAACAAGGGGGACGAGCATGCAAGGGGGCACATCGGAACCGAACTCAGCAACAAGGCGGAAACGGTGCTGCAAGTAGAAAAGGACGAGAAGAACCCCGGTGTAAGCACAGTCAAAACCGCACATATCAGGGCAGTGGACTTCGAGCCATTTGCTTTTCGCATCAACGGGGAGGCATTGCCCGAACTGCTGGAGGACTACCAATTCAAGGACAAGGACGAGACAAAAGGGAATAGAGGGAAGTTCGACCCGTATAGGGACATCACTGAACAGCAGCACCGCATCGCACTGGAAGCGGCATTCACCCTGAAAGACGAATACGGCTACAAGGAACTTGAAGGGGCTTTGCGGGAAGCATACGCCTCTGTCGGTGTCAGACTCAGTGACCACAGGCTGCGTGACCTCATCACCGTATTGAAAAACAAGCGGATGATAGTGCAGGAGAACGGAAGGAAATACACCTTCAAGCCGGACTTCCACTATTAGCGGCGCAGACCGGAAACCGCTTCACTTCAACCGGGGTATATATATATGGTGAAGTGAAGTGGAATATTCCGGAATATGGTAAAAACCGCTTCACTTCATTCCCGTACCTATATATACGGAAGTGAAGTGAAGCGGATATATACAGACCGTACCGCAAACATGTACGGGCGAAAAGAAAAAACAATATCCACTTAAACAGAAATCTACATGAATACGAATGAAGCGAAGCGGATACGCATAGAGGAATATCTGCACAGTCTTGGCTACAACCCGGTAAGACGGCAGGGAGACAGCCTATGGTACAAGTCACCGTTCAGGGACGAGCAGGAACCGTCCTTCAAGGTGAACATGGAACGCAACCTATGGTACGATTTTGGCGCGGGCAGGGGCGGGAACATCATCGCACTGGCGCGGGAACTCTACGCATCCGACAGCCTGCCCTACCTCTTGGAACGGATAGCGGAGCAGGCACCCAGCGTGCGCCCGGTCTCCTTCTCTTTTGGCGGGCAACCACTCTCAAAACCGAGCTTCCAGCAGTTGGAAGTGGTGCCGCTTTCTTCCCCCGCCCTATTGTCCTATCTGCGGCAGAGGGGGATAAATACGGAACTGGCAAAAAGAGAATGCAGGGAGGTGCGCTATCTGACCGGCGGCAAACCCTACTTTACCGTTGGTTTTCCCAACCGTTCGGGAGGCTACGAGATACGCAACAAGCTCTTCAAGGGCTGCATAGCACCGAAGGACATCACCCACATACGGCAGGAACAGCCGAAGGAGACCTGCTACCTCTTCGAGGGCTTCATGGACTACCTCTCCTTCCTCACCCTGCGGCTGGAAAGGTGTCCTGACCGTCCCGACCTTGACGGGCAGGATTACATCGTACTGAACTCGACTTCCAACCTCTCCAAGGCAATCCGACCATTGGGCGGTTACGGGCGCATCCACTGTTTCCTCGACAACGACAAGGCGGGAATAGAAGCTGTTCAGGAACTGCGGGAGGAATACGGGCTGCGCGTCCGGGACGCATCTCACATATACGGAGGCTACAACGACCTGAACGATTTCCTGCGGGATAAACAGAACAGACAATCCGAACATCAGCAGCAGAAACCGGAACCGGAGAAAAGCCAACAGAAGACAGAGCAACCGGAGAGGAAAGGCAAAGGTATCAGGATGTAACCGTACAGCCACCGGAAGGCTTTGAAAAAAGCCATAGCTCATTAGGGCTTTTTCTTCACGCAATGCAAGCATTGCTAAAAAAGCCCCAATGAGCAAAAGGGACGCCGCCCCTTTTGAAACCCCGTGAGCCATGCGGCATGGAAGCAAGGCAGGGGAAGTATTAACCGAAAAATGTATTACAGTTATGGGATATGCAGTTTTGCATTTGGAAAAGGCAAAGGGTGCGGACGGCGCAATGTCCACACACATAGAGCGCACCGTACACCCGAAGAATGCGGACAGAACACGGACGCACCTGAACAGGGAACTGGTGCAATTTCCCGAAGGGGTGAGGAACCGCACGCAGGCGATAGCGCACCGGATAGAGACGGCGGGCATCAAACGCAAGGTGGGTACCAACCAGGTAAGGGCAATCAGGGTACTGCTCACCGGAAGCAACGAGGACATGAAGCGTATGGAAGAGGACGGGAGGCTTGACGGCTGGTGCAGCGACAACCTGAAATGGCTCCGGGAAACATACGGGGAGCGGAACCTCGTATCGGCAGTCCTGCACATGGACGAGAAGACGCCGCACATACACGCCACTATCGTACCGATAGTGACCGGGGAGCGCAGGAAAGCCAGAAAGGAAGAACAGAACGGGAAAAAGAAATACCGCAAGAAGAACACGCAGGATGTACGGCTGTGTGCTGATGACGTCATGGCAAGGCACAAGCTGAAACACTATCAGGACACCTACGCACAAGCCATGGGCAAATATGGCTTGCAAAGAGGAATAGACGGTTCACTGGCAAAACACATCTCCACCATGCAATACTACAAGGGACTGGTAGAGCAACAGGACAGCCTGCAGGAGAACATAGAAACCCTGCTGGGGCTGGAAGAGGAAGCACAGAAGAAGTTAAAGCAGGTCAAGGGGGAAATCAACACGCAGAAGATGAAGAGCGCAGCGGTGAACGCCACCACAGCCATAGCGGACGGGGTGAGTTCTCTTTTGGGCGGCAGCAAGGTCAAGAGGCTGGAAGCGGAGAATGAGGGCTTGAAGCAGGATATAGCTAATCTGCAAAGACAAGTACAAGCCGAACAGAGGGAGCAAACAAAAATGGAGAACCGCCACAACAGCGAGATAAACAAGATAGACCGAAGTTACCAACAGAAAATTGCAGGGTACGACAATAGACTGAAACAGATAGACACCTATTTCCCTATCGTAACGGAACTGCTGCCCATAGCCGAACAATGCCGGGAAGTGGGGTTCACCGAGGAACTGACAAGGCGAATCGTCACCCTACAACCCGTAGAGTTCAAGGGAAGGCTCTATTCGAAAGAGCACCGGGAAAAGTTCAGGACAGACCACTCGACGGCAACCGTAGAGAGAAATCCGCAGGAGAAAGGAAAGTTCCGGCTGTGCATTGACGGTATGCCCATACTCGAATGGTTCAGGATGAAGTTTCAGGAACTCAAAGAAAAACTGAGTGTAATCCACACCCAAAAAGAAGAGGACACCCCAAAAAGGGGATTCAGGTTATAAAACACAAGAAAATGAGAAAATTCAAATATATTTAGTTGGGGTTATTTAATTATTTTTCATATTTTTGCATCGGATTGAGCAAAACTCTCTCCAAAACATATTAGAATTTTTAGAAGCGTTATGCTTATCGTTCAGTCGGAAACCTAGGAAATTTCCCAGACATACAAACGATGATAGCATAGTGGTTCTCACGCTATAGCGTGGGCTGCTATTGGTACATCTGTTTGTATAGGCTTTCCTAGGGCCTCCGATTGAAGATGTGAGCATTGCAGTTCCACGCTTTCATGTTTTATTATAATCACTTTCAAGGAACTAGAAAGTTACTACAGTTAATTATGAAAAATTTACTTGGATGCTTATCTATTGTTATTTGTTTCGCTATTCCTGTGGCTATAACTTGTGCTTTAGCGGCGTGGCTATGTGATATTGAACCTGATAAAACCTATACTTGGTATTCAGGGATATGGCATGGTTTGTTTTGCATACCCAATTGGATTAGATCCTTTTTTTATAGTGATGTGCTTTGTAAAGCCAATTACTACACTACGGGTTATAATGTTTGGTGGTGGATTACGTTTATTTGGGTATTATTAGGCATTGTTGCTGGTGGTGGAAAGGCACGTAATTAAATTCATGTTAGATTGATTTCATCTTGATTAATTAATCACAAATTAGAGTACATGTAATGAAACGATATTTAGTTATTTGGGGTATTTTTTTATTAGTATCGTGTCAACATCAAGCGTCAAAAGAAAAAGCGTTAGAATATTGGGATAATAATCAATTCCAACTCGCTTTGAATGAAATCTGTAATGCGATAGAGTTATATCCCGATAGCAGTAGCCTCTATTTCTTACGAATGAGAATCTACGAAATAATGTCAAGATACGATGAAGAACTGAAAGATTTAGATAGAATTATACAACTTAACCAAAATAGAGAAGAGGTTATGATTGCATACTATCAAAGAGCAACAGTGAAATCAAAATTAGGATTATTTAAGGAAGCATTAGTGGACATCAATTACTTTATCTCACGGCAAAAAGTTTTAAATGTTGATTTAACTGGGGCTTATATTAATAAAGCATCAATTTTGTATCAACTAAATAATAAGGATGAAGCCAAATATTTTTATTCTAAGGCATTGTTTAATGCTACTAACGAAGATAAAGTTTTGATATATGTAGGTCTCTCTAATTTGGCGGATAATTCGCAAGATGCATTGGAACTATTGGATAAGGCTTTAAAAATAGATGGAAATAATGCTTTGGTTTTAGCAAATAGAGCGACGATTTATTTAGAACAGGGGGATATAGAGAAGGCTATTTCCGATTCAAAGAAATCATTCTATATAGATCCATATAATGCATCTAATAATTTTAATATAGGTCAAATATATGCTCATCATTTGAATAATCCGGATTCAGCTATGAAGTATTTTGAAAGAACAATTAAGTTGGAATCACAATCAACTCAAAGCGCATCTGCTTACATCAATCTAGCAATAATGGAAAATCAAGCTGGAAACCCTAAAAAAGCATGCCAATATGCAGAAAAAGCTGTTGAATTGATACCTAACAATGATGAATTTCAATATAATTATGCACATATTTTATCTGATATGAAGAAGAATAAAGAAGCAATAGATGCAATATCTAAAGCTATTGCAATCAATCCGCAAGAGGTTGAATATTATAATATGAAAGGAGCTATATTAATAGAAATGTTGCAATTTAAGGATGCAGTAAGTATTTTCCAAAAGTGTATAGAAATCAATCCTAATTTTGGAGCAGCATATTACAATCTTGGATATATTTATGAACAACTAGATAATCATGAACAATCAATCAACTTTTATAATAAGGCGATGCTATTAGGTTTTGATTTACAGTCAACTCTTGTAAATTTAGCACTTCAAGAAATAAAAGTTAATAAAGTATCAGATGCTTGCTCCCATTTAGAAAGAGCCTACGAATTAGGAAGGATGGATGTAAAACCCCTTATTGACAAATATCGCAATTATAAAACCAAATAAATCCTTTATAAGAAACAGATTTAGAACCTTATGACTGCACAAAGAAGAGAACATTTAGTTTATAATAATAAAGAATATTATCTTACAACGGAACCTTTGCATTTATATCTGAAAGATAACAATATTTCTTTCAAGTGCTGTACAACCAACTGCTGGAGGGGGTATGTGGGCTATTGGAGTATAGAAAAGAACAAGCTCTATTTAACGGATTTAATATTGAGAATTTTCAGGAGGTTGGTCTAGATTATTTATTTCCTGATAAAAAGAAAGTATTTGCAGAATGGTTTTCTGGGGAAATACGTATTCCTCATGGCAAAATGATGAAATATATACATCAAGGATATGCTTCTTTGTATGAAACAGAACTCTTTATAAAGATTGAAAAAGGCTTTGTCGTTGATCAATATGAAATAGACAATACTCATTTGTATGATGACAAAGCAGGTATGGAAGCACGAAATATGGAAGATTTAATACAAGCGATATTGGGAGTAAAGCCTCGGAAAATAAAACCTCATAAGAAAAAAGGCATACTTTTCAGAATAATTGAACGAATGTCTAATTCTCTTTTTAAGGAAAAATAGAATTATGTTTTCGGTGAACTAGCCTTGCGACTTCAAACATCAAATAAAATAAAACACCCAATTTTACATTATAGGGTGTAAAATTGGGTGTTTTATTTGTAATTTATTGGTTTTCAATATTTACTGCGGTGCGTACGGGACTCGAACCCGTGACCCCATGCGTGACAGGCATGTATTCTAACCAACTGAACTAACGCACCAAAATATTCACTTTAGCATCTCTCTCGATTGCGGATGCAAAGGTAGATATTTTTTTGAAACCTGCAATAGCTTCAGTATCTTTTTTCTGAAAAAGTGGGTTTATTAAGAATTATCGTGTACATTTGCAGCTACTAATAAAATAGAAAATAGAATGAAAAATACACCAATTGAACGACATCTGATTGACGAAACCATCAATGAGTTTCAAATTGTCGATTTTTCCAAAGCTACCATTCGTGAAGTGAAAGCTATTGCTTCAAAAGCAGAAACAGCATCGGGAGTTGAATTTATCAAAATGGAAATGGGTGTTCCGGGACTTCCTCCTTCCGCTGTAGGCGTGAAAGCGGAAATTGAAGCATTACAAAATGGCATTGCCAGTCTATATCCCGACATCAACGGATTGCCGGAACTAAAGAAAGAGGCATCCAACTTTATCAAAGCATTCATCAACGTAGATTTAAGTCCGGAAGGTTGTGTGCCTGTCACTGGTTCCATGCAAGGTACATTCGCTTCATTTCTTACTTGCAGCCAATGTGACGAAAAGAAAGATACGATTTTGTTTATCGATCCAGGGTTTCCGGTACAGAAACAGCAGTTGGTTGTAATGGGGCAAAAGTTTGAAACATTTGATGTGTATGACTACCGCGGAGAAAAACTGAAAGAGAAACTGGAAAGCTATCTGAAAAAAGGAAATATATCAGCCATCATTTATTCAAATCCCAATAATCCCAGCTGGATTTGCCTGAAAGAAGAAGAATTGAGGATTATCGGTGAATTGGCAACACTGTATGATGTGATTGTTCTGGAGGATTTGGCTTATTTTGCCATGGACTTCCGCCAAGATTTAAGTAAACCGTATCAACCTCCTTTCCAGCCATCAGTTGCCCATTATACGGACAATTACGTATTGCTGATTTCCGGCTCAAAAGCATTCAGCTACGCCGGGCAACGTATTGGGGTAAGTTGTATCTCTGATAAACTATACCACCGAAGCTATCCGGGACTGACCAAACGATATGGTGGCGGAACTTTCGGAACGGTTTTCATTCACCGTGTGCTTTATGCGCTTTCTTCAGGAACTAGTCATTCTGCACAGTTCGCCATGGCCGCCATGCTGAAAGCTGCCAACGAAGGACAATATAATTTCCTCAACGAAGTGAAGATATACGGTGAAAGAGCACGGAAATTAAAAGAAATCTTCCTCCGTCACGGTTTTCATCTGGTATATGACAACGATCTGGGCGAGCCGATTGCAGACGGATTTTATTTCACCATCGGTTATCCGGGAATGACCAGTGGCGAACTGGCGAAAGAATTGATGTACTACGGAGTCAGCGCTATCTCATTAGTAACTACAGGAAGCCATCAGGAAGGATTGCGCGCGTGTACCTCTTTCATTAAAGACCACCAATATGCTCAACTGGATGAAAGAATGAAACTATTTGCTGAAAATCATCCGATAGCCTGATTATTTGACATAAGATATTCATAAAAGCCATTCTTAAAATGAAAAAAAACGGAAAGAACGATTGTTATTCCGTTTTTTTTCTTACTTTAGTGGCATGAATATCGACTCTGACATATTTAAGATTCAATCGAATAATGTGTTGCCATCGAGAGGAAGGATTTTAATATCAGAACCTTTTCTACGTGACGCAACGTTTGGCAGATCCGTAATTTTACTGGTCGATCATACGGATGAAGGAAGTATGGG
>OMCM01001484.1_pt1 | contig 11640 bp, 8 predicted proteins | sample 1645021 | NCBI WGS metagenome assembly OMCM01 (sample SAMEA103958142, study PRJEB25191) | human gut metagenome | biome: human-associated habitat [ENVO:00009003]; feature: intestine environment [ENVO:2100002]; material: feces | place: Germany | collected 2013/2015
ATAGATATAGTAAGATACTTTGTTTATTGCTTCTTTTTATGTGTTGCCTGCCACAAGAGGGGAATGCGGTTTGGCCTTTTAAAAAGAAGAAAAAAGAGGAAAAGAAAGAAGTACTAACACCTTATCAGAAGCTTTTCAAGGACAAGAAAGTACAGACAGCTCATGGGCTGATGACTATTCATAAGGTGGAAGATAAAGTGTATGTCGAGTTTCCAGTTGCTATGTTAGGACGGGAACTGCTGTTGACTTCCTCTATAGAAAATACGAGTGACGGTGGGGAAGGTGCACCGGGACAGTTGGGAGGAACAGACGTACGTTTGCGTTTTGAGATGATTGATTCTACAATCGTGGCACGTATGCCTTTGTTGAGCAAACCTGTCAATACGAGTAGTGACTCTGATATTGCCCGTGCACTGAATAATTCACATAATCCGGGTATCTTCAAGAGTTTTAAAGTGTTGGCATGTACACCGGATAGTTCGGCTCTTGTAGTGAATATGAAAAGCTTATTCTTGGAAGGTTCAGCTTTTACTAAACCTTTCCCATCGACTTCAGCTAACGGCTATTATGGTTTTGTATCTCGCGACCACTCATTAGAATCTGATAAATCGTCTATTTTGGGCGTTTCTGCTTCTGGAAATCAAGTCACAGTTCGTGAAGAATTGGTATATAAGGTGAATCATACTTTGATGGGAGCTTATAGTATGTATGAGAATGTTCCGTTGACGGCTGTGGTAAATAAGATGTTGTGTGCTTTGCCGGAAGAGCCAATGACTCCCCGTCTGGCAGATTCACGTCTTGGATTGACTACACAGTTGAAAAGTGATTTTGCCGGGGCCGGGCAAGAGGTGAAGAATATACGTTATGCAAAGCGTTGGCGGATTGAACCTTCGGATTCAGCTGCTTACCGTCGGGGTGAACTGGTGGAACCGAAGAAGCAATTAGTATTCTATATTGATAGCTTGTTACCTATTAAATGGCATTCTTATGTTAAAGCCGGAGCAGAATCCTGGAATAAAGCTTTTGAAAAGATTGGTTTTAAGAATGTGATTTGTGTGAAGGAGTTTCCCAAGAATGATACTTTGTTTAACGCCCATAGTTTGGATTGCATGACTATCCGTTATTCTGCTTCATGGATGAATACAGCACAAACAACCCTTCATTCTGATGCTCGTACCGGTGAGATCTTGAATGCTTCTATTTTGATTAATGCAAACTTGATTAGTGTACAGTATGTAGACCGTATTGCGGCAACTGTAGCAATAGATCCTCGTGTCCGTACTACTATTTTCCCGCAGGAAGTGCAAGGTGAGTTGATGCAGGCGGCTATTGCTCAGGCAGTAGGAACAGGACTGGGACTTGCAGCAAACTGGGGAGCTTCTGTTGCTTATCCGGTAGACTCTTTGCGTTCTGCCAGATTTACGCAAGAGTATGGTCTGGCTTCTTCTGTAATGGGAGGGGTCGTGATTAATGATGTAGCTACGGCAGATGATGTCCGGAGAGGAGTGCGCTTGGTTAATACGGAGCCCGGACCGTATGATGAGCTGGCTATTAAATATCTGTATCAACCTGTTTACGCTTCTTCATTGCAAGAAGAGAAAGCGATGCTGGATAGCTGGATTCGTCAACACACAGGAGACCCTCGTTATGCTTATATACGCAGTCAGCCCCGTTTCGATTCAGATCCGCGTAATAGTCGTGGCGGTTTGGGAGACGATCATTTGAAATCATTTGATTATATGCTTCCTAATATCCGTACAGGTTGTGAAAATTATTATACTTGGTTTTCTAAAGGAGACAAGGATATGACAATGCGTAAGAGGGTATACTCAGCACTTTGCGATCGCCTGAATAGCCGTGTATATGCGGTTCTTTCCTATATTGGAGGTATCTATTTGAACGATATTCGTGAAAAAGATGTGATTCCAAGTTTTTCGATGGTAGATCGTGAGAAACAAAAAGCTGCATTGAACAGGATTTTGAGCTTGGCCAAGGACCTGGACTGGATGGAGAATACCGCTCGTGCTACAGATTTCACGATTGCTGATAAGAAAACCGATATGATGCGTTTGGATATTTTCAAGAATATCTTTAATCGTCTGCCTTATATTGAAGTGTGTACGGAACGTTTCCCGGAAACAGCTTATACGGCTTCCGAATATTTGGATAATATTTACAATGTTGTGTGGGAAGGAACTCTGAAGCACCGTCCGTTGGATAATGTTGAGAAAGCTCTTCAGACTGCTTTTCTGGAAAGTATTATTGCCACCTCTACGGTGACTGCACCTATTGGTAGCTTTAAGGCTTCAAAGACGTCGTTTGCTGATATCTGGAAATCGGAAATTAGTCTGACAGCTTCACGTGCAGGAGAGAATGTAGAACATTATTTGCGTTCTTTGCAGGCTCCTGAAGAAATAAGTGGTTTCTCCTCTGTTCCGCCTATTTATACGAATCAGACCAAAGTTGCTGCATATTATTTCGATCTGTTGATGCGTACGAAAGATATGTTAGAAAAGAGTATTTCAGCTATGCCTGAAGCTGATCGTTCACATTATGAGCTTTTGATATATCGTATAAATAAAGCGGTAGAGATAAAATAGTAAATTTTTCTCTCTTAAATAAATTAGTGTTAGCATTACGTTGCTAATGAAAACGCCTCATCGTAGTGATTATGATGAGGCGTCTTCGTTATAGTATGTTTTAATAAACCGTTTGTTTATTGAAATCGTTTGCAGTTGAGGCTTACTTACGCTTGTCGCATAGCCAATGCCTTATTCTCCGCAGCTTCCATAATCTCCCGTTCTCCGGGACCTTTATCATTGATGCCGCACAAGTGAAGAATCCCGTGGATAATCACACGATGTAGTTCGTCTCCGTATGAAGCGCCAAACTGTTCCGCATTCGTACGTATCGTATCCAGACTGATGAATAAGTCACCTGATAAACGATCGCCTTCACAATAATCGAAAGTAATGATATCCGTGTAATAGTCATGTTGCAGATATTGACGGTTTACCTCCAGAATCTTTTCGTCCGAGCAGAAGATATAAGCGATTTCACCGAGTCTTTTCCCGTAAGAAGAAGCTACGGTCTTTATCCATTCCGTAGTCTCACGTTTCTTGATATCAGGCATTTTTACGCCTTCTGTTTGATAAGTTACAGCCATAATTGAATGTTATGATTTAAAAGAAAAATAAATAACTGATTAAGATAGCGGCTATGATACCCGAGAAGTCTGCTATCAGACCGCAAGTCACTGCATTACGAGTCTTGGTTATACCCACACTGCCGAAGTAAACGGCCAGAATGTAGAATGTGGTATCTGAAGCTCCGCGTACTACGCAACTCATACGCCCTACAAATGAATCCGGTCCCAGTTCTTTCATCGTATCGATCATCAAGCCGTTGGCACCGCTACCGCTAAGCGATTTCATCAATGCAGTAGGCAGTGCCCCTACAAAGCTCGTGTCAACTCCGCATGAGCCTACTATGTAGCCAATGCCTCCCACTAGAAAATCCATAGCTCCCGAAGTGCGGAACACGGCGATTCCTACAAGGAAAGCAACCAGATAAGGTATGATACGTACAGCTGTCGTAAATCCTTCTTTAGCTCCCTCTACAAACGAATCGTATACATTGATTTTTTTCCTGACTCCCGTCAGAATAAACAGGATAATGACACTGAATAGCAGAATATTCGCTATCAATGTAGAATAAGTACCCATATCCTCTCGTGAAACGCTTAGGAACAGATAAATCAAACCGGAAAAGAAAAGGCAGATAACGCCCATTAAAATGAGAATAGGCTTATTGATTAAGTTTATCTTTTGAGCGATGCTGACTGCTATGACTCCTACTAAAGTTGAAATGAAAGTACTTAGCAGGATAGGGATAAATACATCTGTAGGCTGTGCAGCCCCCATTTGTGCACGATATACCATGATACTGATCGGAATGATGATAAGGCCGGATGTATTAATCACCAAAAACATAATCATCGGATTGGAAGCAGTGTCCTTTTTCGGATTCAGATCCTGTAGCTCTTTCATAGCTTTCAACCCCAGCGGGGTGGCGGCATTGTCGAGACCAAGCATATTGGCGGACATATTCATGAAGATGGAGCCTAACACCGGATGCCCTTTAGGAATGTCTGGAAACAGACGGCAAAGCACCGGACTAAGAAAGCGGGCCAGTGCATTAATCAATCCGCTGTTCTCGCCGATTTTCATGATACCTAACCAAAGGGCCAGTACACCCGTAAGTCCCAGCGATATCTCGAAAGCTGTCTTTGAAGAGTCGAATGTAGCGTTCATGATAGCCGTAAATATCTCCGTATCTCCCCAAACAATCACTTTTATAAGAGCGATGATAAAGGCAATGACGAAGAATCCTATCCAAATGTAATTTAGAACCATAGTTGATAACGTGTATATAGATAGTGCAAAAGTAGTTATTACGTTTCAAATAAACTAAATCTTCGTCTTTCTTATACTGAAAATGAATGTAAATCTCTATCTTTGTCTCCTACTTTCAAGAAATAAATGGAACAGGAAGATTTTAACATACGCGAACATCAGCTTACTTCAAAAGAACGGGATTTCGAGAATGCACTCCGTCCGTTAAGTTTTGAAGACTTTAGCGGGCAGGACAAGGTGGTGGAAAACCTTCGCATTTTTGTGAAGGCGGCACGCCTGCGTGGCGAAGCACTCGACCATGTGCTGTTGCACGGCCCTCCCGGATTAGGAAAAACAACTCTTTCGAATATTATCGCTAACGAATTAGGAGTTGGCTTTAAAGTAACTTCCGGTCCGGTACTTGATAAACCGGGTGACCTGGCAGGTGTATTGACCAGCCTCGAACCGAACGACGTGCTTTTTATTGATGAAATTCATCGGCTGTCGCCTGTGGTGGAGGAATATCTTTATTCGGCGATGGAAGATTACCGCATCGATATTATGATCGATAAGGGACCTTCGGCACGCAGTATCCAGATAGATTTGAATCCTTTCACGCTGGTTGGTGCAACCACACGTAGCGGTCTGCTGACGGCCCCGCTTCGTGCACGTTTCGGTATTAATCTTCATTTGGAGTACTATGATGATGATATTTTGAGCAATATCATTCGTCGTTCTGCGTCCATACTGGATGTGCCTTGTTCGGTACGTGCAGCATCGGAGATCGCTTCCCGTAGCCGCGGAACGCCCCGTATTGCCAATGCCTTGCTCCGTCGGGTACGTGATTTTGCGCAGGTGAAAGGCTCCGGTTCTATCGATACGGAGATCGCCCAGTTTGCATTGGAAGCACTGAATATTGATAAGTACGGCCTGGATGAGATAGACAACAAGATACTTTGCACCATTATAGACAAATTTAAAGGTGGTCCGGTAGGTATCACTACCATTGCCACGGCTTTGGGAGAAGATGCGGGAACCATTGAGGAAGTTTACGAACCTTTCCTGATAAAAGAAGGATTTATGAAGCGTACTCCCCGTGGACGTGAGGTGACCGAACTTGCCTATAAACATTTGGGAAGAAGTCTTTATAACAGTCAAAAAACGCTGTTTAATGACTAACATAAAGCGTCATGTGACAAGTGGTATTAACGGTATAAAAGAACTTTATAAAGCATAGTTGGATGATGAAGCAATGGACTACTTTACTTGTTTTTCTCTTTTTGAGCTTGTCTTTATCGGCTCAACAGGAATATGGGAGGGATATTTTTGTCTCTTCTAAAGGAGACTCTTTACCTTATCGGATGATTCATCCCGAATCGGTGAAGCCAGGTGAAAAGTATCCGCTCGTACTGTTTCTGCATGGAGCCGGCGAACGGGGAAATGATAATGAGAAACAGTTGACTCATGGTGGACAGATGTTTCTTAATCCGGTCAATCAAGAGAAGTATCCCGCTTTCGTTCTAATTCCACAGTGTCCGACAGACGGTTACTGGGCTTATACAGGACGTCCGAAGTCGCTTATCCCTACAGAAATGCCAGTGGGACAAGAGATCAGTCCTATATTGCAAACGCTTAAACAGTTGCTCGACTCTTATCTGGTAATGCCCGAAGTGGACACACAACGGGTTTATATTATCGGTCTTTCAATGGGAGCGATGGGAACGTATGATTTAGTCGTGCGTTATCCGGAGATTTTTGCAGCTGCAGTTCCTATTTGCGGTACAGTCAATCCAAGTCGGCTATCGGTTGCCAAGGATGTGAAATTTCGTATCTTTCACGGAGATGCGGACGATGTAGTTCCGGTGAAAGGTTCTCGCGAAGCGTATAAAGCACTGAAAGCTGCCGGTGCAGATGTGGAATATATTGAATTCCCCGGTTGTAATCATGGGAGCTGGAATCCGGCTTTCAATTATCCCGGATTTATGGATTGGTTGTTCAAACAAAAGAAGAAACGTTGAACCAATCTAAATGATAATTACTAATAAAACATGGCTGGACTAAAATCATTAGCTAAAGATACTGCAATTTATGGGTTGAGTAGTATTGTCGGACGGTTCCTTAACTACATGCTGGTGCCTTTGTACACAGCGGTATTGCCAGCTTCCACCGGAGGTTATGGAGTTGTTTCAAACGTATATGCGTTTACAGCCCTGATGCTTGTACTGCTTACGTTCGGTATGGAAACGGGATTCTTCCGTTTTGCCAACAAATCGGGAGAAGACCCGATGAAAGTATATGCCAACTCCTTGTTATCGGTAGGAGGGGTATCTTTGATTTTTGTTTTCCTTTGTTATTCCTGCAACCTATTTCCAATTTACTGGATTATGGCGATCATCCGGAGTTTATAGCGATGATGGCTGTTGTGGTAGCTTTAGACTCTTTCCAATGCATTCCTTTTGCCTATTTACGGTATAAAAAGCGGCCTATTAAGTTTGCTGCTATTAAACTGCTCTCTATCGTTGGTGGCATCGGTTTGAATCTATTTTTCCTATTGGTGTGCCCGTGGCTGAATGTACATTGTCCGTCAACGATCTCCTGGTTTTATGATCCGGATTATTTAGTGGGATATATCTTTATTAGCAACCTGATTATTTCGGTTGTCCAGATGTTCTTCTTTATTCCGGAACTGACAGGTTTTGCTTATAAGTTGGACAAGGTATTGCTGAAACGAATGGTCGTATATTCTTTTCCGGTATTAATCTTAGGTTTGGTAGGTATTCTAAACCAGACTGTGGATAAGATGATCTATCCGTTTCTTTTTGAAGACCGGCAGGAAGGGTTGGTGCAATTGGGTATCTATGCGGCAACCAGTAAGATTGCGATGGTGATGGCAATGTTTACGCAAGCTTTCCGTTATGCTTACGAACCGTTTGTCTTTGGCAAAGACCGAGAAGGAGACAACCGGAAGATGTATGCCGCTGCGATGAAGTATTTTCTTATATTTTCCTTGCTGGCTTTCCTTGCTGTCATGTTCTACCTCGACTTGCTGCGTTATCTGGTGGCAAGGGGTTACTGGGAAGGCCTGGGGGTAGTAGCTATTGTAATGCTTGCAGAGATCTGTAAAGGGATCTATTTCAACCTTTCCTTTTGGTATAAACTGACGGATAAGACCTATTGGGGAGCCTACTTCTCGGTGATTGGTTGTGTTATTATTGTCGTATTGAACATCCTGTTTGTGCCGGTTTACGGTTATCTTGCTTCGGCATGGGCTTCTGTTGCAGGCTATGCAGTCATCTTGCTGCTATCCTACTGGATAGGACAGAAAGAATACCCGATTCATTATGACTTGAAGAGCCTGGGACTTTATGTTCTGCTGGCAGCGGTACTTTACGTTATTGGAGAGCAGGTTCCTATCCCTAATATAGTGCTCCGTCTCGCTTTCCGTACCGTACTCTTATTGCTATTTATAGCTTATATTATCAAGAAGGATTTACCATTGAGTCAGATTCCTGTTATTAATCGATTTATAAAGAAGAAATAACTATGAAGACAGATGAACGTAATAAGTTTGCTATCAAGTCCTTTCTGGGAGAATATCTGGACTTGAGGAAAGATAAGGATAACGAACTGGCCACAGTGGATTCTATCCGTAAGGGGGTAGAGTTCAAAGGTGCCAATTTATGGATTCTGATCTTTGCCATATTCATGGCATCACTCGGATTGAATGTGAACTCCACTGCCGTTATTATCGGTGCCATGTTGATTTCTCCATTGATGGGACCTATTATGGGAGTAGGACTGTCTGTCGGACTGAATGACTTTGAATTAATGAAACGCTCTTTGAAGAGCTTTCTCATAACGACTGCTTTCAGTGTGACTACGGCAACAATCTTTTTCCTTCTTGCCCCTATTGCCGGTTCACAGTCAGAGTTGCTGGCACGTACATCGCCCACTATTTATGATGTATTCATCGCGCTTTTTGGTGGTTTGGCAGGTGTCGTGGCTCTCTCTACCAAGGAAAAAGGAAATGTGATTCCGGGTGTTGCCATTGCTACTGCATTGATGCCGCCGCTTTGTACGGCAGGTTACGGACTGGCTTCCGGTAATCTCATTTATTTTCTGGGTGCTTTTTATCTTTACTTTATCAACTCTGTTTTTATCAGCCTGGCTACTTTCCTCGGTGTTCGTGTGATGCATTTCCAACGGAAAGAGTTTGTGGATAAAACCCGTGAGAAGACCGTACGTAAATACATCGTTCTGATTGTAGTGCTTACCATGTGCCCTGCAGTTTATCTGACATTTGGAATTATAAAGAGCACTTTCTATGAAGCAGCAGCCAATCGTTTTATAAACGATCAGTTGAGCTTTGAGAATACGCAGGTACTTGATAAGAAAATTAGCTATGACCATAAAGAAGTACGGGTTGTTTTGATTGGTCCTGAAGTGCCTGACGCTTCGATATCTATTGCTCGTAGCAAGTTGAAAGAGTATAAGCTGGAAGATACGAAACTGATTGTATTACAGGGGATGAACAATGAAGCGGTAGATGTATCTTCTATCCGTGCCATGGTCATGGAAGACTTCTATAAAAACAGTGAGCAACGGCTTCAACAACAGGCGGTGAAAATTTCCCAACTGGAGACAACACTGGAGCAATACAGAACGTACGATGCTATGAGTCGTACATTAGTACCCGAATTGAAGGTGCTTTATCCTTCCATCACAACTTTTTCCATCGCTCACTCGCTCGAAGTGCGGGTCGATTCGATGAAGACGGATACGGTGACATTGGCTGTCCTTAAATTCGCCAGACATCCGTCTGTTGCTGAAAAAGAGAAAATCAGCGAATGGCTGAAAGCCCGCGTAGGAACGAAGAAGTTGAGGCTGATTACAGAATAATGAATCTAAAAATAATAATATGAAGTTCAGACTAACCGTCTTGATAGTCTTTTCTCTCTGTCTGTCGAATGTATTTGCCGATGAGGGAATGTGGTTGTTGGGAAATCTCCGAAAGAATAAACAGACTGACCGGGTAATGAAAGAACTTGGTTTGCAGATGCCTGTGAATAAAATATATGATCCGAAGAAACCATGTCTGGCAGATGCTGTTGTCAGTTTTGGAGGCTTCTGTTCAGGAGTGGTGGTTTCTGAAGACGGTCTGGTGTTTACTAATCATCATTGTGGCTTTAGCAGTATTCAGCAACATTCTTCAGTGGAACATGATTATCTGAAAGATGGCTTCTTTGCACGTAGTCTTGAGGAAGAACTGCCGAATCCGGAGTTGTATGTTCGTTTCCTGCTTCGTACGGAAGATGTTACTAAACGTGTATTGTCTGCCGCCCGGCATGCTAAAACGGAAACAGAACGTCGTGTGGCTGTTGATTCGATTATGAATGTAATCAGTATGGAAGTCTCCGAAAAGGATTCTACATTGACTGGTATTGTAGATGCTTATTATGCAGGGAATGAATTCTGGCTTTCTGTTTATCGTGATTATAATGATGTCCGCCTGGTTTTTGCACCTCCTTCTTCTGTCGGGAAGTTCGGATGGGATACGGATAATTGGATGTGGCCGCGTCATACGGGCGATTTCAGCGTATTTCGTATCTATGCTAATGCCAAGAATGGTCCGGCGGATTATTCTCCTGAAAACGTCCCTTATCATCCCGAATATGTAGCACCCATTTCTTTGGATGGATACAAAGAAGGTTCTTTCTGCATGACGCTTGGCTATCCGGGCAGTACGGAACGTTACCTTTCCTCGTATGGTATCGAAGAGATGATGAATGGAATCAATCAGGCAATGATTGATGTACGGGGAGTGAAACAAACCATCTGGAAACGAGAGATGGACCGTCGTCCGGATATTCGCATTAAGTATGCTTCAAAATACGATGAAAGCTCCAATTATTGGAAGAATAGCATCGGAACGAATAAAGCCATCAAGCATTTGAAAGTGTTGGAAAAGAAGCGGGTGGCTGAAGCAGCGCTTCGTAACTGGATTCAGTCTCATCCGGAAGAGAGAGAGAAACTGATTCGTTTATTTTCTTCTTTAGAGTTGAGTTATAGTAATCGCCGTGAAACCAATCGTGCGTTGGCTTATTTCGGTGAATCGTTTATAAATGGTCCCGAGTTAGTGCAGCTCGCTCTTGAAATTCTCAATTTCGACTTTGAGGCGGAAGAGAAGTTGGTGATAACCCGCATGAAAAAGTTACTGGAGAAGTATGATAATCTCGATCTTTCCATTGATAAGGAGGTTTTTGCTGCCATGCTCAAAGAGTATCAGTCGAAAGTGGATAAAAAGTTTCTGCCTGCTATGTATGAGAAGATAGATACGCTCTACAACGGGAATATTCAGACCTATGTAGACTCTTTGTATGCAACTTCCAATATAACGTCTCCTAAAGGCTTAAAACGCTTTCTGGAGCGAGATACTACTTATAATCTCATAGAGGATCCGGCTGTTTCCTTAAGTCTGGATTTGATTGTGAAGTATTATGAGATGAATCAAAGCATTTCCGAGGCTTCCGAGCAGATAGAGGAGGGGGAGCGTTTATTCAATGCAGCCATGCGCCGTATGTATGCTGATCGTAATTTTTATCCGGATGCCAACTCTACCATGCGGCTTAGTTTCGGAACGGTTGGAGGATATACTCCTTTTGATGGAGCCACTTATGATTACTACACAACCGTGAAAGGCATTTTTGAGAAAGTGAAGGAACATGCGGGTGATATTGACTTTGCCGTTCAGCCGGAGTTGTTGAGTTTGCTTTCTTCCGGTGATTTCGGAAGATATGCCAATGCGCAGGGAGATATGAATGTTTGTTTTATCTCCAACAATGACATTACAGGCGGTAATTCCGGCAGTGCCATGTTTAATGCCAAAGGAGAATTACTAGGCTTGGCTTTTGATGGCAACTGGGAAGCAATGAGCAGTGATATCGTATTCGAACCAGATTTGCAGCGTTGCATCGGGGTAGATGTGCGGTATATGCTCTTTATCATAGAGAAATACGGTAAGGCAGCCCATCTTATTCAGGAATTAAAAATGGGTCGATGAAGTAAATATTCCGATGAAACCGCATTTTTTATCGTTTTAATATAATAACGATTACGGCAGCGATAATCAGTGCAATACCTACACCAATGCTTGTGGTGAAGGCTTCCCCGAAAAGAAAGATACCTACACATACAGCAGTTACCGGCTCCATAGCTCCCAACACAGAGGTGAGTGTGGAGCCGATGC
>OMCM01001488.1_pt1 | contig 11608 bp, 16 predicted proteins | sample 1645021 | NCBI WGS metagenome assembly OMCM01 (sample SAMEA103958142, study PRJEB25191) | human gut metagenome | biome: human-associated habitat [ENVO:00009003]; feature: intestine environment [ENVO:2100002]; material: feces | place: Germany | collected 2013/2015
CGCTCACGCGCTTCACGCGCGACGAGGCCGAGGCGCTCATCGCTGACCACGGCGGCAAGGCCGCCGGCTCCGTCTCCAAAAAGACGAGCTATGTGGTCGCCGGAGAGGCCGCCGGAAGCAAGCTGCGCAAGGCGCAGGAGCTGGGCGTTCCGGTGCTCACGGAGGACGAATTTCTGGCGCTGCTCGGCGGCAAGGCCGAAGATGATCCGGAAAACGGCGAAAGCGGCGGACAGCTCGGCCTGTTTTCCTGAAAAGGAGAGCATTTGATGAACATTCGCACGGCAGAGCGCCGCGATCTTTCCGCGATGCTCGACATTTACAACTACGAGGTGAAAAACGGCACGGCGACCTTCGACGTAGAGCCCCGCGCGGGCGCGGCGGGGGAGGCGTGGTTCGCCGCGCACAACACCGGCAACCATCCGCTGCTCGTGGCGGAGGAGGACGGTAAGGTCCTCGGCTACGCCTCGCTCTCGCCCTACCGCGACTTCGACGCCTATCTGCAAACCGTTGAGCTTTCCGTTTACGTCGCGCCCGAGAGCCGCGGCCGCGGCATTGCGAGCGCGCTGATGGAGGCCGTTCTTCGTCTGGCGCGCGAGGACGCGGACACGCACACGGTCGTTTCCGTCATCGCGGGCGGCAACGCGGCCAGCGTCCGCCTGCACGAGAAATTCGGCTTCACCTACTCCGGCACCCTGCATGAGGTGGGGCTGAAATTCGGCCGCTACCTCGATATCGTCAACTACGAGCTGCGCGTGGGCTGAGCAAAACGCGCCCGAAAAAAAAACATCGAAAAATCCGGAACTTTTTCTGCTTTCCTTCGTCTATTCATGCAGGGCCGCGGCACGCGGTCAAAAGAACGATCTATCAAGGAGAACCATTCGCATGAAACGAACGCTTTCCCTCATTCTCATCCTCACGATGCTGCTGTCTCTCGCCGCCTGCGGCAGCAAGGACGCCGCGCCGACCGACGATGGCAACGTGCCTTCGCAGGAGCAGGGCGGCGGAGAGGAGCAGTCCGGCGGAACGACCGGGACGCCCGACGAGCCGGAGCAGCCCGAGCAGACGCAGCCGGCAGAGCAGGAGCCGGCGGACAGCAAGCCGGAGCAGACGCAGCCGGCTGACAACAGCAAGCCCAAGCAGGAGCCTGCCAAGCAGCCCGAGCAGAAGCCCGAGTCCAAGCCGGCTGAAAAGCCTGCGGAGGGAACGAGCGCAGAGCCGCCGACCGAGACGCCCGAGCCCGAGGACCCGGCGGTGAATAAGCCCGCCGCGGCTGTCGACGACGCGCTGACGATCCTCAATGCGATCTGGAATACATACAGCGATGAAGAAAAGTTCCCTGCCGCCGGAGGGGATTCCGAGCACGCCGTAGACGGCGCGCCCGGCAGCTTCGACGTGAGCAATGCCGACAGCCTCAGCTATCTGCTCACCTTCCCGGCGGACGACGCTTCGCTCATCGACAGCGCCGCCTCGCTCGTTCACATGATGAATCTGAACACCTTCACCTGCGGCGCGTTCCACGTCGCCGACGCGAACAACGTCGCCAGGCTCGCGGACGACCTGCGCACGACCATTCAGGCCAAGCACTGGATGTGCGGCTTCCCGGATAAGCTGGTCATCGTCACAGTCGGGCAGAGCGTGCTCTCCGTGTACGGAAGCGAGGAGCTGGTCAACACCTTCCGCGATAAGCTCCTGGCGAGTTATCCTACCGCTGCCGCCGTCTATGACGAGGCCATCAACGCATAAAACAGCAGAGAAGAAAAGAGGGATGCCGCGCATTCCTCTTTTCTTTTTGCCGCTTGCGAGCGGGCCGGTTTTCGTATAAAATATGCTCAGAGCACATCGCCGCACGGAGGAAGCGCCATGCCGAAGCCAAAGTGGAAGCTGAACACCATCTACATATCCGAGCGGCTGCAGGAGAGCCTGCGGCCGATCTCCCGCTGCGCGCTGACCACCGTGGTCGCCCCGATGGGCTACGGAAAGACCACCGCGGTGAACTGGTATCTGGAGGAGCGCGCAAAGGCCGGGCCGCTGCGCGTCGTCCGCATCAGCGTGTATTCCGACAATCTTGCGATCTTCTGGCGGAGCGCGCAGGACGCCTTTGCCCGCGCGGGCATCGACCTGCTGCGGGAGTATGCCTGTCCCACGGACGCCGCCGGCGGCGGGCTGCTGGCGGACGATCTCTGCCATGAGCTGGCGGGGGAAACGCCCTGCTATCTGTTCATCGACGATTTTCACCTGCTCACAGACCAACGCGTGACCGCCTTTCTCTGTATGCTTGTGGGCCGCCTGCCCGCCAACGTCCACCTGATCATCGCCAGCCGCGACCGCTTTCTGCCCGCCGCAGAGATCGTCCGGCTGGGGGCGAGGGTCTACCGGCTCGGCACAGAGCAGCTGCGGCTGAACCATACGGAGCTGGCCGTTTACGCGCACCGCTGCGGCACGGAGCTTTCCGACGCGCAGGCGGAATCGCTGCTCTACTCCAGCGAGGGCTGGTTCTCCGCCGTCTACCTGAACCTGCGGACGCTCTCCGAGCATGGGGCGCTGCCCGAACGCGATTCCGATATTTTCACCATGTTCACCGCCGCCATGATCGAGCCTCTGCCGCAGCGGCAGCAGGAATTTCTCGCGGTGATGGGTCTTGCCGACGAATTTACCGCGGAAATGGCGCGCTTTGTCACCGGGGACGCCGACGCGGAGGAGCTGCTCGCCGTGCTGACCGCGCAGAACGCCTTTGTCAAGCGTCTGCCGGACGGCGTGACCTACCGCTTCCACCACATGATGAAGGAATGTGCGGAGCGCACCTTCCGGACGCTGGACGCGGAGACGCAGCGGCGCTGCCGGGAGCGCTACGGCGCATGGTACGAGGGGCGAGGGCAGTATCTTCACGCCATGGCGGCCTACCGGCGCTGCGGGGACTACGACGCGCTGCTGCGCGTGGTGCAGGAGGATGCGGGCATCCTGCTCGCGTCGCTGCCCCCGTCGGAGGTGCCGGCCGCTCTCGACGAATGTCCCGCCGATGCTCTGAAGGCGCACCCGTTCGCGCTTCTGGTGCTGATGCGCAGTATGTTCAACTGGCGCAATATCCCGAAAATGCTGGAGCTCAAGGCGCTCCTGCTCGCCGCACTGGAGGAGCATCCCGAGCTGCCCGCGGAGGAGCGCGGCAACCTGCTGGGCGAATGCGACCTTATCATGAGCTTTCTCTGCTATAACGACATCAGCGCCATGAGCCGTCTGCACCGCAGTGCCAGCGCGCAGATGTCCCGTCCCGCCATCAGCATCCGCTCGGGCGGCGGCTGGACCTTCGGCTCGCCGTCCGTGCTGATGATGTTCTACCGAGCCCCGGGCGAGCTTGCGGGCGAGCTTGCCGAGATGGCCGAATGTATGCCGCACTACTATAAGATCACCAACGGTCACGGTCAGGGCGCGGAGGCCATCATGCGCGCCGAGGCCGCCTTTGTGCAGGGACGCTTCACCGACGCGCATATCGCGCTGGAGAGCGCCTATGCGCAGATCGAGGGCAACGGGCAGGAGAATATGGCGCTCTGCTGCGACTTCCTCGCGCAGCGCCTCTCCCGGTACGCGGAGGTCGGGCCGCACCGCAGCTTTGCCGAGCGCCGCACGGAACTGCTGCGGCACCACAACGCCTCGTGGCTCAACCTCTGGAACGCCGTCAGCGCCTTCTGCCACGCCCTGTCGGGCGAGATGGAACAAATTCCGGAGGTCTTTGCCGAGCACCGCCTCGCCTCGGTCAGCATCCTCGCGCCGGGCCGGCCGATGATCGAGATGATCGAAAATCAGGTGTATCTTGCCCAGGGCGCTTACGCCAAGGTGATCGGCCGCAGCGAAGGTCTGCTCGCCCTGTGCGAGGGGATGCACTATGCGCTCGTCGCGCTGCACGTTCGCCTTCAGACCGCGTCGGCCTATGAGCGGCTGGGCAAGCGCAGGGAAGCCGAGGCGCTGCTGGCACAGGCGCTTACCGACGCCGCACCGGACGGCATCGTGATGCCGTTTGCGGAGAACTACCGCTATCTCAAGCCGCTGCTTGCCGCAGGACCGCAGACCGCGCTCACGGCACGGGTGCTCGCGCTGGGCGAGGCAGGGGAGCGGCGGCAGAGCGGGACGGTCCGCCCCGCAGCGTTCGCCGTGCTGACGGAGCGGGAATATGCGCTGGTGGGCCTGATGGCACAGCGGCTGACGAACCGGGAGATCGCGGAAAAGCTGTTTCTCTCCGAGGGCAGCGTCAAGCAATATGTAAACCGGATCTATTCCAAGCTCCACATCGAGGGCGACCAGCGCACGAAGCGCAGGCGGCTCGCGGAGCTGCTCACGCAAAAGGCATGACATCGGGAGGACGTCCGCAGGGACGCCCTCCCGTTCCTTTATCGGTCGAAGCTGGGGTTGACGAAGTAGACGTTCTTCTCGTCGAGCTTTTCCTTGGCAAGCCGCAGCCCCTCACCGAAGCGCTGGAAGTGCACGATCTCGCGCGCACGCAGGAACTTGATGACGTCGTTGACGTCGGGATCGTCGGAAAGGCGCAGGATGTTATCGTAGGTCACGCGCGCCTTCTGCTCGGCGGCGAGGTCCTCGGTGAGGTCGGCGATGGTATCGCCCGTGACCTGCATCGTCGCCGCCGACCACGGATAGCCGGAGGCGAACTGCGGGAACACGCCGGTCGTGTGGTCGACGAAATAGGTATCGAAGCCGGCCTCCTTGATCTGATCTACCGTGAGGTTCCGCGTGAGCTGATGGACGATGGTGCCGACCATCTCAAGATGCCCCAGCTCCTCTGTGCCGACTGTGGAAGTCCAAGGGCCACAAGCACGAAAAAACCTTGCGCTGCAAGGGTTACAGGCCGAAAAAGAGAGTGAAAACGCGAATGTGCGAAATGCCGGCTGGCTCCATTCCTTTGACGCGGACTACCACTATCGCGGCTCCGACCTTCACTACCATGTGAATGTGTCCGCCGCGCTTTCGGAGGGAGGTGCGGCATGGTGAAGGAGTTTATTTCAAAGCTCCCGCCGGACAAGCTGACACCCTTTAAAAAGCACCCCTATCAGGTGCGGGAGGATGCCGCTATGGACGAGCTGGTGGAGAGTATCCGTGTCCACGGCGTTCTATCGCCTCTGTTGGCACGGCCAAAAGGGGAGAGTTACGAGTTGGTCAGCGGGCATCGGCGGCGTCTGGCGGCGCAGAAATTGGGCTTGCCCACCGTGCCGGTGCTGGTGCGGGAGATGAGCGACGATGAAGCGGTGATCCTGATGGTGGACAGCAACCTTCAGCGGGAAAACCTGCTGCCCAGCGAAAAGGCGTTTGCTTACAAGATGAAGTTGGAGGCAATGAAGCGGCAAGGGCAGCGAACAGATTTAACTTCGCCGCAAGTTGCGGCAAAGTTGAGGACAGATGATGAAATTGCAAAACAGGCTGGTATAAGCGGCGATACGGTACGTCGCTATATCCGCCTGACCAACCTTGTCCCGCCGCTGCTTCAAGTCAAGACCAAATACGCCGATATATTCGCTTAACCAACCTTATCCCGGAATTGCTGGACATGGTGGACAATTCTGTGCTGAAAGAAGCCGGCAAGTTACAAATGGCCCTGCGCCCCGCCGTGGAGCTGTCCTATCTTACCCGCGACGAGCAGGCAGAGCTGTGGGACTTGATCGGGCAGGAGGACGCCACACCGTCGCTGTCACAGTCACTCCGCATGAAGCAGCTCTCCCGCGAGGCAAAGCTGACGCCGGAGGTGCTGTACGCCATTCTCACCGAGGAAAAGCCCAACCAGAAGGAGCAGATCCGCATCAAAACCGAGTCGCTGCGGAAGTATTTCCCGCGCAATTACTCTGCGCAGCAGATGGAGCGGGAGATCATCAAGCTGCTGGAGGCCCGTTACCGCGCAAAGAACAGGGAAGAGCGATGATTTTCGTATACTGGCGCTATACGGATTTCTCCCATACAATGTTGGCAGAAAGGGGAGAGCTTTATGGAACAAAATTTACCGCCATTGTCGCCGGTCATTTTTGAGAACGGTCTTTACTACGAGCTGCGGGGCGAGCAGTATTATCCCTGTCTTTTGCCACCGGAGCCGGACACCACAGAGGACAAGCTGCTGGAAACCATCATCCGCCAGATGGCAGAGGCACAGGGCGTAAACGAGGAGCTGAAAGCACGGAACCAAATGGCGTGGGTAGGTGCGATGAACAACATCAAAAGCGCCGCGCTTGAGATCCTGCGAGAGTCCAAATAATGCCCCAAAAAGGAAACAAAAGCAAAAAATCAACGCAAGCGGAGACAGGTCAAATGCCTGCCTCCGCTATTTTTATGCCCCAACGGGCAAGGAGGAACAATATGGATTATTTCTACGAGCATGAATCAGAGCTATTTACATTTTACCGTGTTCCAAAGGTGCTGTTTACGGAGGAACCATTCAAAAGCATGAATTGTGAAGCAAAATTACTTTACGGGTTATTGCTGGACAAAATGGGACTTTCCCGCAAAAGCGGGTGGTTCGATAAGCAAGGGCGCGCCTTTGTTTACTATGGCATCAGCCACATTATGGAGGACTTGGGCTGCGCCCACAGCAAGGCGGAGAAGCTGCTATCCGAACTGGAGCAAGCTGGCCTGCTGCGCCGGAAACGGCAGGGGTTGGGGAAGCCGTCTATGCTGTATCCCCTGAAATTCGAAAATCGAATTTCTTGACTTTCGATTTTCGAACTTCAAGAACGCTGAAAATCAGCGCACCAGAACGCTGATTTTCAGCGTCTAATAAGACTGAGTAGAGCGATACTGAGATAAATATATACCAAGCCGAAAAAAGAATAATAGGGAGGATCATCAGATGAAGAACAAAGAGAACTTACGGGAAAAGCAGGTAAATCTCCGCTTGACGCAGGCAGAATATGAGCGGCTCACCCGCACCGCGCAGGACCACGGCATCGGGCGGGCGGCGTATCTCCGCATGGTGCTGCGGGGTGTGTGGCTACGGGAGAACGGCAGAAAATCAGAATAACTTTTTCCGCTGGAATTTGATGCAGGCCGTCACACGGTCACGGATATAGGGAGCATCCCGCTTGGCGTAAAACTCCAGCGGCTCTGAAAGGGCCGCCATGATCTCTTTTTCGGCAAAGTCGCAGCGAAGCTGCGGCCCGTATAGATTTTGCGCCGCGTGGACCTGTCGGACAAAGCCCGTTTTCATGGGCTGAGCCTTGAGCTGACGCACCAATGCGGCCGGTTCGATTTCCATGGGATAGTCCCGTGTGTTGGACAGCAAACCCGCGCCGAAGTCAAAGACGGGGCAGTAGTCAAAGCCATCACCGCAGCGCAGCACAGCGATGTTGTTCAGATGCCGGTCCTCGTTGCCGAACAGCATATCCACCTCGAACAGCAGCGTCAGATAGGTGCCGAAGCGGTCAAGTCCCGTCAGCCGCTCAACCTGCTCCACCAACCACGCAAGGCGGCTCTGAAGATTGGGCAGGCGGTTTACCGCGGTCTGCCAGTCCGGGCCAACGCCTTTTCGCAGCAGCTCCGCAAGGGTCAGGATGGCCTCGCCCTGACGTAGAAAATTGGCACTGGAACAGCCGTTGCGGGTATGATCGTGGACTTCCAGCCGCTCCATGCGGTAGGTCACATAGCGAAAGCCCAACGCATCGGTATTGGTTTGTGCCAGCAGCGCAGAGGTTACGGTTTCTGCCAGCCCTTCATAGCCGAACAGATCCAGCTTGTACCAGCGGCCATCTGCCAGCCATTTTTCCTGATTGCCCTTAGACGAGGTTTCCGCGATGCGGCTTCCCGTTGTCAGTCTGATCGACATATTCAGCCCTCCACAATTTTGATCCAGCACGAATCCTCTGCCATGCGCCCTTCGGTCTTGCGGATGATCGCCAGCGGGTCATAGCAGTCCAGTCCCAAGTCAGACAGGTAATATTTCAAACCGTCCCGCTCCTGCGGCACACAGCGGTCTTTCAAGAAGGTTTGCAGATCGTCCCATGTGGGCTTGCGGTTCACGCCGAAAGCGGTGGAAAGGGGAGAACTGGCCTCGTTTTCGATGGCAAGTTGATGAGTGGTTTGGTCAGCGCAGATCTTCGTACAAAGCTTGTTCCCATCGTAGTAGTACAGGATCAGGAGGGCATGAGCGCTGCTTCGGGCATTGGCCAGAAAGGCATCGTAATCAGACACGGCAGGGCGGCGGATGGTGATGCTTTCCCCATCGAATTGCAGCGTTACGGTGCGGCTGCCCTCAGAGATGCCTAGGGCCTTCATCCAAGCAGATGGCAGAGCCACGCGGTAGCCCTTGGCATCCGGACCAGCGTTTCCACCCGCCTTGTTGATAAGAATATTTGCAGTTCGTTCCTCGTGTAGCACGGTCATTCACCTCAAAAGTTTCTCGCAATTATTATACCTATTGGACACCAATAAATCAAGAAGCTAATTTTACAACAGCATTGTCACGAAAATGAAACCGCTATACGGAAGCAGCTTTCGCAAGCATAGCATTTGGCCGTCCAAATGCGCTTGTTAGGGGAAGCAATTCCCCTATAACCCCTTATGAATTGAAAGGAAAAACGATCATGAGAAAACGACCAATCAAAATATCGCTCCGTTTGAATGAGCAGGAGCATGAACATTTGAAACAGCAGGCTATGCTCTCTGGCTTCCCAATGGAAGTATTCCTCCGTGCGCTGATCTCTGGCATGAACCTCCGATCCCAACCACTCGCTGAATACGCCGAAATCCGGCGTCAACTCGCCGGCATTGGAAATAACATCAATCAAATCGCTCATGTTGTCAACACCCGCGGCTTTGCCACGAAGGAAGACATTGCCGCAGTCACGACAGCACAGCGGGTGATCTGGCAGATCGCAAAGCGGCTTTGAGATAGCTTATTCCAAGATATATGCCGTCTGAACAAGGCCAACGACAAAAAGCAGAGCGCGCAGCCTCCTTTCTCAAGGCTGCGCGCCCGTTTTTGTTATATCGATCAATTCCCGCTTCTGGGACGCAAGCATCGAAATATTGCTTGTGAATACAGCGTTTTATGGTATAATTACTTTGTAGAATTGTAGGCGGAGCGGTCAGCGAGCTTGAAGGCTTATCGAAGGAGTTGGTGTGATGACAAAGTACGGAATTGATTCAACAGTTATTCACCAAATCATTAATCTGGCAAATAGGCATCACATCCAAACGGTGATTCTCTTCGGCTCCCGCGCGCGAGGGGACTTCCACCGCACAAGCGATATTGATTTAGCTGTGCAGGGAGGCAATGTATGCCGTTTCAGACTGGATGTTGAGGAAGAAACGCATACATTGCTGACCTTTGATGTGATAGATTTATGTTCTGATTTGTCCTCAGAATTGCGGGAAGCCATCAGCAAGGAGGGAGTATTGCTCTATGAAAAAGTTTGATAACTACCGTAAAAATTTAGACGTTCTGCGGCGCTCTGATCAACAGGATCTCAACAATGAATTTATCATTAGCGGCATCATTGATAAGTTCTCCATTCAGTTTGAATTGGGCTGGAAGGTCTTAAAAGAGCTACTGACTTACGAAGGCATTGATGCCGCTAAAACGGGTTCCCCGCGTGAAATTATCAAGCAGGCATACCAGTATTACCCTTGCATAGAGGAAGATGTATGGCTGGATATGCTGTCCCAGCGCAACAATATGGCGCATATTTACGATGGAAATGCCGCGAAAGCACTGGCACAGGAGATCATCAGCCGCTTTATTCCGGCTTTTGAAAAACTGGAAAAAAGCATCTGTGAGCGATATGCCGATCTTCTGGATACGCTCTGAGAAACTATTTTACAAACACATGGAGGCCCACGATGGCACTTGAAAATAAACTTGGCATCACCAACTCCGCCGAGCTTGCCCGCGAGGAGGAGCGCATCAGCAAAAGGAAAGCCGTGGAACTGTTTGAGAGCGGTGCTCTGGACAAGCTGGCCCCCGGCAGATTCGCGTCGCTGCAAGCCATTCACAAGGCGCTTTTCGAGGATATTTATGACTTTGCCGGCGAACTGCGCACGGTGAATCTGGCAAAGGGCAATTTCCGCTTTGCGCCGCTGATGTATCTGGAGGCGGCGCTTGGAAACATCGACAAGATGCCGCAGTCCACCTTTGACGAGATCATCGAAAAGTATGTGGAAATGAATATCGCCCACCCGTTCCGCGAGGGCAACGGCCGCAGTACCCGCCTGTGGCTTGACCAGATGCTGAAAGCCGGTATCGGACAGGTTGTGGATTGGAGCAAGGTCGATAAAGAGGACTACCTACTGGCCATGGAGCGCAGCCCCATCAAGGACGTGGAGATCAAGGTGCTGCTGAAGGCGGCTTTGACCAACGAGATCAATAGCCGCGAGGTCTATATGAAAGGTATCGACCACAGCTACTACTATGAGGGGTATACGACCTTCAAGACGGAAGATCTGAGCAAGGAATGAGGTGCACATTGATTTTGCGGACAAAAGCACTTCCAAAAGTATCAGCCCCAAAGTTTCAAAGTATCAATTTGATACTTTGAACTGCTCGCTGGAGGAACTGGCTGTTTTGGAACGGGTCGCACAGAACCCAAGCATCAAGCAGCAGGAACTTGTGAGCGCAACGGGTAAATCCATCGCAACCGTGAAGCGGATCATAACGTCCTTGCAGGATAAAAACTATATCCGCAGAGAGAACGGCAAGAGATACGGAAAACAGTCTATTTTATTTAGATTGCTTTTGAAAATAGGATGGGTAAAAAAATGGAGCTTATAAATAATACTACAAAGACTCTTAAGGACGATTTGTCCGTAGAAATCAAGCAAGGCAGCAAACTGTCCATTGCGGCGGCTTGCTTCTCCATCTATGCCTTTCAGGAACTGAAAGAGCAACTCTCACAGATTGAGCAACTCCGCTTTATTTTTACATCCCCGACCTTCGTGACCGAAAAAGCAAAAAAGGAGCGGCGTGAGTTTTATATTCCCCGCCTTACTCGTGAAAGAAGCCTTTACGGAACAGAGTTTGAAATCAAGCTCAGGAATGAGCTGACCCAAAAAGCCATTGCACGAGAGTGTGCAGAGTGGATCAGACAGAAAGTCACTTTCAAGTCAAATATCAGCGATAAATCCATTCAGGGACAAATCGTAGTTGATAGTGTAGGCTATACGCCTATCAATAACTTCACCACGGTTGAATTAGGCTGCGAAAAGGGCAATGTAATCAGCACCACAATCGTGAAAGATGAGTCCCTTGCCCGCACTCTGCTTGCTGACTTCAACGAGATATGGAATGACAGCAAGGTGCTTCAGGTCGTTACAGACGAAGTGATCGACAGCATTACCGCCGCATATAACGAGAACTCTCCCGATTTCATCTACTTTGTGACGCTCTATAACATCTTCAACGAGTTTTTGGAGGATGTGTCCGAAGATGTTTTGCCCAACGAAGCAACCGGCTTCAAGGAAAGTAAGATTTGGGGGATGCTCTACAACTTCCAAAAGGATGCTGCCCTTGCCATCATAAACAAACTTGAAAAATACAACGGCTGTATTCTTGCGGATAGCGTCGGTCTTGGTAAAACCTTTACCGCCCTTGCCGTTATTAAATACTACGAAAACCGAAACAAGTCCGTCC
>OMCM01001494.1_pt1 | contig 11559 bp, 5 predicted proteins | sample 1645021 | NCBI WGS metagenome assembly OMCM01 (sample SAMEA103958142, study PRJEB25191) | human gut metagenome | biome: human-associated habitat [ENVO:00009003]; feature: intestine environment [ENVO:2100002]; material: feces | place: Germany | collected 2013/2015
TTTTCTTTTCATCTTCATTTTACCCTACCCGCTTGTCAAACACCACGATGTCAATAGGAAGACCACAAAAATATGTAACGGCACAGACAGTTTCATCTGTGCCATGTGCTGTAGAAATCCCGCACGTTTGCGCCGTCAGCGAATACCGGAAAGCCTCTTCAGGATCAGCTTCTGCATCTCCCAGAGTTCATCCAGCCGCTTCTGCAAATCCCGGATATCCTCCGCATAGATGCTTCCGGATTCATTGGCTCGTTTTGCGTACTGGTTCAGGTTGTTGCTGCATCGGCGAAGAAGGGTGGATACCTGCGCCACATCCGACAAATCAAGATTTACGCAGTACCCGTCCATCGCCATCTTTCTCATATAGGCACCGGTATTGCGGATGCCTAATTCTTTCTGCTTTTCACGAATCCTCGCCAGCTCTTCCGGATTTACCCGGACATTGATCCAGTGTTCCCGAACACTCATAGTGCCACCTCCTCATCATCTCGATGTGCCATCGGCGGAATGCGACCGGCACGGTCACGCAGCTCTGCCAGGACAGACGGTTTTTCCGTTGTTTTCTCATGGACAGGATCATCATTTCCACGGTCATCCATATTCAGCAGTGCGTCCAGTTCTGCCAGTCTTGCACTCTTTTCTGCCAGTTCTGCCTCCTGGGGAAATGGCTTTCCAAGCTCGGCCTGCGCCGCTTCCTGCTGGCTCCTAAGATTGTCCAACTGCTGTTCCGCCTTTTCCAGCCTTGCAGGAATCCCGGCAAGAGCATTGTCCAGACGCTGGATATTGCCAGCAGCACTGGTGCCGATGGGCACTCGGTGGGTCATCTCGCCTTTCAGCAGCACCTGATACTCTTTCTGGAAGCTGTCATATGACAACTCCATCTTGAAACCGCGATAGCTGCCAAGCGGCACCGGCTCCAAACTCTGATTGGCTTTACAGACCGCGAGGATTGCTTCACCGGCCTCGGCTTTTTCAGTAAAGCATGTGCCATTTACCTCCATGCCGCAGAACCCTTCTTCCGGCAGCGGATGTGCCGCCACCGTCCGAATATCCGACTGAAAGCCCTTGATAAACCCCTGCGTTTTCTCAATCTCCGCAGGGAAATATTTCATCAGCTTATCCTCCAATCGGTACTGCTGGCTCTGATGGTCTGCTTTCAGCACTTTCAGTCTTGCAACATCTACATCCAAATCCATCTTTTCCTTGATCTGCGGGTCTCCTGCACAAAGTGCCTTGATCTCCGCATAGGAAAGTGCCTGCTCATCCACATCGTCACAGGAACGTACCGGAGATTTGCTGGTCATAATCTGACTGATAAACTTCTGCTTATTCTCCAGTGTTTGATAGAGGTAGGCATCAAAAGTTCCTTCCGTCACATACTGATAAACCTGCACATCTTTGTTTCGGTTTCCCTGACGGATAATACGACCATTTCTCTGGGTCATGTCCGCAGGCCGCCAGCCCACATCCAGATGATGCACAGCCACCAGCCTGTCCTGCACGTTCGTGCCTGCGCCCATCTTCTGTGTCGAACCTAACAATACCCGTACCTGTCCGGTACGCACTTTGGCAAACAAATCTTTCTTTTTTGCCTCAGTATCGGCATCATGAATAAATGCGATTTCTTCTTCCGGCACACCGGACTGAATTAGTTTGGCGCGGATATCCTCATAGACATTGAAGGTTCCATCGTTCTTCGGCGTGCTGAGGTCGCAGAACAGCAACTGGGTCAGCTTATCCGACTGTCCTTCCTCATAAATCCGAAGCACATTCCGCACACAGGCGTTGAGCTTGCTATTTGGGTCATCCGGCAGGAGCGGATTCATCAGCCGCTGATCCAGTCCCAGCTTTCTGCCATCCGATGTGATTTTCAGCATGTTATCGACCGACGGGTCTACCACACCGGAATGCACAGCCGCTGCCCGTTCCGAAAGCTCCGCCACCATCGCCTGCTGATGCTCCGAGGGCTGCACTACCACGGTTTCAAACTTTGCCTCCGGCACTGGCAGATGCAGCTGATCGGAAGTCTTGATATCCGCCACTTCCTTGAACATGTTCATCAGCTCCGGCAGGTTGAAGAACTTTGCAAATCTCGTCCTTGCCCGGTATCCGGTTCCTTCCGGTGCCAGTTCAATGGCCGTGGTGGTCTCACCAAAGGTAGAAGCCCAGCTGTCGAAGTGGGTCAGCCCTTTCTGCTGCAATGTGCCGTACTGGAGATACCGCATCATGGTGTAAAGCTCCGTCATGCTGTTGCTGACCGGGGTGCCGGTCGCAAAAATGATGCCGCGCCCGCCTGTCAACTCGTCCATATATTGGCACTTCATAAACATATCCGAAGATTTCTGCGCTTCCGAAGTGGACAAGCCTGCAACATTGCGCATTTTTGTGTAGAGGAACAGGTTCTTAAACGCGTGTGCCTCGTCTACGAACAGCCGGTCCACGCCCAGCTGCTCAAAGGTAATCACATCGTCCTTTCGGTCGGTTGCCCGGAGTTTCTCCAATCTCGCCTCCAATCCTTTCCGGGTCTTTTCCATCTGTTTGATGGAAAAACGTTCACCATTCTGGGATTTCATCTCAGCAATGGCGTTTTCAATTTCATCAATCTGGGCAGTCAAAATCCGCTCCTGCCGTTCTGCGGACACCGGGATTTTCTCAAACTGGGAATGCCCAATGATGACTGCATCGTAATCGCCAGTGGCAATTCGTGCGCAGAACTTCTTTCTGCGGGCGGTTTCAAAGTCCTTTTTGCTTGCACTCGGATACAGGCGCAGGAACTCATTTGCCCACTGAAGGGTTAAGTGATTCGGAACAACAAACATGGATTTCTGGCACAGCCCCAGCCGTTTTGCCTCCATAGCAGAAGCGGCCATCTCGAAAGTCTTGCCGGCACCCACTTCGTGGGCCAGCAGCGTATTGCCGCCGTACAGCACATGAGCAATGGCATTCTGCTGATGTTCCCGCAGCCGGATTTCCGGATTCATGCCGCCAAAGCGGATATGAGAACCATCGTACTCACGGGGACGAGTGCTGTTGAACAGCTCGTTATACTTTTCCACAAGTTCCGCGCGGCGATAAGGGTCTTTCCACACCCAGTTTTGAAACGCATCCTTAATGGCCTGCTGTTTCTGCTGGGCGAGGGTGGTCTCCTTTTTATTCAGAACCCGTTTCTGCTTGCCGTCTGCATCCTCCACGGTATCGTAGATACGAATATCCCGCAGATTCAGCGTATCCTCCAGAATCCGGTAGGCATTGGCACGGCTGGTGCCGTAGGTCATATAGGCATGGACATCATTCCGGCTCGGTGTACTCTTACCGGTGATCTGCCACTCTGCCGTCATGGGGGAGAATTTCACCTCGATGTTCCGGCGCAGATAGAACGGCGGTTCAAAGGTTTCTTCCATAAACTGCTGGATATAATCCCGATTGACCCATGTGGCACCAAGGCGCACATCAATCTCCGATGCATCCAGGTCTTTCGGCTGCGCCTTTCTCAGATACTCCATGTTCACCGAAAAAGCAGGGTCAGAAGCCGCAGCCAGTTCTGCCACGCGGAGCTTTTCCCGGACATTGCCGGACAGATATTCATCAGCCGTCACCCAGCCTGTTTCTTCACTGCCCTGCGTCATCGGGTCTTTGAAAATGACACCATGCAGTTCCTGCTGGATTTTTTCATATTCCCCCGGCGTTCCTAAAAGCTCCGACATATAGGGCAAATCCACTCCGCCGCGCTCTCCGATAGAGATTGCCAGAGCTTCAGCCGGAGTATCTACGCTGGTAACAGCCCGTTCCGGTCGAATCGTCCGTTTGGTGAACATATCTGCCTTGGATTCCAGCCTGCCGTTTTCGTCTACATTTTCCAGAGAGCAAAGCAGATAATAAGACGAATCTTCCGAAAAAGCCTGTGCATTTGCACGGGAATTGATAAGTCCATACTGATCGGAGAATCGGTCATAGGCTACATTCAGTTCCCGCTGTTTCTGGGCAATCGCGTCCTCCGGATAATCGTTCAGCTGGTAGTCGATCAATTCCTGCACGATGGTGCGAAGCTCCACCATGCCATTGATCCTGCCGGTGGCTGTCGCAGAAAGGTCAGCTTTCCGCATGATACTGTTCTCGCGGAAATAAACATCCCCGTCCACCACCGCATAGGAGAAGTTCTTTACATTTGGGTCTGCCGGAATAGTTTCGCCCTGCAAGGACAACTCTTCCTCCGGTGCCAGCTCCTGTGCTTCATAATGACCGCCGATGTGCTGCACCACCTCATGCAGCTGGTCTCCCAGATCCGCATCTGGAATCGGAATGACCGTACATTCTTCCTTGCCGTACTGGGTACTTTCCGTTGTAATCTCACCCAGCACCATTTCCGGGTGGTCAACAAAGTAGCTGTTGAGGGTAATCCCCTCCGATGTCAGCCCCAGATGCACCCAATCCGGTTCGATATCAATGGGATGGTCTCTCTTTTGCAGAAAAATGATATCCGACACTACATCTGTACCGGCATTGGCACGGAATGCGTTGTTAGGAAGTCGAATGGCTCCCAGCAGTTCTGCCCGCTGCGCCAGATACTTTCGCGCGTCCGGATTCTTGGAATCCATCGTATAGCGGCTGGTAACAAAGGCCACGATGCCACCGGGACGAACCTGATCCAGTGCCTTGGCAAAGAAATAGTTGTGGATAGAAAATCCGAGTTTATCATAGGGCTTATCGCTGACACGGTAGTTGCCAAAAGGCACATTGCCCACGGCCAGATCATAGAAGTCGCGGTGGTCGGTGGTTTCAAAGCCTGCCACCTTGATTTCTGCCTGCGGATACAGCTTCTGCGCAATACGCCCGGTGATAGAATCCAGTTCCACACCATACAACCTGCTTCCCAGCATGGAATCCGGCAGCATACCGAAGAAGTTGCCGACACCCATCGACGGTTCCAGAATATTGCCTTTCTCAAATCCCATACCGTCCAATGCTTCATAGATTGCACGGATCACGGTAGGGCTGGTGTAATGCGCATTCAGAGTCGAAGCCCTTGCTGCGGCATATTCTTCTTCCGTAAGAGCTGCTTTCAGCTCCTTATATTCGCCTGCCCAGGCAGTTTTCTCTGCATCAAAGGCATCTGCCAGCCCGCCCCAGCCGACATAATTGGCCAGCGTTTCCTGTTCCTCCGGTGTCGCATCCCTGTTCTGATTTTCCAAAGTTTTCAGCGTGTAGATGGCATCCATGTTGGCACGGAATTTCTGTTTAGGACTGCCTTCGCCAAGGTGAAAGCTGTTGATGCGGTAGTTCTCCGCATGTTTTGCTTCATGCCCTGCCCGGAACGCTTCTTCTTTTCCGGGATTCAGATCAACCACCAGATTGTGCAGGTGAACATTTTCCTCATGCCCCAAAAGTCTTGCCAGATTTTCTTTGCTTTCCGAGCGGAAGATCGGATACACGGAATCCGGGTCCCGAAGCTCCACATCGAAAAGCCCGACTTTTTCAATCGTAAATGCCTTTCCGTCCAGATACAGCGTATCGCCAACACGATAATCCGGCTGCACCGGAGCTGCGGGTTTTGGCTGCACAGTTGCAGGCTCTTTTTCAGCCTCCATAGCTCTGCTGCGAATCTCCTGCATTGCCTCTGACGCACTCACATAATCGGCAAATGTCTGCACTTTTCCGTCCGAATATCCGTAATACTCTTCTTTAACATAATCCCAGATGGCAAACGCATCTTTAAAATCCGGAAAATTCTCGCCGGTCATCGTGACTACAAATCGTTCATCCGGTGCATAGCCAGACTCTCTGGCAAGTTCTCTGGCGTGTTCCTGCATTTCCAGCACCAGAGGATCTATCTCTGCGTGAGCCGGTTCCGGTGCTTCTTCGGATTCCACATCCGGGAATGGAATGTCCTGCCGCAAATTCTGCTTGCTCTGCTCAACATAGAGCCAGTCTTTGGCTTCTCGTTCCTGGACTTTTTCAATTAGCTGCTGGCGGTAGGTCTCTGCCTCCCATTCGCTGGTAAACTCTTCGCTGACACCATCCGGCTCTACATGAATGCCGTCCTGAATATCATCCCAAACCGCATAGCCATCGTCAGTTTCCATCACGGTAAAACGCTGGGGTGCCGCCAGTTCACTCCGGGCATAGACATCCGCAGCCGTATTCAGCATATTGTCCACACGCTCATTTCCGGTATCATAGTGTTCCGGTGGCGTTGGCGGAAATACATGGGCGGCAGTCGGCATGGGAAGCGGTGCACCATATTCCTGCTCCAGCTTCCGATACTCCTCCATTTCCAGCGCAGTCAGGTACTGACCATTTTCCACAAGCCGGTCTAACCGCTTATCCACTGCCGACCATGTGAGGCGCACTTCCCGGTCATGTCCGTAATTGCGAAGCAGAATGCCTTTTCCGTCATAATCGGCAAAACCACGACTGCCATCCATAAAGGTATAGCTGTGACCACCGATACCATATTCTGCTTTCAGGAATACAGCTCGTTCTTTTGCGTCCCCTTGCTGCTGATACAGCGCATAAATACGGATTTTTCCGCCTTCAAAATTAGAGCCCGTCCGCAGCATCCGGTCGATTTCATCCTCAGAAATGACAAAAGCGGAGGGCTTTTCGCTCTCCGCTTCTCTGGCTGCATTCTCTGCCGCCGCATCAATTTTCTGAATCTGCTCTGCTTCGGACTGAAACAGGCTCATAAAGTTTAACTGTTGATAAGTTCCGTCAGAATAACTTCCTCTGCCTGCGCTTTCAGCATGTTCATGTGCTGCACCCAGGCCATCTGGTTCGATTTCTTGTCCGGTGCCGGATTCGCTTTCAGAAGCTCCGCCATCATCTGCTCCATCCGTGCGGTCGCGGTCTCCTGGATCTCCCACAGGTGCGGGTACAGTTTCTCGGTCAGGATCAGGTGATTGTACAGCAGCGTGTTGTTCTCCTGCAGGAACGCTCTGCGCATCCTCCCGTACTTGCCCAGCGGCTTCTGTTCCTGCACCGACAACTGGATGTCCGGAATCAGGTAATCGCCGTTCTTCGTGTAATTCAGCTCCATCATAGTTTTGGCTCCTTTCTGCCTGCTTTTCTCTTTCATAGGTTCGGATCGTGCGTTCAATTTCCCGGAAGATCTGGCTGGACATTTCGCTGACCGCAGTTCCCAGCACATTGGCGGCAGCCTGCGTATTAAAATCAAAGATGTCCAGAAAATCCTCGTGTTCAAAATAGTCATCTGCATTGCCTACCGTCCGGGTAAAGACGGAATATGCGATGCTGACAGCGGCAGCTCTCTTAAAGGAAGCTCCGATGTTGAGTTCATCATATCCTTCCAGATAAGAATCTGCAACGATGTCACTGATCTGCCTGCGGTTTTCCTCCCAGTAATCCCTTGCAAGGCGTTCTGCCGCTTCCATGATGTGATTTTCCAGAGCCCCGGCACCGGCAGGAACATCAAATGCTGCATCCAGTGCCTGAATAATCGGCTGCTCATGCTCTGCATTCATTTTCCAGAGCTGTACCGGACGGGAATTCTTCCGTTCTCCGGTATCTGCCACATCAAATACATACCGAAGTCTCGGCTGCTCACCGCGCATGTCCAAAAGAGCAATGCCCTTGGAGCCGCGCTTCACATAGCGATTCATCCGGTCATTCCAGAGATCGTACTCTGCACAGGCCGTTGCTTCTGGTCTCTGCTTATAGATCATCAGCTGCTCCGCAAAGGGATACTTATAAAGCCGTGCGGATGTGGTCAGAAATGCTGTCCACTGCTCTTTACTGCCAGTGATCTGCGCCGCAGCTTCCTGTGCCATCTGCATATAATATGCCGTTTTCGTCATCATCTGTCTTTTTCCTCCTCTCCTTTATTCGTCCGGATATAAATCCAGTGCCTCATATTCTGCATCCGTCATCTCTGCCAGTTTCGCAAGCAGCGAGGCCGTCCACCTGCGCAGATTTCTATCTTTGCCGGTCAGACTTTTTTGCATCTTTTGAAGCTCTTCGATCAGCCCTGTCCGTGTGCCAGGGCTGTAAAGCATCATGAGCATCCATTCGTCATCCGTAAAACGTAACTCCTTTTCTTCGCAGCACCTGCGAGGCGGCGCAGGCGGCACAGCCTCCTGCTTTTCCTTCAGCTGATCCAGAACTGATGCTTTTTCCACCGGTTCTTCCTTCTTTCCGTTATTGATCACGCCGTCAATCATGCCGTAATCGTCTTCCATTGCCATTTCTGTGGCTTTCAGGTAATTCTCCGGTTTCAAAAATCCGGGCAGTTCCTGGAAGCCGATGGAATCCACATAGTGACAGCTTACAACACCATTCTGCCGTAAAGCCACGATGTCAGACACAGAAAGACTATGCCCAGTAAAATCATCAGGGCGGGAAACATTGAATTTCGCATACAGTTCCTCCAACATCGTATTCTGATCCTTGTAGGGAAGAAGCGGAGCCGTATACACCACCTCATAATGGTCAATATCCGGTTCCAGCCCCATCCGTTCCAGTTCGCGCATAGACGAAAAGCGTTCATATACCGTATCCTCGCTGCGGCGAAGCTGCAAAATCGCATACTGGTCGGTAGCACTGTCGAGAAATGCCATCATTCTTTCGTCCGGTGCCTGCGTTCCATGCACTTCATCCCATTTTTCAATTCTTGCCATCGTTCATTTCTCCCTTCTCCATAAACGGCAGGCCGTTTTCCTTTGCTTCCTGTCGCTGCTGTTCCCGCCGCTTTTCACTATAAGGCGGTCGGATACCGACGCAGCGTTTCGGAATCGTATAAGTGACCGACCCATGCTCCCGGTGCTCCAAAATAAACTGCTCCGGATACTGTTTTCGCAGTTCCCGAAGCTTCTTAATCAGGCGGCTGTCATGGGTGTAAATACTGGCGGTATCCAGTTCATTGTCAAAATTGATGACGGTTTCCTGCTCCGCCTTCGTAAGCTTGTACTTCATCGCTCCACCTCCTTCGCCTTGGCAGCTTTCACCGGCGTATCCGTTTTGGACGATAAATCCGAGAGTTTACCCAGCACAGATTCCCGTCTGCTGTTTTCTGCATTCTCTGCACGATCACAAAGTTCATCATAGTCAATCCGCGTCATGGTACGGCCACCGAACCCATAATCCGAGAGAATCTGGTCTCTGGCTGCATTCATGCTGATTTCTGGGTTGTCGATCTGGCCGCCGTCAATTTCCATGAAGTCCTTATGATATAAGGTATAGTCGTAACCGTCCTCACAGGTCTGAATGGCAAGAAAGCCCTTGCTTCCCAAATCCCATGCACTGCGCTCTTCCATAATCAGCGGCTCCGGGCGGCATGTACCGCCGCCGCGTTCCAGCATTTCTGCCAGCTGACAGATGTGCAGAACATCATACCCAAGGCGCAGATGATATTCGTCCATATATTCGCAGCGGGCCGAAAACTTCCGACTCGGATACTCGATCTCCACCGCGCTGCCATCCGGGATTTTGAACCGATCCTCGTAGCTGCTGGTGATAAACCGGATATTTTTTGCATTCTCCAGCTCAGGATCAGCCTTTTTCATCTGCCAAAGAATCTTTCTGCCGCCGCGTACCTGCTCCAGCATCTCCGGGGCTACCGGTGCAATAGCAAGACCAGCAAGCTGGGGAATCTTCTGGAGTGCCGCCATCCTCGCGCTTTCTTCCAGCGTAGAAAACGGCTGTTTATCCAACACATCCCAGCCAATGTGTCCCTCTGCAATCTGCACCTTGCTGTCCATATCAAAGCAATGGAATTCCACGCCGTCCTGCTTTTCCTGCAAGGAAAGCAGAGCGACATTATCCACCAGATAAGCTGCATTCATCATTTTCATGCTCATTTTTTACCTCCAAACTCCAGCTTAAATGCTGCTGCACCGTCCTCGCCGGTCTCTACATGAACGGTTGTGTCATAGTAACGTCCAGACTTCTTGGAATAGCAATGGGTAAGTCGTGCTTTCCCCTGATTTAACAGTTGCCTTGCCAGTTCCTCCGTCATCTGCTTTCCCAGTGTCTGAAAGAACCTGTTTTCTTTCCAGAGCGCAAATTTACAGCTCTTATCCCTGCAAAACCATCCTTTTGTAGTTTCGCAGACATCGCTGCCGCAGGCGGGACAGGAGCCAATGGTCTTGCGCTCCGGCTGCATCAGCACATCGGCACCTTTCACAGCCTCGTAGGTTTTGACAAGTCCGCTGACCATGTTGCTGATTTCACCCATAAAGGCATCACTGTCATACTCGCCGTGTTCTATTTTCAGCAGCTTTTCTTCCCAGTCTGCCGTCATGGAAGGTGACTGAATCTGTTCCGGCACCACCGTCACCAGCGCATTTCCCTTATCCGTAGAGCAAAGGTATTTCGTTTTCTTATCGCCTCTGCGCTCGATAAAGCCTTTCTGCACCAGTTTTTCGATGATGGCAGCGCGTGTGGCCGGTGTGCCGATGCCTTTTCGCTCTACGCCAGCCGGGAATTCATCCGAACTGGCACTCTCCATCGCTGAAAGCAGAAGATCTTCGGTAAACCTCTTGGGTGGGCTGGTCTTGCCCTCTTTCAGATCGACACCGGCAAGTTCCAGTGTCATGCCTTCCGAAAGCTCCGGAAGATCACCCGCCTCCGCATTCTTCTCAGCATCTTCAGCTGCCTTTCCTGCATATCGCCTCCAGCCTATATCCGTGACTGTTTTGCCTTTTGTACGGAACTTCTGACCGGCGCACTCCGCTTCTACTACGGTTTCTGCATAGAGGCAAGGTGTTCCGACTGCACAAATCAGCCGCACAGCCAACATGGTAAGAATCGCCTGTTCTCCACTGGGAAGAGAGGAAATGTCATAACCTGCCGCTGTTTTTGTAGGGATAATGGCATGGTGATCGGTGACTTTCTTGGAATTGACGACCTGTGCTGCATTCACCGGTGCCGGTGCATCCGGCTGAATCTGAAAGCTCTGCTGAATCACGGAAACAAGTTCCGGCACCAGCGGTGCCATATCATCTGTCAGATACCGGCTGTCGGTACGGGGATAAGTTACGAATTTCTTCTCGTACAGAGCCTGCGTATAATCCAGGGTCTGCTGGGCAGTGAATCCCAGCTGCCGGTTTGCTTCTCGCTGAAGCGATGTCAGATCAAAGAGAGCTGGGGGCTTCTCTGATTTTTCTTTCCTCTCCACCTTGGTAATGATGGCACTCCCCGCCTGACAACACTCTGCCACCAGTTTTTCTGCTTCTGCTTTTTCTTTCATCCGTTCACCGCCTGCTTGAAAATCCCGGAATTTCAATTCTGCCGAGTAGAACGGCTCCGGCTTGAACGCCCGGATTGCTGCATCCCGCATAACAACCATCGCAAGCGTTGGTGTCATCACGCGCCCCACATTCAGGGTTTGACCATACAGACATGAAAAAAGCCGGGTGGCGTTGATTCCGACAATCCAGTCTGCTCGCTCCCGGCATAAAGCCGCCTCATACAAGGCATCATATTCAGTTCCCGGTCTGAGCTTCTGAAAGCCTTCCCGGATCGCACTGTCCTCCATCGAGGAAATCCAAAGTCGTTCCACCGGCTTTTTGCAGCCGCACTGATGGTAAACCAGTCGGAAAATCAGTT
>OMCM01001501.1_pt1 | contig 11522 bp, 13 predicted proteins | sample 1645021 | NCBI WGS metagenome assembly OMCM01 (sample SAMEA103958142, study PRJEB25191) | human gut metagenome | biome: human-associated habitat [ENVO:00009003]; feature: intestine environment [ENVO:2100002]; material: feces | place: Germany | collected 2013/2015
TTAGATTAGGAAGATCATCCTTTTCAATTGGTCGCCCCAATACAGATTCTACAGACAGATATTCCAACATCATCTAGATGCCAAAGGAGCATTATATTATGAGACTTTTGCTAACAATTTATCTTACCAAAACTCTTTATCAGGATGTGGCACTGTGATTGATATTAATAAATTTACATTTTATTATCAAATATGGAATCAAGCTAACTATAATGGATAAAATAAAATTATCTCAATAACAAAAAAAAGGATAAAATATCCTTTTTTTTGTTATTTTATTAATGGTATTTTATTTTCTAAAACCATCTTTATCTGTGAAACTGTATCTAATATCATAGCCAAGTACAAATTTACCATTTTTTATTTTGTCACATGATTCAATACACATATCACACTTGTGTTCTTTGTTTAATTGATTGATTTCTTTAATTGCAGGATTTAAACATTTTTTTTCAAAGTCAGCAAAATGGAATCGTGCTTTTTCTGTTCCATAATCTCTCCAGTAATCACTTTCTTTTAAATTAAATATTTTAGGCAATTCTGACTTTTTAACTTTTTTGTTTTGAATTAAATAGTCTGGATCGTGCCAAGAACACAAATACACATATAGATTATAACTTGATAAACGACTAAAGTCTTTAACGTATTCTAAGTAGAACTCTGTAAAATGAGCTGATAATTGATCAAGTAATGGCATATAGGTATCGTTAAAACGCACAGAAATTTCTTTCTTTGTTGATTTAATTCCTGTTAAAAGAACTCCATCTAAATACTCTAAATCTCCATCTCCATCAATCTCTACGTATGATTTCTGAACCATTCGCTTAAACATTTCACGCATTTTCGTTCTATTTGTAGGGTCAATGTCCAATTTTTCAGCAATATCTCTTTTAGACATAGTTACCCAACAATCTTTATCCCTAGTTCTTATCTTAGAAATACTGCATAAAAATAGTTTAGTTTCTTCCAATGTCCATTTTGTTGTGGCACGTGCAATCAAATTTGATATTACCACTAAAGCATTATCAAATTCATTATTTGATAATATCTTAAGTTCATTTTTCTCAAGTTTATCTAAATCTAATTCATTCCATTCTTTCATTTTTATTCGCCTTTCAAGATAATATTCCAATTTTCGTCAATAGCTAACACTTGAAAATCGAAATGTGCTTTTATATCTTCAATCGAAGTTAGTTCTAAGTTCTTACCCAGCCCTAAAGTCAGCGTATTTTGCACAAAAATTTTATAATTTTGATGAGTAATGGCTTTTAATAGTTCCTGTAATTTCATGATAAATTTACCTTTCTTTTTATAGTTAAATTATACCATATTTAATGCGTCTTGTAAATATGCGTGTCGCATTATTTTAGTATTTTGGTCGCACTAACTTAGTATTTTGGTCGCACTAACTTAGTATTTTGGTCGCACTATCTAGAAAGTAAGAAAGTAAGAAAGAAAATAAAAAAACACACGTGTGTGCGTATCTTTTTTTCTCTCTATTTTCTCATACTTTAAAAGCACAATTGCGCTAATTTTAAGAACTATCGTTCTATCTCCCAATCATCATGTTGCTTTTGCATAGAGCGTTCTGGTATGAATGATTTTAAATAGTCATAATTCCAATTGTTTCTGTATGCAAAACTCTCTAATAAAGAAATTCCGTTATTTTCAAAGGCGTCTAAGAAATCAATTGTATCGGAGATTAGTTCATTTTTCGTAGATAACTGCTCCTGGTAGTCTTCGATTATCTCTGTTTTATTTTGTATGCTTTGAATTAACCTTTCATTTTCTGCCAACAATCTCTTTTTAGAAATTTCAGATTGAAGAATTTGTTCATGGGCATGCTCATATTCTTCGATCTTAACTTGTCGGGGACTTCTGCGTATTCTGTGAAACAACTCAAATACATCTTCAGCTTTCTTGATAAAGACTTCTTTAAGACGAAAATACTTTGTAATTAAATCAGCAAATTGTTCTTTAAGCGTATTGTAGGTATCGACAAGCCGATTATGAGATGATTTGATCTGGTTCCATGTATCGATCGACATTTCAACACGATCGTTGCGAAAGCCCTTGATTTTAATATTCTCATCTGTCAGCTTTTCAGGAGTTAAGCCGGATATTTCTTTTTTCTTGTCTAGGGATCTATTCCTGAATTGCTGGATAAGTTCCTCTTGCTTATCTTCTAATTCGGAAACTATGGACTGAATTTCGTGTGTTTCTGTCATCTCAAAAGCAGGTGATTTTATCAGATTGTTTTTTTTAGCCTCTAAATCGTTGATTTCAGCTTGTAATTGTGTTTTAGTGGTTTCTATATCCAAAATCTCTTTTTCAGCCTTCTGAGAGCGTTTCTGAAGCTCTGAGAGCCTATCTTGTTCTTTTTCAGCCTGTTGTTCGTAAAATTTGCGTTCTTTATATTTGATAACATTATAATGTTCCTGTCTGCCATCGCCCTGTTCAAACTCTAACTGATACGATTTCATGATATCGATCAATGCATTTTGTTCATGACTTCGCCATTCATCAAAGCCATTTCTGGAATATCCCATGTCTTTTAAAGCACCGCCTAGAGAATTTTTAGTTTCAAGCCCACGCTTATTACCAGATGATACAGGAATGAACATAATATGCGTATGATCCATGCCACTTTCATCTCTATGTGTGATTTGTTGGAATACATGAAAGTTAGGGTTTCTCTCCTGAAACGACTGATTGTATTCATCTAAGGCTTTCTGTATCTCTGGATACTGATCGTTGAACTTATCGTCTTGTGAACCGATTTGAACAATCAATTCATAACATGTTTTTTCCTGTTTTGATCGAGAGATTTTCTCATAGTAATTTTTGATTTGACGGTCAGGTCGCCCTTTCTCCACTTGTTTCTGATTGTATTTGTCTAGGGCGACCCCAAAGATTTTTTCGTATTCCTGACGGACAGGCTCATTTTTATAAACAATATTCAAACAAGATAGTTCTTTGTTCCAAGACTGCTTTTCTTTGTCTTTAGGTTCTAGGGAACGATCATTATGCTTTGAATAGCCTTTTCCAGAGCCATGTTACAATGTTCTGCCCATCTAGATCGCCATTCTTCGACCTTTTCTCGTTTATTCCAGATATCTATACTCAGTTATTCGATGACAATACAGACCTTAATAATTCGTATCCAAACATTGATCAGGAATTTGCAAACATTCCTGATGTAGATGAATTAATCGAAATTTCTGAACTGGATCGAGAAAAAGATCATGACCATTGTCGATAAAAAAAAGGAGCTTATTTTGACTCCTTCTTTTTTTTTTAACATTTGTTCATTTTTTCATGATAATCATTGATTTCTTGTCGAATAACATCCATTCGATCCATTGCGTAGTTGTATCTTTCTTCGTCATATTCCATACGATTTAGATTCATATCTCCGACTTCTTTTGCAAGATTTAACCACTCGTTAATCAATTCTACTGCTTTATCTCCTGTCATTTTAACACCATCCTTTCTTTTTTCGCACACATTTACCACCACTTGTATACTGTATTCTTCGATAATCCAGTATCTGCAATACACTCCTTCGGCGTGCCACTTGGATGCTCATATCGCCAATTTTGAACAATTTGCCTTTTTTCAGGTCTTCCGCCTTTATCCCATCCATCAGCTTCACCTAATTGTATTTTCAAAGCTTTTATACCTCGTCTATACTGTTGATGTGTCGTATCTCGTTTTCGCCCGTTTCTTTTATTTCTTTCGATTCGGATATTCGTCAATTTCTCGATATCTTTTAAAGGGAAAGTATTGTATCGTTCATCATAACACTCTAAAGCCGATTTAATATCTTCCTCAGTAAACGGTTCATCTTTATTTAAACCATTTAAAAAAGGAATCAAATCTATTGCATCCTGCTTTATCTCATCTTTAGATAAACCGCATTTTATGCCATAAATCACTAACGTCATAATGCAAAAATATCTGTGGCCATAGCTGGCTCCATTTTCTTCTTTTTTTATTTGCTGGATCCACCAGTCGTATAGATCACGTTTTACTGTCCAATAGCTTCTTTTACCCTTTAAAACCTTATTTTCGTACCATTCCGGATATTTTTCTTTTGCCTGATCCAGTGTTAATTTACTTTCCTTAAATAATTTTTTTTCATCTATCTCAATCTTAGTGGGAACAAAACGATTCAAATACTCTATATTAACTGGATGCTGGTTTATTCTATACACTTCAACTCTATCCAGTGGAGCATTCTTTTTACATTTGCCACCCAATATTCTAAAAGGCTGATTGATTCCTTGTTTTTGTACTTTTTCATCAACAGAAGTGTTTTTGTTCCACATTTTTTCGGTTAAAGAGTATTTGAATTCCTTTAATTGAAGCTTCAAATTAGGGAACAATGGTACTGGTTCTTCAAAAACATAATATAAATGTATCCCATGACCACTTAATGCCACGTAATTTGGTAATGGATAATAATCAAATTCCTTATTAAATGCAGCATAAAAGAAATTATTCAAACTCTTATCTGTAACACCATCAATATCAAATATCATTGCACACATTTTAGAAGCTCTATCCGATGTATATTTTGCTCCAAAATAAGTTAAACCATTCATTACACAAAAATCTGCATTCACAAGCTCATTTCGATAGATTTCTTCAAACTTATCTTCAAACATAATTCTGAAATGGCCATGATCTTCATTCTCATTCTTATAATAGGCAATTGGATTTGCTTTGAAACTTCCACTATCTTCATACTCCTTCTGAATGAATCCTTCTCCAATTCTAAAAATATCTTTATATACATCCAGTGGATCCATCTTCTCTCCACCATACCTCTTAATAACATCACTTAACATAGTTCTAAACACCTCTCTAAAACAAACATAAAAGAACAAAAAAGAATCAAAGGGCCAAGAGGCCCCCTCTAGGTCACGTTATATTATCAATGAATTTTTTTTACCTTTTTCACTAAAAATATAACACCGATTTTTGTCGGTGTCCAATCACGATTTTACTCTAGCAAACAAGTGCAATGTATTTGCTTTATAGTGCCAGACATACTTACTCCTTACTAGCCGTCGACAGCCTGACAACAGAACCCTTAAAGCAATTACCTTAGTGTTGAGTTTCCGCTCTTTCTCATATAAAATTATCATAAATCATTGTGTTAGCGCTTTCATTTTGCTATAATTTTTTTAGAGGAGTAGAATGAATTAGTATTCATTCACGTATTATGTATGCAATCTTTAAAAAAGAAACTACTGACTATTTTATCTTTATCTTTATTCATTGTATTGGCTGGTAATTATAACGTTCTTGCAAAAATGGAAGAAAATGGAGAAAATTCAAATAATGCATGTGAAGTTTTAACATCGGAAGAACCAATGCTAAATAAAGAATATGTTAATGAAAATGGAGAAACAGTTCAACATTTTGAAGATAACACACAAGTTGTTTATCATGAGGACGGAACAATAACAGTGTATTCTCCATTCGGACCAAAGCCTGAAAATGAAGATATGAGAATGAATTGGATTGCAATTGGTAAGGCTATACTAAAATTTGTAGCAGGAGTCATTTCTGCTTGTTCTTCATATGATTATGTAACTGGGCATGATATTTGTAGAACTGTTTTGAGATATATCCCTAAACCAACAAAAACAGAATATTCTGTTGATGGACTCTACCATCCAGGAAGGATTCCAGGGTGTGAACCTAGCAATTCGTTACCATGCAACTCAGGGTATTGGGAATATAGAGTTTATTAAACATTATGAAAAAAAATTTTGCAATTATCTTTCTAAGTATCATATCAATACTTTATATTTTTGATATTACTTTATTTTCCGCTAATCGTTTTCTCCAGGTTATTATAGGTTTATTAATTTTATTAAGTTTATATATTTTAGCAAAAAAAAAATCTTAATTTTATATTAATCCAAGCAGAAAACTCATAAGTCTTTAGCTTATAGGGGTTCACAGTAAAATAGGGTCAAAAATCTATTGACAATATAACGTCCATATACAACCTGTTTTCTTGAGTTTACTCTAGCAATATTTTGCTAGAGTAAACTTACAATTGGACATTGAAAAAAAGGTCTGAGACTTATCTTCTGCTAAGTCTCGGACTTTTACTTTTTAAAAGTTCATGATATAATTCAGGTAGGCAAAAATCACAAAATTGTGCCACGTTAAGGAAAACTGACCTAGTCACTCAGTTTTCCTTTTTTTACAAAAAAAGAGAGTGGGTAGTCAGTCCACTCTTTTATGCTCTGTTGTCCGGTCATTTCTGTTGAGCCATTTGTAGATGTAGTTGGCGGCCACACCTGCTATAACAGAAACTAAAAAATCACAAAATTGTTGCACCACGTTCTCACCTCCTTCGCGTTGGTGAGCCCAGACAACAGAAAGATTATATCATAATTAAAAAACACTCCTAATAATTTTAAAAACACTGTTCATCACTTTATATGTTGGCCAGCCTAAAAAGCCTCCAATAAATACAAGCAAAAATCCAGCTGAAGCAAATGCTATCCACTTATTGATCCATACATTTTTAAAGTTGATCCAGAATTCTTTCTTTTTCAAATCTTCACTGATTCTATCAAACTCTTCCTTTTTGGATTCAATCGATCTATTTATGGTGCTTAATTTGTTTTCTTGATATTCTATGCGCTCTGAAAGCCGTTTGATTTGTTCCTTAAGAACAGTTTCCTGGTTTCTGTAGTTTAAATCAAGTTCTTTTCTTTTTGCCTCGTACAGCGCATTTAATGAGGTTGTATCCGTGATATTGTCGTTTAATTCAATGATTTGCTGATTCATTACCTGCTGGTTATGGGCAAACCTATCTAATCTGTCATTCAATTGTTCCTTCTCTTTTGCTGCAGCCACTTCATTTTGTGCGAATACAGAACGAATCAGTTGTCTCATTGCATCTTGATTAGAATCTAATTCTTGTTTTTTACAAGCAACTGTTTGTTCTAATTCATCCTTCTGCGTCTGTATCTGGTACTGCTGATTGCTTGTTTGTTGTACCTGCTGCTTCAACCTATCCAGATTGCTTTTTTTAGATATCGATCTCATAGCCTCTGCTCCTTTCTATCATTCTTTGATGTTCTTCAATCAGAGATGTAGCTTTATCTATACGTTCTTCAAAACTCAATCCTTTTATCTCCTTTCGATATTCCTCCTGTGTGAGGTCTTTATATGCTTCCGGTTCTAATACCTTTAGCTGACTTAACATCTCTTTTTGGCGCATATCTTGTTCTTCTATGTCATGTATCAGACTTAACTTGCTGTCTATCACTTCTGTAAATTCATGATCAAGATAATTTAGATCTTCAATCTGATTACTTAGACTTTTAATTTCATTATCAAGTCTTTTATTTTCTTTAAACATGTCATTGAATTTATCTTTTATTCCATTCCAGGCCTTTGCAGCTTCATATTCTCTGCTTTTGCGTTTGATATATACTTTAAGATTTCGGAGTGTATCCATGACCCAGTCTGCCATTTCATGCACTAACTCAATTGCTTTTGGCGTTATTTTCTTTTCTTCAGCATTTGCCTCTTTTACATTTGCCAGGACTTCTTGTTTAATAGAAATGTAATTTTTTAATTGTATCGGTTCTAATTCGATATGTTGTTTTACATTTTCGTTATATCGTTTAACTTCTGTATTCCACGCTTTTGCATTATCTAAATAATCTTTACTTGCTCCTTTGTATAACTTCTTCTGTGATAGATAGGGGTTATTTTTTATACCATCGTGTAAATCTAATTTGTAACCGTACTTATTTAAAGTGTCTTTGACTATCTTGTTTTTGTGATGTAACCACCAACGTTCAGTAAATTTCTTATCCTTTACTTTGAATATGTCCGTTTGGTATTTGATGTTACCCTCTTTATCTCGTTGGACTTCGCCCTTTTTATGAACCAATACAGCATTTTCACTATTAGCTTTCGCTAATTTATGCGTATCTTTGTCATGCCAAATATCTTTCTTGTAGACTTTAGGCTCGAGATCTATTTGGTTTTCACGCTCACTAAAAAGAATATGGACATGAAGATTCGTGCGATTGTGATTCCAATGAACTGCATATTCATAGTCCTTATTTTCGCCAACTATCTCATAAGCCAAGTCATCACAGACTTGCTCTAATCTTCGTTTATCTTCGGCCAGTTCATTCGGTAAAGCAATATGAACTTCAAGTGCCTCATTATTGGCAACATTCGATTTTTGATGTTCCTTTTCAAAAGAAGAATGTTCCTGCCATGAGTATTGCATTTCTATTTTTTGCAATACGATTTTTTCTTGTCGCTTCTCATCATTCAAATAATCAGAACGACCAACTACATTTGAAATTTTGGCTATTCTACCATAAACTGTTGCCATAAATTTCACTCCTTTCTAGCCGTCTGCAAGACCGCAAACCCTTACGGCGATAGCCTTAAGGTTGAGTTTGCGCTCTCAATCGGCGAGGCCTTATATTCTTATTGTAGCACATGTTTTACTGGTGAAAAAATATATATTTTCTTGTCTCCAGGTCTTTGACAAAATTGAACTACAACTATATAATTGTATTACAAGTAATACATAAAGGAGGATTTATTATGACTACAATTTCTTTAAGAGTTAATGACGATGAATCTAAATTAATTCATGACTATGTTTCTGTTAATCAGTTAAATATGAGCCAGTTTATTCGTGATGCTGTTCTGGATAAAATTGAGAATGATCTTGATCTTGATGAAGATCGTATCTTATATGCGTTTGAAAAAGCTAAACAAGAAAAAACATATGATCATACTGAAGTTTGGAAAATGCTTGGTGTCTAAATGTATAAAGTAGAATTTACTGAATCTGCAGTTAAACAGTTAAAAAAATTAGATAAGCAAACTGTTCGTGTTATAAAAAACTGGGTTATCAAAAATCTAGTCAATACTCCTGATCCTAGACTGCATGGAAAAGCTTTGAAAGGGAATCTAAAAGGTATTTGGAGATACAGGGTAGGAGATTATAGATTATTTGCATCAATTGAAGAAGAGATAATAACTATCAGCATTTTTGAAATCGGTCATAGAAGGGATATTTATAAAAAATAGGTTGTAATGAAATTTGTTACAACCTATTTTTTTATATTCCACCACTTATATACAGTTGGTTTGGTTAAACCTGTATCACGAATACAGTCTGCTTTTTTTCCTTCTGGATGTTCTAATCTCCACTTTTGAACTATATCTTTTTTAGGTTTTCTACCATTTCCAATTTTATTCCATGTTTTGTTTTGATTAATTTCATCTCGAATAAGATTCATCATTTTAACGTGATCTTTTTGTTTTCGTCCATTTCGTTTATTTCTTTCGATTCGAATATTCGTTAATTTCTCAATATCTTTTAACGGAAAAGTATTGTACCGTTCATCATAACACTCTAAAGCCGATTTAATATCTTCCTCGGTAAATGGTTCTTCTTCGTTTAAACCGTTTAAAAAAGGAATCAAATCTATTGCATTCTGCTTTATCTCATCTTTAGATAAACCGCATTTTATACCATAAATCACCAAAGTCATAATACAAAAATATCTGTGGCCATAGCTGGCTCCATTTTCTTCTTTTTTTATTTGTTGGATCCACCAGTCGTATAGATCACGTTTTACTGTCCAATAGCTTCTTATACCCTTTACAACCTTATTTTCGTACCATTCCGGATACTTTTCTTTTGCCTGATCCAGTGTTAATTTACTTTCCTTGAATAATTTTTTTTCATCAATCTCAATTTTAGTTGGTACAAAACGATTCAAATACTCTATATTAACTGGATGCTGGTTTATTCTATACACTTCAACTCTATCCAGTGGAGCATTCTTTTTACATTTGCCACCCAATATTCTAAAAGGCTGATTGATTCCTTGTTTTTGTACTTTTTCATCAACAGAAGTGTTTTTGTTCCACATTTTTTCGGTTAAAGAGTATTTGAATTCCTTTAATTGAAGCTTCAAATTAGGGAACAATGGTACTGGTTCTTCAAAAACATAATATAAATGTATCCCATGACCACTTAATGCCACGTAATTTGGTAATGGATAATAATCAAATTCCTTATTAAATGCAGCATAAAAGAAATTATTCAAACTCTTATCTGTAACACCATCAATATCAAATATCATTGCACACATTTTAGAAGCTCTATCCGATGTATATTTTGCTCCAAAATAAGTTAAACCATTCATTACACAAAAATCTGCATTCACAAGCTCATTTCGATAGATTTCTTCAAACTTATCTTCAAACATAATTCTGAAATGGCCATGATCTTCATTCTCATTCTTATAATAGGCAATTGGATTTGCTTTGAAACTTCCACTATCTTCATACTCCTTCTGAATGAATCCTTCTCCAATTCTAAAAATATCTTTATATACATCTAGTGGATCCATCTTCTTTCCACCATACCTCTTAATAACATCACTTAACATTGTTATAAACCCCTCTCTAAAACAAACATAAAAAGACAAAAAAGAATCAGAGGCCAAAAGGCCTCTAGGTCACGTTATATTATCACTAACGTTTTTGGGAAAATCCCTATAAAAAGGATACCGCAGTTTACCATGTCTGTCAGCACTTTTTCAAAAAAAGAATTAGAGGCCAAAAGGCCTCTAGGTCACGTTATATTATCAATAGATTTTTGACCCTATTTTCACTAAAGCGCGGGTGTGGTATATGTCCTTTATATTATCAATAGATTTTTGACCCTATTTTCACTAAAAATATAACACCGATTTTTATCGGTGTCCAGTCATGGTCTTGTAGGCATGAAATAAATTATGCATCCAAAAAAGATGGCAAAGAATAAAAATATGAGAGTTTCTTCTAAAATTCCACTACTTGTTTTGTTTCTTTCAGGATGTTCATCCAATTCTTTTAGCTTTTTTTCTATATAATTATTTTCCCATTTATTGATCCATTTATAAAAAAATTTCATTATTAATCACTATCCTCTCCATCATTATCACTACGTAAAAATCACTATACTGTCCATTGGTATCAAATTTTTTTATTCTATAAGTGTTCTTTATACAATAATTCTAACAAGTACGAATTAAAAACACAGTCTATTAGTGATCTAAAATACATGATACAATTTAAAGGTAGTCAATAAGTACGTGTCCTCGTACTTAGCTTTTGCTAAGTCTCGGACGTTTACTTTTGAAAAGTTCATGATATAATAAAAGTACTTAAGATGTGTCTTAGGACATGAGAAAAGAGAGGATTGCAGTCCTCTCTTTTTTTTCGTATTCTGCAATGTTTGTTCCTAAGTTATCCTTTCAATTCTCTGATGATTAATAGCACTGCTACTAAACAAAGAAATTCTTGATAATTCATCACTTAAGATGTTACTTAGGACATTGCAGAAACGTTCTCTTTGAAGGTTTGAATTCATAAAGCTAACCTCCGAATAAAATTATAGCATAATCTGGTATCTTAAAAACCCGCTCATATGGACGTTATATTGTCAATATATT
>OMCM01001570.1_pt1 | contig 11102 bp, 9 predicted proteins | sample 1645021 | NCBI WGS metagenome assembly OMCM01 (sample SAMEA103958142, study PRJEB25191) | human gut metagenome | biome: human-associated habitat [ENVO:00009003]; feature: intestine environment [ENVO:2100002]; material: feces | place: Germany | collected 2013/2015
TCCGCAAGGCGGCGCTGATCGGCGACATGGTGCAGTCGATCGCGCAGATTCCCGATCCGATCCAGCGGTCAGTCTATATCAAGGAGTGCGCCCGCATCATGGACATCGACGAGAACATCCTCATCTCGGAGGTGGCCCGCAAGCGCATGTCCACCACGGGGGACCGCGAGACGGACGAATTCGTCCGCCGTCAGACGGCCCAGCGGCGTGCCGAAGTGCGGGAGCCGGAGGTCGAGTTTGTGAAGCAGGTGCAGGCCGGCAGCAGCGTCGAGGCGCTCGAACGCGAGCTGGTGAAATACCTGCTGAAGTACGGCCACTGCTCGTTCGACTTCAAGGAGGGGCGTACGATGGTGGCGTGCAACGTCGCCGAGGTGATTTTCATGGAACTTGACAGCGACGGACTCTCGTTCAGCAATCCGTTGTACGACAAGATTCTGGCGACCTACCGGGAGCAGTGGAAGCTGCTCGGCACCGGAGCGGAGGTGCCGGCGCACTTTTTTCTGAACCACCCCGATCCGGAGGTGTGCAACGTGTCGGTGGACATCCTCACGTCGGACGACAATTACGTGCCCAGCGAGTTGTGGCGGCGCAAGGAGATTCATATCGACACCGATGCCGAGATGCTGGCCGTGGGTGTGCCGAAGGCCGTGACGCTCTACAAGTCGAAGGTGATCGAGGGCTATATCAAGGAGTGGCAGGCCAAACTCGCCGACGAGAGCTTGACCGAGGAGCAGCAGAACGAGGTGATCCAGCGGCTGGCCGGCTTCAACAAGGTGAAGGTGACCATTGCAAGGAAATTGCAGCGGCTGATCTTGTAGCCGCCGGAATAATATATGTGGTGTTTTGAATTTTTAACGAAAAAAGGGGCGGGTATCGGGTCGTACACGTATCACTACGCATACCGTGTGCAAACAGAAAATAAACAGAAAGATGTGTAAAACATATCAAAGATAAAAGAATTAGTTACCTTGACCGATTCCCACCCCTGCGAATAAATGGGCAATTATTGTGCCGTTTCCGAGTATATGAGTGAACAGAAAAATATAAATATCCGCAACAAGCGCGCGACGTTCGACTATGAGATTCTGGAAGAGTACGTTGCGGGCGTCGTATTGGTCGGCACCGAGATCAAGTCGATCCGTGCGGGCCGGGCTTCGCTGACCGATTCGTTCTGCTATTTCGACCGCGGCGAGCTTTGGATCCGTGGCGTCAATATCGCCGAGTACGCGTGGGGCACCTGCAACAACCACACGCCGCGCCGCGACCGCAAGCTGCTGCTCAACCGCCGCGAGCTGGACAAACTCCAGCGCGCCGGACAGGACAAGGGCCTTACGATCGTGGGCCTGCGCATGTTTCTCAACGAGCGCGGGCTGGTGAAGATCGTCATAGGGCTTGCCCGCGGCCGCAAGACCTACGACAAACGCGAATACCTGAAGGAAAACGACGCCAAGCGGGAGATCGACAAGGCGATGAAAAACTACAGACGATGATACGGGTGATTTTTCTGGATGTGGACGGGACGCTGATCAGTTTCAGTACGCATGAAATTCCCGCTTCGGCGCTTCGGGCGCTGGCGCAGGCGCATGAGCGCGGCGTACGGCTTTTTATCGCCACGGGGCGCGCCGCGAACGATCTCGGACCGCTCGAAGGAATTCCTTACGACGGCGTGGTGTCGCTCAACGGCGCCCGTTGTGTGGCCAGCGACGGCCGTGTCGTCAGCCTGCATCCGATTCCGCGGGCCGATTTCGAACGCGCTTTGGCACTCTCCGAGGAGCAGGGCTTTGCAATGGGGCTGGAACTGGAGGAGGGCGTTTTCGTCAATCGCGTGACGCCCGACGTCGAGCGGGTCGCGCATATGGTAGCGCATCCGGTGCCCGAACAGACCGACCTGCGCGAGCTTTTCGGCCGGGCCGAATGTTGTCAGCTCTGCTTCTATTTCGATGCGCAGACCCAGCGGCGGGTCATGGCCGAGCTGCCGACACTCGTGGCGAGCCGCTGGTGCCCGATTTTCGCCGATGTCAATGTCGCCGGCATCGACAAGGCGACCGGAATGGAGGAGTTTATGCGCAGTTACGGCTTCTCGGCGGCTGAGGTCGCGGCTTTCGGCGACGGCGGCAACGACGTGGCGATGCTGCGTGCCGCAGGGGTAGGCGTGGCGATGGGCAACGCCTGCGACGAGGCGCTGAACGCCGCCGACTACGTGACCGCTTCGGTCGATGACGACGGTATCGCAAAGGCGCTGGCGCATCTGGGGGTGATTTGACGGGCGTCAGCAGGCCTTTTGTTCCGAAACGGCATGAAGCCGTCCTCCGCGGAGTCGCTTTGGAAAATGGATTTATGAATGACGTCACGGGCGGCGCATGCGCCGGCGGGAACGGAAGTTGGTGAGGTAAATTACAAAATCATATGAGTCTTATTCTTTGTATCGAGACCGGCACGGACATCTGTTCGGTCGGTATTGCGAAAGACGGGGAGCTGCTTTCGCTGCGCGAGAGCGACGAGGGGCGCGACCATGCCCGCAAGGTCGGCGTGTTCGTCGATGAGCTTCTGCGCGAAACGGGCATTGCGCCCGACGAGCTGGACGCCGTGGCGGTCGGCAAAGGTCCCGGCTCCTATACGGGACTGCGCATCGGCGTGTCGTTCGCCAAGGGATTGTGTTACGGATTGCAGAAGCCGCTGATCGCCGTGGGATCGCTCGACGCGCTGACGGAGGTTGCCCGCGAAGATTACGAAGCGGGTATTCTTTCTGTTTCCGACTGGGACCGTGCGCTGCTCTGCCCGATGGTCGATGCCCGCCGCATGGAGGTTTATGCGCAGGTCTTCGATGCGGAGGGCCGTCCGCAGAACGAGGTCACGGCCGAGGTGATCGATGCCGGCAGCTTCCGGGAATTCCGAGAGCAGGGCCGTCCGTTCGTGATTTTCGGCAGCGGCGCCCGCAAATGCGCCGACGTGCTTGCCGGCGCCGAGTTCGTCGAGGTGGCCCCTTCGGCCCGCGGTCTTGCGCGGCTGGCCCAGCAGGCGCTCGACGAAGGCCGTACGGAGGATATCGCTTACTTCGAACCTTTCTACCTGAAGGATTTCGTCGTCACGACCTCGAAGAAAAGTCTGTTTTAGTTCCGTTGCCGACATATGACCGAAGCGGAACTGGTAAAGAGTCTTTCGGAGCGGTTCTATTCGGACTTCGCAGACACGGTGGCCCGGCGGGTGCGCGATGCGGGGGCGGTGGAGCTGCTTTATCGGGTGGCGACCTCGCCGTATGCTAACCTGCCGAAGCCTGCGAGACACAAAGTGGCCTTCCGCAGCGCCTATGTGCTCGAAAAGATCTATTTCGCCGCTCCCGATGCGTTCATGCCCTTTGCCGGGGCGTTCTGTGACAGGGACTTCCCCGCTTGTACGGACCGGAGTGCGCAGCGCCATTTCGCAAAGATCATGGCCGACCTGCTGGGACGTTATACGCCCGATTCCTCTTCGCTGGAGCGTATCGCCGAGACGGCGGCGCAGTGGGCCGTCGATTCCGGCACGAAGGTCGCGGTGCGGATCTGGGCCGTCGAGGTGCTGAAACACTGCCGTGAGCGGGTCGGCTGGGTGGCGGAGGCGTGGGACGATCTTGTCGAGACGATGGCGCACGGCGCGACGCCGGGCATCGAATGCCGGATGCGCAAGAGCTGGAAGCCGGGCCGGAGCGACAAAGCCTGAAAAAATAATCCGGGATTAATTCGGACCACGGGATGAGTCCGGAGCATGTAATGCCTCGTAAAACAAATCCCCGCGAACTTGCTTCGCGGGGATTTTGTTGCGGTATGTCGTCCGGTTATTTCACGCTGCCGATCACGGCCTTCAGGCGTTGCTTGAAGTTGTCGCCGATAATGGTCATGGAATCGGTCTTTTCGAACAGTGCGGCCTTGTTCTTCGCATAGGCTCTGATGAATTCGGCGATGCGGAACGGCTCTTCGAGGATGAAGTTGGGGCACTGCGAAACGCGCAGGTACTCTTCGGGCAGCATCAGATAGGGTTCGCTGTGGGCGCCCTGCTCGGTCTTGAATTCGACGGTCAGGTCGAGACAGCGTTTGAAGACGCCGCTCATGCCGTACAGGTCGGCCTGATGCGCCGTCGCATAGTCGTCGAACGCGAGTTCGATCTCCACCGGAGCGTCGCAGGCCGTCGTGCCCGTGTAGATCACCGGCGCGAGCGTGTAGCCGTCGTAGGTCCACTCCCCGGCCTTCGGGAAGCGCGAGTAGGCCAGTTCTTTGCCGTTGACCTTTACACACTTGGGCGGGAAGACGGCCGGGAAGCGCAGTTCGTAGCTGCGGCTGTCGGACGCGCCCGCAAACGAACCCTCGCGGGGCGAAATGCGTACGCGCACCGTGTTGCCCTCCTGCTTTTTGGTGACCGTCGTCACGGCGTAGTTCGTCTTGTACTGCTGGCTCATGCCGTCGTCCTCGTAGTGGCGCAGCTGCCCGTCGCCGCCCGGAATGAAGGTCAGCACCAGCGTATCGCACGGCAGCTGGAGGTTCTTTACAGTCGCCGGATTCATCGGAATGATCGAGCCTGCCTTGGCGTAATGGGGATTTTCCGCCAGCGTGTAGTGCAGCTCCTCGGTGCGGCCGCCTTCGTACATCGAGCCGGTCGCGCAGTCGAACCACCTCCCTTCGGGGAACCAGATCGTGCGGGGGGCCAGACCCGTTATGCTGTCCACCGGCTGGGTGATGGTCGTGGCGAGGATGTCGTTGCCGAACATGAACTGTTCGGGCGTCTCGTACGCCTTGTCCGATTCGGGATAGTCGTAGTACATCGGGCGGCACATGCCGACGCCCGTGTCGTAATTCTCGCGGGCCGCATTATAGATATAGGGTGCCAGCGTGTAGCGCAGGCGGATGGCGTCGCGCATGAGGAACATATGGTCGGGGAAACACCAGATGCAGCGTTCGATGCGCGGGTCTTTGGTCGAATGGGTTTTGAAGATCGGGGTGAAGACGCCGTATTGCAGCCAGCGCGTGTAAAGTTCCGGATCGGTCGCCTTCTGCGTCTTGTGGAACATGTGGCCGCCGATGTCGTGGCCCCACCAGCCGTAGTTGACGTTCGAAGCCGTAGCCGTGAAGTAGGGCAGGTAGGCGAGCATGGGCCATGTGGCGTAGGTGTCGCCCGAAAATGCCAGCGGATAGCGGTGGCTGCCCAGCCCGCCCCAGCGGTGGTAGATGAAGGGGCGCAGTCCGGGGTTCTGACGCTCCGCATGGTTGAAGAAGGTGTGGTTGAGCCAGAAGGTGTTGCTCAGTCCGGGGGTGTATTTCGACTCTTTCCACTGCTGCCAGTCGAGCCACCAGAAGTCCACGCCGTTGCGTTCCATCGGTTCGAGTACGGTTTTGAAATAGGCGTCGGCCCATTTCCGTTCGTCGATTTTGAACGGTACGCTCTTGCCTTTCTCAGACCATCCGTACTCTTTGGTAAAGTCGTCGTATACAGCTTCGTAAGGTTGGATACCTGAAGCGGGATGGAGGTTGAGTGCCACCTTCAGCTCTTCGTTTTCGGTCCATTTGAGGAAGTTCGCGGGCGAGGGGAACAGCTCCTTCTGCCACGTGTAGCCGGTCCAGCCGATGCGCTGTCCGTATTCGTCCTTCGGCGAATTGCTTTTGCGCAGGCCCCATGTCTCGTGCCAGTCCATATCGACGATCAGCACGTCGATCGGCACGTCCATCGACTTGAGTTTGTTCACCAGATCGACGAATTCGTTGTCCGAATACTGCCAGTAGCGGCTCCACCAGTAGCCCAGCGTATATTTCGGAGGCATCGGCGCGCGGCCGGCGACGAGCGCGTAGTCGGCCAGCGCCTGTTTGTAGTCGTGTCCGTAGGCGAAGAGGTAGAGGTCCTGACGGTCGCCTTCGGGACGCGCTTCGACCCACTCTTCCCATTCGGAACCGTCGGGCGTCAGCACGTGACGCTGCGAATCGTCGATCAGGGACCAGCCCGCGCGGGAGAGGATTCCCTGCTCCATAGGCTCTTTGAGTTTCGAGCCGTCGGCGCCGTCGAGCGTGCGGGTCGTGCCCAGCAGGTTCTGCGGATTTTCCATGCCGGGAGTCCAGACCACCTCCCTGCCGTTGAGCGTGAATACGGCTTTCAGGTTTTTGTCGCTGAATTTGCCGTTCTTAAGATACGTAAGCGTCAGCGCCGGGGTCGTGATTGTGAGTTTCGATTTGCTTTCGCGGACCTTGAATTCGGGAACCGGAGTCTCGCGATTGACGAACGTCAGCGTCGCACGGTCTTCGAATTGTCCGTCGGCACTCCACTCCATGCGGATCAACTGCGGCGTGAGCACCGTAAAGCGGGCGTTTCCCGAAGTTACGACGGCTTTGGCGTCGGCCTTCGGGTTGTCTGCGATTGCAGGCGACAGCGTGCAGGCGAGCGCTGTCAAAAGGGCAAGAAATCGTTTCATCTTTATTTGGTTAGCTTGGTTACCGGGTAAAGATACGCAATTCGGAACGAATCCGCAAATATTTTTCTTTCGAAACGAAAATTATTGGTTTCGGAAAGCAAGTTTTGTCGGAGGGCTATTGCGCCGTCGTGTCGGTCGCAGCGGCTTCCGCCGCGGATTTTGCAGCAGTTTCTGCCGCGGATTCTGTTGCAGATTCCGTTGCAGAGAGGGCCGCCGGGTCTTCGTCGGCTCCGGCGATTTCGAGCGTGCGGGCCGAATGGCGTTTCTTGGTTTGCAGGCTCGCCGTTTTGCGCAGCCGCTCCCCGACGCGGACGATGTTGTCGTTGCCCGTGCAGAGGCGTTTGTAGGCGTCCTCGTAGGCGTCGCGGGCCTTGCCGAGGGCCGTGCCGACCCCTTCGAGCGACGAGGTGAAGGCCACCAGCTGCTCGTAGAGCTTCAGCCCGCAGGCGGCGATTTCCTTCGTGTTCTTGTCCTGGTCGTTGTATTTCCAGAGGTCGGCCACGAGTTTGAGCAGGGCGAAGAGGTTCGTCGGCGACGAGACGATCACCTTCCGTTCGTAGGCGTCCGACCAGATGGCCGGGTCGCTCTGCAAGGCCGCGAGGAAGGCCGGTTCGTTGGGGACGAACAGGATAACGAAGTCGGGCGAGTTGAACCGCCGCTGGTACTCCTTGCGCCCCAGTTCGGCGACGTGCTGGCGCACCGAGGCGACATGCGCCGCCAGCGCGCGCCGCCGCTCCTCGTCGGTCGCGGCCGCGGTGTAGGCCACGAAGGCCGTGAGCGACACCTTCGAGTCGATGACGATGTCCTTCTTCTCGGGCAGGTGCAGCACCACGTCGGGCCGCAGGTTGCGTCCCTCCTCGTCCTTGACGTTGTACTGCGTCTCGTAGTGGATGCCTTTGGTCAGGGCCGAGTTGTCGAGGATCGTTTCGAGCAGCATCTCGCCCCAGTCGCCCTGCACCTTCGAGTTGCCTTTCAGCGCGTTGGTGAGGTTGGTCGTCTCGGCCGTGATGCGGCGGTTCAGCTCCATGAGGTTTTTCAGCTCGGCTTTCAGCTCGCCCCGCTGCGAGGTCTGCGTGGTGTAGATCTCTTCGACCCGCCTGCGGAAGTCGGTGATATTGTCGCGGAAGGGTTTCAGCAGGCTGTCGATCTGCTCCTGACTGGTTTGGCGGAAGCGCATAGAGTGTTCGCCCAGAATTTCGGTCGCGAGGTTTTTGAACTGCGCCCGGAAAGTCTCCTCCAGCTTTTCGCGCTCGGCCTTCTCGGCCGCTCGCTCTTCGGCGTTTTTCGCCCGCAGCGACGCGAGTTCCGTCTCGGACGAGGCCCGGATCGCCGCCAGCTCCGCTTCGGTGCGGGTCCGCTGTTCGGTCAGCGCCTGTGCCTGCGCTTCGTACCGCTGGCGAAGCTCCCTTTCGGCCGACACGGCCTGCTCGGCCGCGGCCAGCCGGGCTTCGGCGGCCGAAAGACGGGCGGCGGCGTCGCGTTCGCGTGCTTCGGCGTCGGCGTTCGACGCGCCGAGACGGCGGGATTCCCGGTGCCAGAGCAGCAGGACGATGGCGAGGATGGCTGTCAGGCAGCAGGTTGTCAGTATGAAAAGCGAGGTCGGGGTCATGGCTTGTGCGGTAATCTATTCCATGCAAAAATAGCAATTTATTCCCGGAAAACGAGCCGTTCGGGGCGCGCGCGGAATATTTTGCTGCCGAGTGCGAATTTATTTGCCTGAAACAGCGTGTCGTTTGCCGATTTTTTATAGTTTTGTTCCTTAATCGGATTCATTTTAAATTTGAAGCATATGAAGAATTTCTTACGACCTTTGAAGCTGGCCTGCCTTGCGGCGGCGTCCATGCTGATTGTTTCCTGCGGCGGCAGCGCGGATTACCGCAGCATCCTGCCCGCAGACTCGTTTATGACCGTGTCGGTCAATCCCGCATCGCTGATGCGGAAGTGCGAAGCCGGCGATTTGGACCAGCATCCGCTTTATGTCCGGATCAAGGCCGAGCTGGACAAGGATCAGAACCTCTCCGCCGAGGAGAAGGAGTACCTGCTCGCCTTGCTGAAGAATCCGGGCGAGTCGGGTATCGACGTGAAAAAGGATTTCTTCTTCTTTGCGGCGATGGAAGGCACTGTCGATGCTCCCGTTATGCGGGGCGGTCTGCTGCTGCCGATCGGCGACAAGGCCAAATTCGACGCTCTGCTTGCGCGGATCAACGAAAAGAGCGGTGTCGCGCCCGAAACCAAGGGCGGCGTTTCGGTCTTCGATCTGGGTAAAGAGGGCGATGCCGGCGTTTTGTGCGCCTACAGCGACATCGCGTTCATGGTCTATTTCGTGCAGAACGGCGCTGACGATCTGGCCGGCGGCGTGCGGAAGCTGTTCGCCCAGAAGAGCGGCGAGAGCCTGATGGGCGACAAGGCCGTTGCGGAGCAGCTCGCCCGGAAGAACGACATCAATATGGTGCTTTCGTACGGTGAGATACTTCCCATGATGAACAATCCGATGCTCAGCTCGATGCCGATGATGGATGCACTGAAGGGGGCTATGATGGTCGGTTCGGTCAATTTCGAGAAGGGCCGGATCGTTACGGAGGCCGCCGTGTCGTACAAGGACAAGGAGAGCGAAGCCAAGATGATGGATTTCTACGCCTATGTCAAGCCCCAGACCGGAGCGCTGCTGCGCTATGTGCCGGCTGCTTCGATCGGCGCGATGTCGCTGGGACTCAACGGCGAAAAGCTCTATTCGATGCTCTCGGCGATGCCCGGTTACGGCATGCTGATGGCAAATCCGATGGTCAAGCAGGTGATGGAACCCTTCGACGGCGACTTCCTGCTTTCCTTCTCAGGAATGGGCATCGACGGCAAATATCCCGTGGCGTCGATGCTGGCGCAGGTGAAAGATACGGCCGTGCTGCAGACGATCGTCACCAACATGGCCGGCATGCCGGTTCAGCAGACCGCCGAGGGTGAATACACGTTGAACATGGGCGGCGTGACGATCCTGTTCGGCGTGAAGGGCGACGTGCTCTACTGCACGACCGACGCGGTCGTGAAGATGGCGCTCGACGGCGGCGAAATCGCGTCGATGGAGTCGATGGATAAGATTTTCAAAGGTCAGTCCTCGACCTTCTACCTCGATTTCGAGGGACTGAACGCGATGATCGCCCAACTGCTCGGCGGCAATGTCACGCCGCAGGCGGAAGCGGCGCTCTCCGTGCTCGGTATGTTCGACGACATGGAAGCCTATGGTACGATGAAGGGCGGCACGATGATCGTAAACATGGTGGACAAGGAGCAGAACTCGTTCAAGACCATTTGCGGCAAGACCGGCGAGCTGATTCGTCAGTACGTGCCGGAAGCGAATTTGTAATATCCGTGGAAACAGAGAAAAGCGGCCGTCCTCGAAGAACGGCCGCTTTTCCTGAAATAGATGATGTATGGAGTCGATTACTTTGCAGCAGGTGCTGCCTGACGCCTTTGCGGGCAATCCGGAGCCGCCGAAATCGGACTTGTGGCTGCATGACGTGACATTCCGCAAGGGGGAGTATTATCTGGTCGAAGCCGCTTCGGGAACCGGAAAGTCTTCGTTGTGCAGTTTTTTGTATGGGGCCAGAACCGACTATGCGGGCCGCATCCTGTTCGACGCTGCGGACTGCCGGATGCTTTCCGTAGCGCAGTGGGGCGAACTGCGCCGCCGGTCGCTGAGCATGCTCTTTCAGGACCTGCGTCTGTTCGGGGAGCTGACCGTGGCGGAGAACATTGCGCTGAAAAACGACCTGACGCGTTTCCAGACCGCGGAGCGGATCGACGGGCTGCTCGGGGCGGCCGGAATCGCCGACAAGCGCGATACGCCCGTCGGACTGCTTTCGTTCGGCCAGCGGCAGCGCGTGGCCTTCGTCCGCGCCCTGTGCCAGCCTTTCGATTTCATGCTGCTCGACGAGCCGGTGAGCCACCTCGACGCCGCGAACGGCGAGGTGCTCGCGGAGTTGCTCGTGTCCGAGGCCCGGCGGCAGGGGGCGGGCGTCATCGTCACCTCGGTCGGCAACCGTCTCGGACTGCCTTACGATAAAATCTTCGCCCTATGACGTTGCTCTGGAAACTCCTGCGCAGCCACCTGAGCGTGGCGCAGACCCTCGGGTTCGCCTTGGCCGGACTGGTGGGAATGACCGTCGTGCTGACTGCCCTGCAAGCCTACCGCGACGTGCTGCCGGTCTTCGAAGGGCCGGATTCGTTCGCTGAAGGCGACTATCTGGTGCTCTCGAAACGGGTCGGGACCCTGCAGGCCATCGGGATCGGAAACAGCGACTTCACTCCCGAAGAGTTGGAGGAGCTGCGCTCGCAGCCTTTCGTGCGGGCGGTCGGTGTCTTCACGCCGGCCGACTACCGGGTGAAGGGTTCGGTCAGTGCGGGCGGCGTCGGGTTTTCGACCTACCTGTTCTTCGAGTCGGTTCCCGACGGATTTCTCGACGTCGAGACTGACGCGTGGCGCTTCGCGGAGGGCGACCGCGAAATACCCATTGTCATTCCGCGCAACTACCTGAACCTCTATAATTTCGGATTCGCCCGCTCGCAGGGCCTTCCCCAGATTTCCGAAGGGCTGTTCCGCCGGGTGACGCTCGGCGTGGAGATTTCGGGTCGCGGGCGTTCGGAACACTTCCGGGGGCGGATCGTCGGGCTGTCGAACCGG
>OMCM01001573.1_pt1 | contig 11093 bp, 6 predicted proteins | sample 1645021 | NCBI WGS metagenome assembly OMCM01 (sample SAMEA103958142, study PRJEB25191) | human gut metagenome | biome: human-associated habitat [ENVO:00009003]; feature: intestine environment [ENVO:2100002]; material: feces | place: Germany | collected 2013/2015
GTCAGGTAATCGTACAGCTCGTGGTAGTCCACCTGTCCGTCCTGGAAGGCGAGGATGTCCACCGCTCCGGCGATGTTGCCCAGAATCTCGTTCCATTCGCGGCGATGCTCCTCGACCGAGAGGGCCCGGTCGCCCGACATGACCTGATCGGTCTTGATGCCGTGGATATAGGGCGAGATCATCGTCTTCAGCCCGCCGGAAATCTCCTTGGCGTGGCGGCCGAGCTCGGCGTAGATGCGCGACATGTTCTTCGTGCGACGGCTGATCTCCTGCGACAGATACCACCCCTGGAACGATCGGTGATGGCCGTATTTGGCCCACACTTCGTCGATGAGTTTCCTGTTCAGGTCGATTTCGCGCTGGAAGAGCCCTTCCTGCCAGTATTTGCCCGAGTCGTAGATGCCGAAGTAGAAGGCCATGTCGTATTTGTCGGCCAGCGTGAGGAACATTTCGACCAGATCCACGGGTGGGTAGTGGACCTCCTCGCTTTCGAGCAGACACTCGAACGGCGCGGCGATCCAGCGGCCCAGTCCGGCGCGGATCAGCACCACCGTGTTGATGCCCATGTGCTTCATCGCCCGGAAGTCGGCGTCCCATTCGTGCACGCCCCAATTCTGATGGGGAATGTCCCAACTGATCTCGTCGAGAAAGGTCGCCCGGATGGGGATGGCTTCGAGGATGCCTTCGGTGCGGAAATCGTCGTCGGAGAGTTCGCAGGCTCCGGAGGTCTCCGCCGGCGGATTCGCCGGGGAGCAGGCGGCCAGCACGAGCGCCGCCGCGAGCAGTATGATCGGACGTTTCATCTCCGGAGGGCTATTTGTCGCTCAGGGCGTCGATTCCGGCCTTGACGTACGACCACTGGTCGGCCTTCTTCAGGTGGATCATGTCGAAGAGGAAATAGCCGTCGCAGGCGTTGATGCAGGCGCTCACCGAGGCGGTGACGGCGCGGTTTTCCTCTTCCTGCGTCACTTCGTCGTCCGGGTCCCAATTCCCCACGTCGGGACCTCCCGCCACCAGCGGACAGGCGCCCGTCGTGCGCTCCTTCGCCAGCCGGCAGAAGCCCTCCATGGTCCATTCGGTCGTTCCGTTGACCCGCGTCGGGGAGGCGTAGGCCCCGATCAGCATCTGGTCCATGAGGTCGGCGTAACCGTAGTCCATGTATTTCTTCGTCGCCCAGGAGAAATCGGCCGAGGCATCGTAGTCCGGACTGGCCCAATTGACTCCCACGTCGTAGTAGCTCGCATACCAGCCGCCGACATAGACACCGAATCGGAGGGACGGATTGACCTCCTTGACCGCGGCCCGCGCTTTGGCCATGAAGTCGCGGATCACCTTGGCGCGAAATTCGATCCACTGTTTCAGACGGACCGGTTCGGGCGAGGGGATGCCCGACGTGTGCCCCGCAGGCAGGATGTCGCCCGGGAAGTCGACGACCGCCTCGCCGATGTATTTCTCGAACTCCCGGCGCGTGTAGTCCGAGAAGTCGCTCGTGAAACCGTCGAAACGGCCGCGGTCGAGGAAGATGCCCGTCAGTCCGTCGTAGGCGGCCAGGTCCCGGAGCATCGAGCAGATGTATTCCTGCACTTCGGGCAGCACGGGGTTGAAGAACTTGGCCGCCTGGTCCGTGGACATGATGTTGGTGATGCCGTTCGCCAGATTGAGGTCGGTGGTCCAGGCCCGTTTGTCCGCGTCGCGGAACACGACGCCGGCGCCGCCGAGCGAGGTCAGGTTGCCGCCCGTGAAGGTGTTGATGGCGGCGTGGATGCGCAGCCCCAGCTTCGCGCCTTCGTCGATGAAGGCTTGCAGGTAGTCCCAGGTCGCCGTGCGTTCGATCTTCGAGTAGCCTTCGGGCAGCCAGGCCCCGAGCCACTCCACCTGCTCGACCGCAGAGGTGCGGAAGAGCGCATCGCCTGTCGTGGGACGCACGTCCACCACGATGTCCGTGAAGCCGGCGTCCCGGGCCTTCGCCAGATCGCGGGCGATGTTCTCGCGGCTGTTGGCGAAGTCGGGAAAGTTCGCGGCGGCATCCACCCAGATGAACCGCGGTTTCCCGGCGACGGGTTCCGGGTCGGGTTCCGGTTCCGGATCGGGCCACTCCCATTCCGGGGTTTCGGGGTCCGAGCCGCACGAGACGGCTCCCAGCGTCAGTGTCAGCGCTGCCAGGGCCGTTGCGGCCCGTTTGACATGTCGTTTCATGGTCTGATTCTTTGTGATTTTGGACCGGTATCCCCGGTCAGGGGGATACCGGCAGGTCGCGTCATTTGTCGATGCAGTCGAATTCCCAGGCCACCAGCGCGTTGGTGTTGGCGTCCGTGTAGTAGAGGTTCAGCTTGTAGCCGTCGGCCGAGGCCGTCATCAGGACGTCGCCCGTGGCATTGACCACCGCCCCGGCGGGTTTGTACTCGTTCGAGGTGAATACCCGTGCGGGCGACGTGTCGCAGGCTCCCGTCAGTTGCTCGGGCGTCGTCACGTCGAACATGTAGGCCTTGAACTCTCCGTAGGTGAAATGCGCGCCCTCATAAATCGCCGCATATTTGGCGTTATTGAACGTACATACATCCACACAGTTGTAGTTGGAGTTGGCACCCCATGTCGCAGTGGCGATCTTGTGGGTTACAGCACCCGTCGCATCGACACGATACAGCGCATTGGCACTATAGTAGGCAAGGAAGTAAGGATCGTCGGGATTGGCCGAATAAGCCTCCACGTCGGCGTGGCCGTTGCCGTTCCAGCCGGCGGTCGCCCCCGTAACCGAGATCATCTGCGGCTTGGCCGGCACGCCTCCGGTAATCACCCAGCGGAGGAACTTGCAAACGGCACCGTTCCACGTATAGATCACGGCCGTAACGATCGCATCGCCCTTCACGTTGCCCTGCACCGAAATGTGCTTGCCCATCGAAGCGCCCGTAGCGTTCGTATAGGAGAGCAGCTCGGCAGGCATTTCATCCGTCGATGCCGCCGCATAAACCTTGAATTCGGCATTGGGATTAGCCAAGTTCGCATAGAGGATGTTGCCCGCGTCGTCCGAGGTCATACCGCCGTCGGCCGCTACGCCCTTCATGTCGTGTGTACCCAAGAAATCACCTGTCGCGCGGTTGAACAGGAACTTGTCCGCACCGGTCGAAAGCACGAGCTTGTTGCCCGACGCCGCCAGAGAATAGATCTTACCGCCGGCATTGACGATTCCGAGTTTGTCGAGCGATACGTTCTGCCAAACCTCCGTCTCGCTGCCCGCACGCCAGCCGTATTTGATCTTGGGCGGAATCTCCTTGCTCACGGAATAAACCCGCTTGGTCACGCCGTCATGCGCCGTAACCGTAAATTTCACGCCCTCGCCCTCGTAATTGGCCGCAACGGCGGGATCGGGCGAGATCGTGGCGTGGGGAGAAAGAATCACCTGCGCCGTCACCGACGAAAGGTCATCGACCGTAATGAGTGAAATCGTGTTCCGGTCGTTATCGATCACACCCTGAATAGCCGGTTCGTCGGTGGCGAAAGAGATGATCTCGCATTTATCCGATTTCTTGATGTTGCCCGTCACGCAGAAATTGCGCTTCGAACCGTCGACACGCGTCAGCGTAAACCAGTTTTCCTTCGTCAGATCCAATACCCCAAGCATCGGCGTGATGAAACAGTTGTCATCCAGATTAGCCGTGACGCGCATCTGGGTAATCGAAGTGGTATTCGACGAATTTTCGGGATAATAGTAAGGAACATCGATCACGATACGCTCCTGTCCCTCGGTCACCGCCGCGGTGAATTTTGCCAGCGGGTCGTTTTTATACTCCCCGGTAGCGAACTGCGCCGAGATGGTGTTCAGCCCCTGATCCACGACCGACGGGGTCAGCTCATCCGGCTCATGGCAACCGCCTAAGCCGAGCAGAGCCGCCAATGCAAATAATTTAATGCTATTTTTCATGGTTTCGGTTTCTTTTAGAGATTATAACCACTCAGGGAACTGCTTGACGGCCGAATTGTTGCTCAGCTCGGTTTCAGGCAGCGGAATACGGTAAAGCTTCTCTTCGAAAAGGCGGTCCTTACGGTCGCAGTCGACGTAGGTATAAATAAACTCGGCACCCTGCTTTTCGATTTTGAGACCGTGTACGCGGCTGTTCTGACCGGAATAAGCCGTATGCGCGAGTTTCCAGCGGCGCATGTCCCAATAATGATGTCCTTCGCAGTAAAGTTCGATCTTCCGCTCCTGCCGGATCGCCGCCATCAGCGCCTCGCCGGACTTATTGGAGTAAGGCAGGCCTACGCGCTCCCGAATCTGGCGCAGGTCGTCGTTCGCACCGTCGGCCCCCAGCATGTAGCACGCCTCGGCGTGATTCAGAATGACTTCGGCCAGACGAATGGCGATCCAAGGCTGCGTACAGGCTTTCGAATAGTCGGTATAACCTTCGTTCAGCATTTTGCGCAGATAATAACCCGTGGTCGTACGGCCATTGAGCGCCGAACCGTCGTCGTAAACGGCATAGCCGTCTTTACCGCTCACATAAGGTTCGAGAGCACGGCCTTTCCATTCGCACCCGTTGTAAAGCACGGAAGCATGGAAACGGGGTTCCAATTGAGCATAAGGCGGCGTATCGGTCGTACCGGTCGTCGTATTGTGCCACGGTGTCCAGTCGGGATAACCGCCCGTCGTCGCCAGTTCGTACGACTCGACCATCTCCTGCGTCGGAGTGGCCCGGCCGCCCATGGTCGTATTGTCGCCGCCCGGCATAAAGAGCTTGTCCCAGCTATGGTTCGGGCCGCCGACCAGATAGTTGTATTCCAGAATCGACTCCGTATTACCGTCGCGCATCGAGGTAAACGCCTTGGCGTAATCGGCGGCCGTTTTGCCCGGCATCAACACATAACCGAGTTTGAATACCTCTTCGGCCGCGGTTTTGGCCGACTGCCAGCGTTTGGCATAGAGCATCGCGCGCGACAGCATCGCATACGCGGCACCGGAAGTAATGCGCCCCGCTTCGTTGTCCCATTTGGCCGGAAGGGTCTTGGCGGCATAGGAAAGGTCGCCTTCGACCATATTCCACCCCTCCTCCTCGGTCGAGAGGGCCTTATTCTCGGTAATCGCCAGCAAATCCTCGTTATAGAGAATCACCTCCGGAGTGCGCTTCAGCAACTGGAAATAGAGGAATCCGCGGAAGAACCGGGCCTCTGCCTCGAAACGCTTGTAAGTGTCGCCGTCGAAATTGCTTCCGTATTTTTTCAGTCCGTAAAGGAACTCGTTGACGCGACGGATACGAGTGTAGGTATCATCCCATGCTCCGAAATGGAAAGCGGCCGTCGATGCGGCAAGTCCGCCCTCGGCGAAAGCGATGATATTGGCAAACCCCACGTTCGTGCCCGGCGTGGCCGAACCGAACTTGAGCGTCTCGGTCAGGCCGTCCGTCAGGCCGACCTGACTGTCGCCGGTCTCAAACGCCCCGTACCGGGAGATGTAGGGATAAAACCCATTGACATACTGAGTCACATAATTGACGTCGCTCCATACGATCTTTTCCGACACCTTGTTGGTCGGACTCATGTCGAGCCAATCGTTACAGCCCGTCATGGCGACCGTAGCAGCCAGCAAAACGATATTTATGATTTTCTTTTTCATGATTTTGAATTTTGTCGGTTAGAACGAAACTTCGAGACCGCCCACAACCGTACGCTGCTGCGGATAGTAACCGTTGGTCACGCCCGGCCATTCGGGATCGACGCCTTCGGGCAGACCCGACCACGTACAGAGGTTGTTGCCCTCGATATAAACCTTCACCTTCTGGATGCGCAGTTTGTTGGTCCAGTTTTTGGGCAGCGTATAGCCCAGATGAACCGATTTCAGACGCAGATACTTTCCGTCGCGGTACCAGAACGACGAAGCATAGGAGTTGTTCGTGTTAGGCGGATTGAGCGACAGACGGGGATACTCCGCATTGGGATTTTCGGGCGTCCATGCGTTTTCTACAAGATAACGCGGCGAGTTGGCGCCGGCCTTGAACGGACGGGTGAAAATCGTATTGTCCTCATTCCAGTTGTAATAAGTGCCCGTCAGCGAAACGTCGCAAACGGCAGCCCCGACAAACAGAATATCGAATTCAAGTCCTTTCCACGAAGCATTGAGATTGACACTGCCGTTGAACTGCGGACGCTGGCCGCGACCGAGATAGGCGCGGTCCTGATCGTACGTAATGGCGCCGTCGCCGTTGAGATCCTTGTATTTGATATCGCCCACACGGGGACGCGAGCCGGAGATCCACGGCGAATTATCGATCTCCTCTTCGCTCTGGAACAGGCCGTCGGCCATAAAGCCCATCGTCATGTAGCGGCTCTTGCCGGTACGCTTGGCGTAATCGGGCGTCTTTCGCCCAAGTCATATTGACGGTCACGCCATACTGGAAATCTTTGCCGATGTGATTACGATGAGTCAGTTTGACGTCGATACCCTTTACATCCTGCGCATTGTTATTTATGTAAGTGGGGTAATAGCCGCCCATCGAAGCGGGTTTTCCGGTGTTCGATCCCAGAATATCGAAAATATAGTTGTAGAAAGCATCGAACTCTACTCCGAGTTTTCCGCTCCACATCGCCAGATCGAAACCTACGTTGTAGGAATAATTACGCTCCCAAGTCAGAAGTTCGTTCGCAACCAGCGACGTCATGATACCGTTCTGCCCCACGCCGCCGAGTACGACGCTCGGTGCCGTACTGACATTGGAGAACGTACTCAGGAAAGCATAGGCCGCCGAGCCGGAGTCGTCGCCCAAGGAACCGAACGATGCACGGAGCTTGAAGTTGTCGACCGCGTTGCGCAGGGGAGCGAAGAAGTTCTCCTCCGACATGCGCCATCCGAGCGATACCGAAGGGAAGAATCCCCAGCGGCGTCCCGAAATGTTGCCGATAAACTTATAAGACCCGTCATAACGTCCGGAGAATTCGAACAGATATTTATCGGCATAATTGTACTGTCCGCGGAAAACCAGTCCGACCTTACGCGAAGCGTCGCTGGAACCGCCTATCGGCTTATCTGCCGGAGTCGTCGCTTGGTCCAGTTCGGGCAGTTGCGGGAACGGAATGTCCTTACCCGAAGCCGAGAATTTATTGGTCTTGTAATCGCGGGTTTCGATCAGCGCCAACAGATCGACTTTGTGTTTCTCCGCAAAGGTATTTTTGTAGCTGATGCTGGCCTGAGAGGTAATTCGGCGCCACTGCGAGAATCCTTCGGTCAGGTTATTGGTTTTCTTGCCGGTCGTGACATTCGCATTGTTGCGCGGATCCGACGCCTTGGAATAGGTGATATCCGAGCTGGTCGAATTCGGCGTGCTGGCCAGCATGAGGAAGTAAGGCGTGCTCAGGATTTTGGATGTCGTAGAACTGCGGTCGTACGCCCCCATGACCTTCAGGCTGAGACCCTTTACCCACGGAAGATCCCATTGCAGGGCAGCATTGGTCTGCATGGCTACGGTCTGTGATTTCGAATAGCCCGACAGTTCTGTAGCGGCAATCGGATTGATCGTATTCCCGTAACTATTCTGGCTCGCGGTCGGAAGTCCGTCATAGGTCTTCGGCAGATAAGGATGCATATAGGCGGCCTGCTCGGCAATCGAGAGCCACGGGGCCGTCGAAACGCTGGTGCCGGAAGTACCGCCGGCAGAGAATCCGGGCTCCTTCCGATCTCCTATCTGACCTGCCACTCCAAACGTAAAGGTCAGGCTCTTGGCGATCTTGGCTTCGATATTCGTACGCAGGTTATAGCGGTCGTAATCGAAATTCTTGACATTGCCGGTCTGGTTCATATAGCCCAGCGAAGCGAAATAATTGATCCGGTCGCTGCCGCCCGTCGAAGTGACGCTGTGCTGCTGGAGCGTACCTGTTCCGAAGATTTCGTCGATCCAGTTGGTGTTGCCCCAGCCGTTCGTGCCTTCGCGCATCATCTGTACATGCTTGGCCGTGAAGATCGGCTCCTGACCGTCGAGTTCGAGCGCCTTGTTGTACCAGTAAGCATAACCCGGACCGTCGAGGAATTCGGGATACGAGGTATTGAACGACGCACCGTAAGACCCTTTGTAAGTCAGGTTCATCGCCCCCTGTCTGCCCTTCTTGGTCGTTACGATCATCACACCGCCGGCTGCTTCGAGACCGTAAACCGCTACGGCGGCGCCGTCCTTCAGCAGCGATACCGACTCCACATCGTTGGGGTCGATGTCGTTGATCGAACGCTGCACGCCGTCGACGATATAGAGAATACCCGACTTCGCGCCGCGAATGGTCATGCTGGCTTGGTCCTGACCGGGCTGTCCGGAATTCTGCACGGAGATAAGACCCGGCAGACGGCCGGCCAGTCCCTGCGAGATATTGGACATCGGCATCTTCTGAAGCTCCTTACCGTCGATCTGCGACACGGCCGCCGTAACGTCGGCGCGGCGCTGAGAGCCGTAACCGAGGATGACGACCTCGTCCAAACGGGCGGCATCCTCCTTCATCGTAACGTCAAGGTTGGAAATCCCCCCCCCCACAAGTTATTCTCTGTGAGGACATTCCGATATACGTAAATTCCAGCATACCGCCTTTGGGAACCGCAATGGAGTAGTTTCCGTTTATGTCGGTCGTCGTACCCTTGTTCGAGTCCACGACCACCACGGTCACACCGACGAGCGGATTGCCCTGTTCATCGGTAACCGTACCCCCGACGGTAGGCTGCGCAAAGGCCGTCCCGGCCCCCGCCAACAGCAGGAACAATGTCCACAGACACGTCCTCGCCGCCAGAGAATCTCTGAATCTAGAGAAAAACTCTTTCATAGAATTACATTTAAGTTAAGTTTTTAGTGTTTTATATTGGTTGCAGATCAGTTGCTTCCTTCGGCGATTCCGGCCGCCAGCTCCGACCACCAGCCGCGGTTGATGATATGGACGATATCGAAGATCATCAGTCCGTCGGTGTCGCGGAGCGCCTGCGCCACGGCGCGGGTGAATTGCGCGGCATCGCCCTCGTACTGCTCGACATAGATCGAACCCGTCACGGGAACCACGCCGCAGGTGATTTTCTTCGCCCACTCGGCGCCGCCCTCGATGCAGTACCAGTAATTCTGCTCGTCGGACATTCCCGCTTCGGTACGCTGTCCGACGACTCCGTTTGCCTTGTCGACTTCGGCTTTGGTAACCAGCGTATAGTAAAGCCCGGTCATATAGATGTCGAGCAGGTCGGCATAACCCGTATTCCTGTATTCGGGCGTCGCCCAATCGAAATAGCGGGCGGGATCGAACTGTTCGCTGGCCCAGTTGACGCCCACGTAATAATAGGTCGGGTACCATGCGCCCGTATAGTCGCCGATCAGCAGCCGGGGATTGATCTCCTTGAGCTGCCGGTGGGCTTCGGTCACGAAGTCCTTGATAACCGATGCGCGCCATTCGATCCACTTGCGGAACAGCGGGCCTTGCGACCAGTCCCACTTGCCGTCGGCATCCTGCGTCCAGCGGAGTATATCATCGGGATAATCGGCGACTTTCGTTCCGGCATAAGCTTCGAAAAGCTCCTTCGACAGCGGACTGAAATCGGAGGTGATATTGTCGAAACGCACCCGGTCGAAGACGATGCCGTCCACGTCGGGATACTTCTCGGCGAACTCCCTCAGAATCGCCAGCTCGTACTCCTGCACTTCGGGATTAGCCGGGTTGAGCATGCCGTTGTAGTTGCTCTTTATTTCGCTGATCGGCACGATCTTCCCTTCGGTATAGACCTGCGACTGCCAGTCGGCATGATCGCCGTAGATGATTCCCCGGTCGAAGAAGTTGTGACCGCCGGCGAACACGTTGAGCGAACCGTGCACGCGCATGCCCAGCTTGTGTCCCTCCTCGATGAAATAGCCCAGCAGATCGTAGTTCTCAGGACGGGTCACGCCGTCCCATTCGCCCATGTAAGGCGCAATGTCGCTCTTGTAGAGCGTTTCGCCCATGATCGACTTCACGTCTACCACCACATCGGTAAAGCCCATGTCGTGGATTTTGGACACGTAGTAACGGATCGAATCGGGATGACTCAGCGTAGCGTAATTGCCTTCGCAGTCGAACCACATGTAAAGCGGTTTCGACTGCTGTTTTTCCTGCGTGCAGGAGGCGGCTGCAAAGGCCGCGAGACAGATAAGGAGAAGTTTCTTCATATGATTCTTTATGGATTAGTTCACTTCGGAGATGACGACCGCCGTCGAAATTTTGCGCTCGACGATCACTTCGGCGCTGCCCGTGTCGCTGGGACGGTTGAGCACCTTGCCGTCGCTGCCGACCATTGTCGAAGATCCGCCGCCGTCGAGATTGACCGCATCGACGGCACCCAGCTCGATCAGTTTGTCGGCCAGTTCGGCCAGCGTAAATCCGGCGCTGCCCCGCATATTGCGTCCGTCGCACACCAGCAGGATCAGTTTTCCGTCGGCCGTGGCGCCGACCGCCGTACGCGGCTGACGCGAGGTCCCGGCGATGCCGCCGCCGTCGAACACCTCTTTCCAATAATTCTCCACGGCGACGTTCTTCCCCTCCTTGACCAGCATCGGACCGCCTCCGACAGCCTCCTGCGGCGTCCAGAGCACGGCGCCGGGCGTCTTCGAAGTCGGCGGCGCGGACATATACGTATTCGTACGTTCGTCGTTGTCAAGTGCGGACGGGAAGGCATAAGGCTTGTTGCCGTCGTCGAGAACGCAGTAAATCCAGTGCGTCTCGAACCCTCCGGACGCCATCTGCCCGAACGAGGAGCGCACGGGATAAACCGTCTGATTGTTACGTGTCACCGTCTGATTCTCGATCGACTTAACGGCACCGCCGGTAACAAGCAGGCTCAGCGAGTTCCCGGCCCACCAATACCCGGCATTGATCGTCACACAAGCCGTTCCCCGGTTGGCCGAAGCGAATTCGGCATGAATGCGCGACGGGGTTTTCTGCTGAGGCAGATGCACGGCGTTGAAGCGCAGTTTGGGATTGGCTTTCAGGTCGGCCACGGCCACGAATCCGAGACATTGTTTTCCGCCGCCCAGATCGTCCGTAAACTCGGTTACGGTCAGGCCGGCAGGATAATCGCCCGGCTGAGGGTCGGGATCGGGATCAGGTCCGTCGGGAAATTC
>OMCM01001584.1_pt1 | contig 11030 bp, 7 predicted proteins | sample 1645021 | NCBI WGS metagenome assembly OMCM01 (sample SAMEA103958142, study PRJEB25191) | human gut metagenome | biome: human-associated habitat [ENVO:00009003]; feature: intestine environment [ENVO:2100002]; material: feces | place: Germany | collected 2013/2015
GTGTGCCTCAACTGGGGCTGCATCCCGACCAAGGCGCTGCTGAAAAGCGCGCAGGTTTACACCTACTGCAAATCGGCCGCACATTACGGACTCGACCTCACGGGCGAAGTGAAGCCCGATCTGGAAAAAATCGTGGCCCGCTCGCGCGGCGTGGCCGAGACCATGAGCAAAGGCGTGGCCTTCCTGCTGGGCAAGAACAACATCGACCTCATACCGGGATTCGGACGGCTCACGGCCCCCGGAAAGCTCGACGTGGACGGCACGGAGTACGAAGCCGACCACATCGTTCTGGCCACGGGAGCGCGCCCGCGCGAAATGGCGTTCATGCCCATCGACGGCGAGCGCGTCATCTCGTCGCGTCAGGCCCTGACGCTTGCGAAACTGCCCGAAACGATGATCGTCGTGGGGTCGGGCGCCATCGGCAGCGAGTTCGCGTGGTTCTATGCGGCGCTGGGGGTCAAAGTCACCGTCGTGGAGTACATGCCCCGCATGATGCCGCTGGAGGACGAGGAGGTATCGAAAACCATGGAGCGCGCATTCCGCAAACTGCGCGCTGCGGTGCTGACATCGACGACCGTAAAGTCGGTCCGCGTCAATGCGGAAGGCCGCTGCGAGGTGGAGATCGAGGGCAAGAAGGGCGCTGAAACCCTGACGGCCGACATCGTGCTTTCGGCCGTGGGCATCAAATCCAACATCGAAAATATCGGTCTCGAAGAGCTGGGCGTCGCCGTCGAGCGGGACAAGGTAGTCGTAGACCAGTTCTACCGCACCAACGTTCCGGGCGTTTACGCTATCGGCGACATCGTGGGCGGCCCCGCGCTGGCGCACGTCGCCTCGGCGGAGGGAATCTGCTGCGTGGAGGCCATATGCGGCCTGAACCCGGCACCGGTGGACTATTCGACCATTCCGTCGTGCGTCTTCACCTCGCCCGAAGTGGCGTCGGTCGGCATGACCGAGCAGCAGGCGCAGGAGCGGGGCATCGCCTACAAGACGGGGCGTTTCCCCTTCACGGCGTCGGGCAAAGCCACGGCGGCAGGCGACCGCGACGGCTTCGTGAAACTCCTCTTCGGCGAGGACGATACGCTGCTGGGCGCCCACATGGTCGGCATGAACGTAACGGAGATGATCGCCGAGCCGACGCTGGCACGGATGCTGGGCGCGACGGGCCACCGGATAGCCCGCACGATCCATGCCCACCCGACGATGAACGAGGGCGTCATGGAAGCGGCCGAAGCGGCTATGGGCGCAGCAATCCATCTGTAAGGCCGAATATCGCGCCGAAAAAGAACCGCCCCTTTCCTGCCGAAAGGGGCGGTTTTCGTATCCGCGGCGGCCGGCCTCGCCTTAAAGCGCAACCACGAGACGCATCCCCGGCCCGGAACAAAAAAAGAGTCCCGTTTCCGAGACTCTCCGCTGTTTATTTGAACCACTCTTCCAGATGGTCGCGGCCATAGAAATAATAAACCGCAAGCCCCAGCCAGCTGGTCAGCAGTACCACGATCGCGGCAATGACTTTGCCGGCGGTAGAAATGTTTTTCTTGAAGATGTCCATGACGCACCAGATTGCGCAGGCGACACCGATCAGCCAAATAATAGTTCCGATCATAATTTTAAAGTATTAGAGTTTAGTAAAACATTTTTCGTTCGAATACGCCGGGCGGATAGACCACGTCGCTCAGAAACAACCCCTGCGCCGGAGCGCCGCCGCTCGACCGCGAAAGGTCGCGGCTCCCGACTATCTCGCGGAAGCCGTCGGGCGTATAGCGCCCGCGTCCCACATCGACCAGCGTCCCGACCAGCGACCGAACCATGTTGCGCAGAAAACGGTCGGCGCGGATCGTGAAGCAGAGCACGCCACGTTCGTCGGCCGTCCATGCCGCGTGCATGATGCGGCAGATATTGGTCTTGTTGTTCGAATTGAGCTTGGCGAACGAGGTGAAGTCGTCGTATTCCAACAACGCCGCCGCCGCCTCGTTCATCCGGTCCATGTCCAGCGGCACGTAATACTGCCACGTCGCATCCCGCGTAAAGGGATTCTTGCGCGGTTCGATATAGTAACGGTATTCGCGTTCGCGGGCCGCGAAACGCGCGTGCGCATCCGCTCCGACGGGCGTCATGCTCCCGACGGCGATGTCGCCCGGAAGCAGGAAATTCAGTTTGTAGACGACCTGCGCCGGATCGGGCACCGGTTCCGCACAATCGAAATGCGCCACGTAATAGGAGGCGTTGACGCCCGTGTCGGTGCGTCCCGCTCCGGTCACCTCGATTTTCCCGCGCAGCAGGGTAGAGAGCGCCCGCTCCAGCGTCTGCTGCACCGATGGCATGTCGGGCTGGCGCTGCCAGCCGCAGTAGGCGGCTCCGTTGTACCGAAGTTCGAGAAAATAACGCATTGCGATCGATGAAGTTTCCGCAAATTTACAAAAATTTTTCTAACGCCGCGGCCTGATATTCAGTTTTACGGGACGGATCATGTTTTCGGGCTTCAGCACCTCGTCCAGCTCCTCGCGGCTCAGGATGCCGTGTTCGAGCACCAGCTCGTAAACGCCGCGCCCGGTTTCCAGCGCCTCCTTGGCGATTTTCGTCGAATTCTTGTACCCGATGATCGGATTGAGCGCCGTCACCACGCCGATACTGTTGTGCACGTACTGCAGGCACTTCTCCTCGTTGGCCGTGATGCCCTCGACACAGCGGATGCGCAACGTGTCGAAGCCGTTGACAAGCAGTTCGGCGGACTCGAAACAGCACTGGGCCATCACCGGCTCCATGGCGTTCAGCTCCATTTGCGCAGCTTCGTCGGCCATCGTCACGCAGAGTTCGTTGCCGATGACCTTGAAGGCGATCTGGTTCATCACTTCGGGAATCACCGGATTGACCTTGCCGGGCATGATCGACGAACCGGGCTGACGGGCCGGCAGGTTGAATTCGCCCAGCCCGCAGCGGGGTCCCGAAGAGAGCAGGCGCAGGTCGTTGCAGATTTTGTTCATCTTCGAGGCGATGCGCTTCATGGCCGAAGAGTAGCCGACCATGCAGACCGTGTCCGAAGTGGCCCCCACGAGATCCTCGGCCTGTTTCACGTCCCAGCCCGTAATCTCCCGGATGGCGGCCGTACAGCGCTCGGCATAGCCCGGTTCGGCGCAGATACCCGTACCGATGGCCGTGGCGCCCATGTTGATAGACAGAAACTCCGAAGCCGCATGGTCGAGATTCTCGACTTCGCCCTGCAGGACGCTCGCAAAGCCGTGGAAAGTCTGGCCGAGGGTCATCGGCACGGCGTCCTGCAGCTGCGTGCGGCCCATCTTGAGCACGTGGGCGAACTCTTCGCCCTTGCGGGCAAAGGAGGCGATCAGCTCCATGAGGTGTTTGCGCAGTTCGAGGTGCGTGGCATAAAGTCCGAGGTGGATCGCCGAAGGGTAGGCGTCGTTGGTAGACTGCGAGCAGTTGACATGGTCGTTGGGCGAGCAGTTGGCGATCACCTCGTTGGCGTTCATGTTGGTGGTGGTGCCCGCACCGCCCTGAATCATGTCCACGGGGAAGAATTCGTGGAATTTGCCCTCCATGATTTCACGGCAGGCCTGCGAAATGGCGTTGAAAAGCTCGTCCGAAAGCAGCCCCATGTCGTGATTGGCGACGGCGGCGCCCAGTTTCACGATCGCCAGCCCCCGGATAAAGAGGGGATACTCGCACAACCGGAACTTGCTGATCGGGAAATTCTCCAGCCCGCGCATGGTCTGCACGCCGTACAATACGTTTTCCGGCACCTCAACACACCCAAGCAGGTCGCACTCGGTGCGTGTCTTTTTCTGTTCTTTTTCCATGTATCGTTTACATAAAAGTTATTTATCGAATCGGCAGTCGCCGATTCTTCGTTATATCCAAACCCGATGCCCATTTTTCAGGCCCGCCTATTTCGCGGCTCAATGCCGCAAGCCGGACCGTACCGTCGATATCGTTCACTACGCCCTCGGCATGCAGCGTATAGTCGGCACCGTCGTCAGCCGTATAAAATTCAAACACGGCACGTCCTTCCGGCGATATCTTCACGGCGGGATTCCAGTAGAGAGTCGTCCGCAAGTCCCGCTCCGGAGCGCTGCGCTGTCTCGGCGTCTCGTATTTCGGGGAATAGAATTCAGCCGGTTTCTGATAGCCGAGCGGCATCAAGACCTGCATATGAAGCCGGTCGAGATTTTCCCGTTTCTCGTTCAGAAGTTCGGAGCCGTTTTTGGTAGTAATGGCTATAACGCCGGAACCTTTCGCCCGCATGCCGAATAAAGTCGAATTGACCGGAGGAATGATATCGATTCTTTTTATCATATCAATCGGTATAAAAGAGGGTATCGTTTCAATACTTAAAGGTGCCGATGCCATTGTCGGATCTATCGTCAACGGTTCATACGGCTCCCAGATTATTCCGTCTATCACATATGTCGCACTTCTCCCAAAAACAAATATTTCATCTCCTTTCGGTGTGGTTCTGACACTCACGCCATGCTTGCTTCGTAATGCCTCCATAAGATTCCCGTAATGCTCCTGCTCGATCTTTTTATAATCGACCGAACTGCTCGCCAGCACCTCATACGGGGATTCGATCCTTTTCCGCGGCGTACCCGAAATAACTACCTCTTCGATCAGGATATGTTTCAGACTGTCGGTAAACTGTGACAGGTTGTCGTTATAGTTCCGCATACGTGCAGTCCAGTCTGGGACCGGCAGGAGGTTATCGGAACCGGAATAATCCTCCTCGTCGACGATAAGTTCAGCGTCGGCCCTGCCGTCCGGCCCTTCGGCCTGCAGCACATAGAGCGTACTGTCGGGATAATCGAATCCGTTCAGCACGAAACGGCACGCAGCGTCCACCTCGGAAACCGCAAAATGCCCGAACTGCGGAATCAGGGCCGAAACCCGGTAGTCCTTGAAATTCCGTTTGCGGAAGATGCCGGTCTTGCGGATGCGCCCCGAAATCTCCTGACCTATTTCCAGCGGTTCCGACGGTTCGGCATATTCGCCCAACAGGACCGCGGGAATATCATACCGCCGCCAGCCCTGCGTAAGCATCAGGGCATCGGCCGCCTGCCGGCGGGCAGGCTCCCGCTCATCGAAGTAAAAAGCCGGATCTTCGACATAACCCCTCAACTCGGATTCCAGCAAAAGGGAGGTGCGGATGTCGTTCGGACGGCGGGACGCGACAATGCGGTTATCCGTCACCGACACCGAGAAATCACCCGTCAGCGGATTGCCTCCGGCATCTTTGAAATCCAATGTCAGCGACACCTTTTCCCGCCGGCCGTACCGGGGCTTATCCTGCGTCGCCGTAACCTGCGGCTGCCGGTCTTCGTCGTAACAGAACAGCAGGCGTTCGCTCAGCGGACGATTTTCACGATCCAGCAGCAGGAATTGCAGCACGCCGTCCGGGAAGTCGTTGCGCATAAAGGTTAGGTGTTCCTTCGAAGCACCCCAATCTTTATAGTAGCACAGTTCGCCCCGGCAATGGACAAGCAGGGCCAGCGGACCGGGATCGTATCCGCGGGGAACAGCGACCTGCACGGAAAAACGTTCGGAAGCCGGAAATATCTGCAGGACACAAACGTCCCTCCGGGCCGCAGGCAGCCGAAACCGCTTGGTAACACCCTGAGGGTTGGTACATTCGGCATAATAAATCCCGGCATGCTGCGGGGTGAAAGAGACTTTCCCCATTCCGGCATGCAGGCTTTCGGCCGCGGCTGTTTCCCGACCTTCCGCATCGACGATCCGGCACGAAACAAACGTCGAATTGCCGTCGGGTTTCAATGCTTTGAATCCCAGCGTACACGGAACGCCTTCGACCAGATAACCTCCTTCGGGGAAAAACGAGACATCGAAATCCCGTTCGGCATTCCGCTTCGATGCCTGACGCTCGTAACGGCGGCCGTAAGCCGAGACATGCACGGGTGCACGGAAAAAATAATCGGGTCCCGCATTGCGCATAAAAGCGGTATAGGCCGTCAGGGTGTAATCACCGCTTTTGGCGGTCATGGGCAGCGGCAGATAACCTGCATAGACGCCCTCCCGCTCCCGAATCCGTATCCGCAAAGGAGCGGAAGGCGGCTCGTCGAAGGCGGGCTTTTCCATGCTCCGGAGTTCGACATAGACGTATTTGCTCAGCGCCGTCCGGACATGCGAAGAGGCATCGACCACATGGGCGCGAAGCCAAATCGTATCTCCGGCCATGTAATACGGTTTATCGGTATGCACATACACCTTTTCCTGTGGAAAGACCTCGGTTTGGGCGGACAAATTATGAACGGCCCGCTCCTCGTTTCGGGAAACAGGCTGAGCCGCAATACTGCCGACAGACAGCAACGGGACAGACAGAAAAAAAAGGAGGTGGAGGTTCATAATTTCTATTTTTATAGTGTGGGCAAGCAAACGCAACGCAGGAACTATCAGGAAAGTTAATAAATATTTCCCGAACAGAAAAATATTTTCCCGTTCTTCGTCCGTTCAGCGTCCATTGGAAAGACAAACGCGCCTGCGGCGGCGGTTGAAAAATTTGGCAGTGCGGCCGGGTTGTATTATCTTTGTACGAATTTGCACGACAATAAAGACAGAAAGCATGAAAGCAGCTATCATAGGTTACGGCAAAATGGGCCGCGAGATCGAAAAAATACTCATCGAACGCGGTCACGACGTGACGCTCGTGATCGACACCGACAACGCCGCGGACCTCAACGCCGCGAATCTCGCCGGAGTGGACGTGGCGCTGGAATTCACCATGCCCTCGACGGCCTACGCCAATATCCGCACCTGCATCGAAAACGCGACTCCCGTGGTGAGCGGCACCACGGGCTGGACCGACCGCTTGGGCGAGTTGCAGCAATTGTGCCGCGAGAAGGGCGGGGCGCTGTTTTATGCATCGAATTACTGTCTGGGCGTAAACCTGATGTTCCGTCTCAACCGTCAGCTGGCGGCGATGATCGACCGCGTCGGCGGCTATGACGCGAAGATCGAAGAGGTACACCACACCCAGAAGAAGGACGCTCCGAGCGGCACGGCCATCACGCTGGCCGAAGGCGTCATCTCGGAGCTGCACGACAAAACCGCGTGGGTGAACTACGCGCCGGGGATCGAACACGCGACGAACCGGATCGAAACTCCGGCGGACGCCGCCGCGGACCAGCTCGAAATCCGCTCCGTGCGCGAAGGCATGGTTCCGGGCATACACACCGTGACCTACGAATCGGCAGACGATATTCTGGAACTGAAACATACGATTAAGAACCGCCGTACGTTAGCAATGGGGGCTGTCATAGCCGCCGAGTTCTTATGCGGCAGGCAGGGCGTCTACTCGATGGACGACCTGCTGAAATAAATTTACGAATATGGGAAAAATCAAGGCATTCTTCCGCAACAAATGGGTCGGCTTCGCGCTCGCCTCGCTGCTTTACACGCTCTGGTTCGTCGTATGGACCGGCAATCTCTGGATGCTGCTGGGGCTGGCGGTGATCTTCGACCTCTACATCACGAAGTTCTTCTACCGCTACGTCTGGTGCCACAACGCGCGTATGTGCCAGCAGAGCAAGGTCTACAAGACCGTATACGAATGGGTAAACGCCATCATCTTCGCCACGGTCGTGGCTTCGCTGGTGCATATCTTCGTCTTCCAGATGTACGTCATCCCGACCTCGTCGATGGAAAAGTCGCTGCTGATCGGCGACTATCTCTATGTGAGCAAGGTGACCTACGGACCGCAGATGCCCAACACGCCGCTGTCGTTCCCGTTCGTGCATCACACGATGCCCTTCTCGCAGACCAAAAAATCGTTCTCCGAAGCCGTCAAGTGGCCGTACCACCGGCTCAAGGGGTTGCGCAAAATCAAACGCAACGACGTGGTGGTCTTCAATTTCCCGGCGGGCGACACCGTCCTTCTGGAGAATCAGAACGCCACCTATTACGACGTGCTGCGCAGCTACGAGGATTCGTTCGGCAAAGAGGAGGGACGCAAGCGTCTGGCCGAAAAATACACCATCATCAGCCGCCCCGTGGACAAACGGGAGAATTACATCAAACGCTGCGTGGCCGTTCCGGGCGACTCGCTCGAAATACGCAACGGGCAGGTGTGGGTGAACGGCGCGCCGCAGGAGGGGATTCCGGGCATCCAGTACCAGTACGCCGTACAGGTGTCGTCGCCCCTTTCGCAGTACGCCATCGAGAATCTCGGCATTACGGAGTACCGGGGCAACGGCTCGGTATACGACATGTTCCTGACCGAAGAGGCCGCCGGGAAAATCGAAGCCCTGAACAACGTGATCTCCGTCCGCCGCTACATCTTCTCCCCCAATACAGAGGTGTTCCCGCAGTGGAAGGAGCCGCACTGGAGTCAGGACAACTACGGACCGATCTGGGTGCCCAAGAAAGGCGCGACGGTGGAGCTGACCGCCGAGAACCTGCCGCTGTTCCGCCGCATCATCGAGACATACGAGGGCCACTCGCTCGAAGAGCGCGACGGCAAAATATTCATCGACGGAGCGGAGGCTGACAGCTACACGTTCGGCATGGATTATTACTGGATGATGGGCGACAACCGCCACAATTCGGCCGACTCGCGGTTCTGGGGCTTCGTTCCCGAAGACCATATCGTCGGCAAGGCTTCGTTCGTCTGGCTGTCGCTCGACGCGAACAAATCGTTCCCGGCGAACATCCGCTGGAACCGTCTGTTTACAAAGGTGCGGTAGGGTGGAACCGGAGGACAGCTATCTGACCATTGCGGCGCCCGCTGAGGCGTCGTCGAGGGAGCGAAGCAGCAAGTTCCTCGCCTATGCCTACCCCGTGCAGCAGGAGGAGCAGATACGCGAAATCCTCGACGGACTGCGCAAGAAATACTACGACGCGACGCACCATTGCTACGCATGGCGGCTGGGGCCGGGAGGCGCCGCATTCCGGGCCAACGACGACGGAGAACCGTCGGGAACGGCCGGGAAGCCGATTCTGGGACAGCTGCTTTCGAACAACCTGACGGACTGCCTGATCGTCGTGGTCCGCTACTTCGGCGGCACGAAACTGGGGGTTCCGGGGCTGATCGCCGCATACAGGGAATCGGCGGCGGAGGCGATCGCAGCGGCCCGAATCGTCGAACGCACCGTAGACCGCACGATCCGCGTCGATTTCCCCTACATCGCCATGAACGACATCATGCGCGTCATCAAGGAGCAGCAGCCTAAAATCGCATCGCAGGAGTTCGACAACCTCTGCACGATGGTGCTCACCATCCGCGAAAGCCGCGCCGGGGAGCTGACCGAAAAACTGAAAAAAGCCGGAGGAAGCATCGCCGGCGAGGACATTTGAGAATCGAAAGTTAAAAACCGAAAACCGGAAATGCGGTCCGCCGCATTCCGCGGTTTCAGCGATACGAAATGACACACGAAAAATCCATCTATATCAAAGGCGCGCGGGTCCACAACCTCAAGAACATCGAGGTCGAGATTCCGCACGACAAACTGGTCGTCGTAACGGGCCTTTCGGGTTCGGGAAAATCGACGCTGGCCTTCGACACCATCTTCGCCGAGGGACAGCGCCGCTACGTCGAGAGCCTTTCGGCCTATGCCCGGCAGTTTCTGGGCAAAATCAACAAACCCGACGTGGACATCATCACGGGCATCGCGCCGGCCATCGCCATCGAACAGAAGGTCAATACGCGCAACCCCCGTTCGACGGTGGGCACGACAACCGAGATATACGACTCCCTGAAACTGCTGTTCGCCCGCATCGGACACACCTTTTCGCCCGTATCGGGACAGGAGGTGCGCTGCTACAGCGTGGACGACGTGGCGACATACATTCAGGAACTGGGCGAGGGGAGCCGCGCCGTCATCGCCGCGCCGCTCGTGCTGGGCCAAGGACAGGGGATCATCGAAAAACTGACGCTGCTGCTCTCCGACGGCCTGATGAGAGTCTACACCGACGGTCAGACGCGCCTGATCGAGGAGATACTCCCCTCGATCGACGAAACGACCGGAGCCGCGGATATTCAGGTCGTGATCGACCGCATGCGCATCGCGCCGGACGACGACACGCAAACCCGCATCCGCGACTCCGTGGCGCGCGCCTTCTCCTACGGCGACGGCCTCTGCACGATCCTCGTCCAAGGGGAACGGCGCGAGTTCTCGTCGCGCTTCGAAGCCGACGGCATCGAGTTCGAACGCCCGTCGGAGCACCTCTTCAGCTTCAACAACCCGCTCGGGGCGTGTCCCCGCTGCGAGGGATACGGCAAGGTGATCGGCATCGACGAGGATCTGGTGATTCCCGACAAGGGCAAGACCATCTACGAGGACGCCATCGCCTGCTGGCGGGGCGAGACCATGCGCAAATGGAAGGAAAAGCTGGTGGAGAACGCCTATAAGTTCGATTTCCCGATCCATACGCCGTTTCACGAGCTGACGCAGGAGCAGAAACGGCTGTTGTGGCGCGGCAACCAATATTTCCACGGTCTGGACGAGTTCTTCGCCTACATCGACTCGGAGCGGCGGAAAATCCAGTTCCGCGTGATGAAGGCGCGCTATACGGGCAAGACGACCTGTCCCGAATGCGGGGGCAGCCGCCTGCGCAAAGAGGCGCTTTACGTCCGCATCGGCGGCCGGAACATCGCCGACCTCGTGGTGATGCCGGTGGACGAGCTGATCGTATTCTTCAACGGACTGCAGCTCGACGAACACGACACGAAAACCGCGGCCCGCATCCTGATCGAAATCCGCAGCCGCCTGCAATACCTCGCCGACGTGGGACTGGGCTATCTGACGCTCGACCGGCTTTCATCGACCCTGTCGGGCGGCGAGAGCCAGCGCATCAACCTTTCGACCTCGCTGGGCAGCAACCTCACCGGATCGCTCTACATCCTCGACGAGCCCTCCATCGGACTCCACCCGCGCGATACGAACCGCCTGATCAAGGTGCTCAAACAACTGCGCGACCTGGGCAACACCGTGATCGTCGTCGAACACGAGGAGGAGGTGATCCGAGCCGCGGACTGGATCGTGGACATCGGCCCCGAAGCGGGATAC
>OMCM01001586.1_pt1 | contig 11011 bp, 10 predicted proteins | sample 1645021 | NCBI WGS metagenome assembly OMCM01 (sample SAMEA103958142, study PRJEB25191) | human gut metagenome | biome: human-associated habitat [ENVO:00009003]; feature: intestine environment [ENVO:2100002]; material: feces | place: Germany | collected 2013/2015
CGGCTGGTCGTTTTGGTCGACCGCGGTCACCGCGAGCTGCCCATTCGCCCTGATTTTGTAGGCAAGAATATCCCCACCTCTCTACGCGAGATCATCGCCGTGCATTTGGAAGCTGTGGACGGCAAGACGAACGTGGAAATCTACGAGCAGGACGAGAACGAACCGGAAATCTACGGGCAATGACCCGCTTTTAGTGCAAAAATCAAATTAAAAGAAGGTATAAACATGGCTGTAATTTTGGCGAGCAGCTGCCTTTTGGGCTGCGAATGCCGCTATAAGGGCGACGGCTGCAAGTGCGATGCGCTCATTAAGCTTGCAGAAAGCAACACGATCATCGGCGTATGTCCCGAGCAAATGGGCGGTTTGCCCACCCCCCGCGACCCGGCGGAGCGGCAGGGTGACAAGGTAATCTCCTGTGCAGGCAAGGACGTGACAAAGGAGTACACAAAAGGCGCAGAGACGGCGCTGTACTTTGCGAAGCTGAACCACGTGGATTTTGCCGTGATGAAGGCGAAAAGTCCGTCCTGCGGCAAGGGACTCATTTACGATGGCACGTTTACGGGCAACAAGATTCCCGGCAACGGTGTAACCGTGGAGCTTCTGAACGCAAACGGCATCCCGGTGTTTACAGAGGACGAACTGGATCAGCTGCCGCTGTAAAGTAAAATATCTTAACATAAAGAATTAGGCCTGCTGCGCTTTGCGGCGGGCTTTTTGCTTGAAGATATAAAGAAAAGCCGCACGTAAAGTTTTATTGCTTTACGCGCAGCTTTTTGAATTTTATGTAATGCTATTTCACTTTACAGCTTACTTCTCGTCGAAGAACGCCTTGAAGCCCTTGTAAGCCATGTAGACGTCGAGCTTGGAGACAACCTCAAACGGTGCATGCATGGAAAGCACCGGCACACCGATGTCGAGCACGTCGACATTGAGGTTCGCGATGAACTTTGCGACCGTGCCGCCGCCGCCCTGATCGACCTTGTCGAGCTCGCCGATCTGCCAAAGCACGCCTGCATCGTCAAACGTGCGGCGGATTTTGGCGACAAACTCTGCGTTCGCGTCGGACGTACCGCCCTTGCCGTGTGCACCGGTGTACTTGGCTATGCCCAGACCGCCGTTGATGTAGGTGGAGTTCTGTGCCTCGTAAACGGAAGCATAATGCGGATCATATGCCGCGGTGACGTCGGCGGAAATGCAGGTGGACTTGGAGAGCACGTGGCGCGGCTCTTCACCCTCTGCCTGCGCGAGGTCAGCGATGAAGTAACGCATGTACTCGGAGTTGAGGCCCGTGTTGCCGTCGCTGCCGGTCTCTTCCTTATCGGTGAGCACAGTGACGACGGTCTGCACCGGGTTCTTGCAGTTGAGGATAGCTTCAAGCGCCGGGTATGCGCAAACGCGGTCATCGTGGCCGTAAGCGCCGACGAGGCTGCGGTCAAAGCCGATATCCACCGCCTTAAACGCCGGGACGAACTCGATCTCTGCGGAGATGAGGTCGGCTTCTATGATGCCGTACTTCTCGTTTAAAAGACGCATGATGTTCAGCTTATATGCATCCTTAGCCTCCTCGTCGCGAACCGGGCGGCTGCCGATGAGAATGTTAAGGTCTTCGCCTGTAAAGGCAGAACCCAGCGGCTTTGTAGCCTGATCCTGACCGAGGTGCGGCAAAATGTCTGTGATGGTGAACTGCGGATCGCCCGCTTCTTCACCGATGCAGACCTTGATGACCGTGCCGTCGCTCTTCACGACAACGCCGTGCATGGCGAGCGGAATCGCTGTCCACTGGTACTTTTTGATACCGCCGTAGTAGTGCGTTTTGAGGTACGCCATCTCGGAGGATTCATAAAGCGGGATGGGCTTTAAGTCGAGACGCGGGTTATCGATGTGTGCTGCGGCAATGCGAACGCCGTTTTTGCAGCCCTCTTTACCCATGATGGCAAGGCAAATTGCTTTACCGCGATTGTTGTAATACACTTTGTCGCCCGCCGCATACTTGTGCTTCGGGTCGAACGGCACAAAGCCGTGCTTTTCTGCAGCCGCGACCGCGTACTCAACGGATTCGCGCTCGGTTTTGGCGCTGTTTAAAAATGCCTTGTAGCCTTCGCAGAACTTATCTGCTTTTTCGATCTTCTCATCTGTGACCTTGAAAAAGCCGTTCTTGCGCGGGTTGAGGAGCATTTCGGACAGCTCTTTTGCGGATTTTTCCGCTGCTTTTTTAGCCATTTTCAATTCCCCCATACAATTTTTCGTAAGTTTCTTTATACTGAAGGACTTTCTGGACGTAAAGACGCGTTTCTTCAAACGGAATTTCTTTTAAGGTCACTCCGTCTTCGGAATATGCGGGGTCCGAAAGCCACGACGTAACGTTTCCCATGCCTGCATTGTAGGCGCAGACCGCTGTGGCGAGGTTGTCGTACTCGTTTAAAAGCACGCGCAGCAGCGCACAGCCGTATTTGATGCTGATTTCGGGGTCGAGCAAAGCGCTTGCGTCATATTCCCCGCCGATATGCGTTTGCATCCAGTCAAACGTTTCGGGCATCATCTGCATAAGCCCGAGCGCGCCGACCGGAGACTCCGCCTCGGGGTCGAAATCGCTTTCCGCCTTGATGACGGCATAGACAAGGCTTTGCGGCAAGTCGTACTCCTTCGCTTCTTTTTTGACGATGGATCCGTACTTGCGCGGGTAAAGCATGTGGTCTACATCGGGATGCAGCCTTTGCACCGCGAAAACAACGAGCACGGCAGCTGCAATGCCGGCGATAAGAATCCATGGCCACAAGGGCTTCTTTTTGGACTTTTTTAAATGTTTGCTTTTCTTATTCAATCGGATTCACCGGGGTGTGCGCAGCCAAGCACTGCGAGCATATTATCCATATCGTCCGCCGAAACAGCGACGGTGTTATCGAGTGTGTAATCGGAGCGGTCGATGTAAAAATCGTCGCTCTGCTGGGCGTGCATGCGCGTCAGGGCCTCCTGCTCCGTGAGACCGTCGCGGCGGCAGATGCGCCCAAGGCGCACGGTTTCATCCGCAAGAACGGAGACCACGCGGCGGCAAAGGCGATCTGCACCGGCTTCAAACAGCGTCGGAGCGTCGAGCACGATGACCTTTGCATCTTTATATGCGGCAATCTCCTTTTTGAGACGTGTTAAAATCACGGGATGCGTGATGGCGTTCAGCTTCGTCTTGCCCTCTTCGCTTGCAAACGCGAGGTTTGCGAGACGGCGGCGGTCTAACGTACCGTCTTCCTTTATAATAGCACGGCCGAACGCATTTTGCAACTCCGTAAGACATGTTCCTGCATAAAGAGACGGATCGTGCGTAACGGCGTCGCAGTCGATGATGACGCAGCCGCGCGCCTTAAGCTGCTTTGCGACCGTCGATTTGCCCGCGCCGGTCTGGCCCGTAAGGCCGATGACAAGCTGCTTGTTCGGCGTTACGATGCGGAACGCACAAGCGCGAATGAGACGGTTATAAACCGCAAGGCCTACGCCGCTTTTGCGCGGCATACGGGCGTAAACGGTCTTTGCGCCGATCTCATCGAGGTGATGGAGCGACGTGAAAAGCCCGTGCGCCTGCGAAAGGGAATCTGCGGCGCTGCCGTAGGGCACGCACCGGTTTTTGAGGTACGGCACGTCTTCGTTAAAGCAAAGTGCAGCTGCTTCGGAGTGCGTATGCAAAAACGCGGCGTAATCTTCGGCGGAAGCGTCCACCATGTAGACATCCGCTTTCGGCGCGTAGTGCTTATATTTCATGCCGGGCGAGGCGACCTTGGCGTTTTCCGCGGGCTTTTCCAGCACGGCGCGGTCCACATCTACCCTGCCGAGCACGCGGCGCAGCTGCTCCACGGAAATGCCGCCCGGGCGCAGCACGCGCGGTATCTCGGTGACGACGGTGATAACGGTGGACTCCACGCCGACCTCGCAGTCGCCGCCGTTCACGATGCCGTCTACGCGGCCCATGAGATCATCGCACACATGCGGGAATGATGTGGGGCTGGGCAGGCCGGAGAGATTCGCGGACGGCGCGGCAAGCGGCACGCCTGCGGCGTTAATGATCGCCCGCGCGGTGGAATCGGACGGCATACGGACGGCAACCGTATCGAGACCTCCGGTCGTCTGCATCGGCACAAGCGGCGATTTTTTCATGATGATGGTAAGCGGGCCCGGCCAAAAGGCATCCGCAAGCTTTTTGGCAGCTTCGGGAATCTCTTCGACAAGCGCAGGCAATTCTTTGATATCCGCGATATGCACGATGAGCGGATTATCCGACGGGCGACCCTTCACTTTGTAGATCTGTGCGGAGACGGTAGGGTCCAGCGCATTGCCGGCGAGGCCGTAGACGGTCTCCGTGGGGACAGCGACAAGGCCGCCGCGGCGCAGAATCTTCCCCGCTTCTTTTATATCCTGTTCGTTTTTTTCATCCAATAATCGCGTATCCATTTTCATCCGTTCTCCATGCTCTCTTTCAATTTTTCGGCGCGGTCTGCGGCGATGAGTGCGTCAATGATTTCATCGAGGTCGCCGTTTAAGACGTCGAACAGGCGGTAGATTGTCAGGCCTATGCGGTGATCGGTCACGCGCAGCTGCGGGTAGTTGTAGGTGCGGATGCGCTCCGAACGGTCGCCGGTGCCGACCTGACTTTTGCGGTTTGCGGCAATCTCGGCGTTTTGCGCCGCCACCTTAGCGTCTAACAGTCGGGCACGCAGGACGCGCAGGGCTTTATCTTTGTTTTTGTACTGGCTGCGCTCGTCCTGGCACTCGACGACCGTGCCGGTGGGCAGATGCGTAACACGGATGGCAGACGACGTTTTGTTGATGTGCTGCCCGCCCGCGCCGCTGGAGCGGAATGTGTCAATCTTTAAATCTTTCGGGTCGATCTCGAGCTCGACCTCATCGGCTTCCGGCAAAACGGCGACCGTGGCGGTGCTTGTGTGGATGCGGCCCTGCGTTTCCGTTTCCGGCACGCGCTGCACGCGGTGCACGCCGCTTTCAAATTTTAATCTGGAATACGCGCCGTCACCGTCGATTGTGAAGCTGACTTCCTTAAAGCCGCCAAGCTCCGTTTCATTCAGGCTGACGATCTCCGTTTTCCAGCCGCGCTTTTCGGCGTACATGTTGTACATGCGGTAAAGATTATAGGCAAACAGCGCCGCTTCCTCGCCGCCTGCGCCGCCGCGAATTTCCACGATAACACTGCGGTCGTCGTTGGGGTCGCGGGGCAATAATAAAATTTTGAGCTCTTCCGAGATGCTTTCGATATCGCTTTTGGCGGCGCTCATCTCGTCGCTCGCCATTTGGCGCAGCTCTTTATCGGCTTCGGAGTCGTTTAAGATCGCTTCGGCATCCTCGAGCGACGCTTCGGCCTTTTTTAAGGCGCGGTATTTTTCCACGATGGGTTCGATTTCTTTGTGCTCCTTCATGAGGTCGCGGTAGAGATTGCGGTCTGCCGCAACGGCGGGATCATAGAGCTTCATATTAAGCTCTTCATATCGGTTTTCAAAAACCGAGAGATTTTCAAACATAGCAAAGCTTCCTTTCAGACAGATAGTTAAATGAAACGGTCTGAGAGGCGCTACTGCTCGCTGCCGGCACTTTCGCGCACGATCTTGCGAATGTTCTTTTCACACTTGTGGCGGGGCACCATGATTTTAAAATCCGCGCCGATGCGCAGCACTTCAAACACGTTTGTCCCGCAGGGGTGCGGCTTTTTCATTTGTAATTTGTCGCCTACCCGAACATCCATGGTACAGCCTCCTTTATCGTGTATTGGGCGCGAATGCTCCCTTGAAAATTCAGTATAGCACAATGCTGTATTGATGTCAAAGCAAAAGACCGCCTGCGCGGGACTTTCCCTTGCAGACGGCCTTTTCGGTTTCTATTTTATTCTAAACGCTTTGTGAAAACGCTTTTACGCTGCGATGTGAATGCCGCTCTTCTTCAGCGCGAAACTGAGGGCCGCCGCAACGGAGACGATGTCCTTGACGAGATACGGCACGGAGGCCACAAGGAACGCCGCCCACGGGCCGTTGCCGGAGATAATGCCGAACTGAATCGTGCCGCACAGATGGCAAGCCGCAAGACCCGCAACACCGAGTACAATGGCGAGCACACGGTGCGGCATTTTTGTGCCGAGACCGCACAGCGCAGCCATGGGCAGGAAGCCGTAGATGTAGCCGCCCGCGAGACCGACAATCGAACCGAAGCCGCCGGAGAAGTTTGCAAACACCGGCAGACCGACAGCGCCGAGCACGATATAGACGAGCACGGCGAGCGTGCCGCGCTTACAGCCGAGTGCATAGCCGCACAGGGCGACTGCGAAGGTCTGTAAGGTGACCGGGATGCCGCTCGGCAGCGGGAACGAAATCTGCGACAAAACGGCAAGCACGGCAGCGAATACGCCGACCATGACGATATTGGTGATTTTCTCTCTGTTGCTGTTCATGTTATTTACCCCTATTCATTTCGGAATACGGCACACTAAGCAGTTTATTCGGCTTTCGGGTTTGCAAAGCCCTTGTGGATCTGCACCTCACCTGCGGAGAACGCGCGCTCCTCTCCGCTATCGAGACGGACGAGCAGGTGCGCTTCGTCGCTGATACCGGTGACGACACCGCGGTACGTCTCCTCCCCGAGCGAGAACGTGATGGCGCGGCCGGTGAGGAACGAGTGGCTGCGGTACGATTCGATGAACGCGTTCGAGCCGAGGTTCTTATACAGCGCGAAAAAGCGACTGATGACGGCAGCCGAAATGCGGCTGCGCATCTCCACGGGACACGGGCCGTCGAAAATAGCACCGGCGATGGAGCGAATCTCCTCCGGGAAGCCCTCTTCCGGCACAGCGATGTTGATGCCGATGCCGAGCACGGCCCAGTTGAGACCGCCGTTTTCAAAATCAACGGAAGCTTCCGTTAAAATGCCGCAGACCTTTTTCTCGTTGAGGTAAACATCGTTCACCCATTTGATTTGCGGGTTTAGCCCCGTGACCTGCTCAATGGCTTCGCACACGGCGACCGCTGCGGTAGTCGTGATGAAAAGTGATTTTTCAGCGGTGCAGTGCGGGCGGAGCAGCAGGCTGAAATAAATACCTGTACCCGGCGGCGACGTGAAGTGCCGACCGAGCCTGCCCTTGCCTGCCGTCTGCGATTCCGCAATGAGCACGGTGCCCTCCGGCGCGCCCTGCTCCGCCTGTGCCTTTAAAAGCGTATTGGTGGAGGTGACTTCGGTCTGCACCTGCAAGTAAACCGGCATATCGGTATCGAGGAACCGTGAGACACTCTGCACGGTGAGCACATCGCTTTCCGGCGCCAGCGTGTAGCCGCGCTTTGGCACGGCGCGAATTTTATGCCCGGCTTCTTCAAGCTTTTGAATGGCTTTCCACACGGCATTGCGGGAAACGCCGAGCGACGACGCAAGCTGCTCGCCGGAGAGGTATTCTCCGCGATTTTTTTCAAGCGCGTCTAAAACTGCATCTTGTATGCGCATAAATTTCCTTTCCGGCAAAACCGGCAGCGAAAATTTCGTCTACCAGTTTACCACACTCAAAGCGTTTCGTCAACCTAAAATTAAAATTAAGGTGACGAATAACAAAACACCGATTGAATGGAAAAGCAAAAGCCCGCACAGCGCATGGTTTTGCTCTGTGCGGACAACTATTCCTTTACTTCTTTTTCTTGAAGCCGTCCTTCAGCGAAACGGAGCGGTTGAAGACAAGGTGGTCTTCTGCGGAATCCTTGTTATCCACGCAGAAATAGCCCTGACGCATGAACTGGAAGCTCTCGCCCGGCTTCGCGGTTTTGAGGCCCGCTTCCACCTTGCAGCCCGTGAGGACCTTGAGGGAATCCGGGTTTAAAAGCTCTAAGAAATCGCCTGCATCCGGGTCTTCCACAGTAAAGAGGTTATCGTAGAGGCGAATTTCGGCGTCTTCGGCGTTCTTCGCGTCCACCCAGTGGATCGTGCTCTTGATCTTGCGGCCGTCTGCCGGGTTGCCGCCGCGGGACTCGGGGTCATACTCCGCGTAGACCTCGACGACGTTGCCGTTTTCGTCTTTTTTGCAGCCGGTACATTTGACAACATAAGTGGTCTTGAGGCGCACTTCATTTCCCGGGAAAAGGCGGAAATAGCCCTTTACAGGGGTCTCCATGAAGTCTTCGGCTTCAATGTACAGCTCGCGGCCGAACGTAACCGTGCGGGTACCGTCTTCGGGACGGTTCGGATTATTCTCGACCTCGAACGTCTCGGTCCTATCTTCGGGATAGTTCGTCAAAATGAGCTTTACGGGGTTCAGAACGCCCATGACGCGCTTTGCCGTGAGGTTCAGGTCTTCGCGCAGGCAATGCTCGAGAAAGCTGTACTCCACGGTAGAGTTCACCTTGGAAACACCGTTGCGCACGCTGAAATTGCGAATGGAGGCCGGGGTGTAGCCGCGGCGGCGCAGGCCGCAGATGGTGGGCATTCTCGGGTCGTCCCAGCCGCTGACATAACCGCCTTCGACGAGTGCGCGCAGCTTGCGTTTGCTCATGACGGTGTTGTTGATGCCGAGGCGGGCAAACTCGATCTGACGCGGCTTTGCGGGCAGCGTGACGTTGTTGATAACCCAATCGTACAGCGGACGGTGATCCTCAAATTCCAACGAACACAGCGAGTGCGTGATGTGCTCCATGGCGTCCTCGATGGGGTGCGCGAAGTCGTACATCGGGTAGATGCACCACTTCTTGCCCGTGCGCCAGTGCTCCTTGTAGAGAATGCGGTACATGGTGGGGTCGCGCATAACGATGTTGGGCGACGCCATGTCAATCTTGGCGCGCAGGGTGTACTGTCCCTCGGCAAATTCGCCCGCGCGCATCCGGCGGAACAGGTCAAGGCTCTCTTCGGCGGGACGGTCGCGCCACGGCGAATTCTTGCCGGGTTTGGTCAGCGTGCCGCGATATTCGCGCATCTGCTCCTTGTTCAGCTCGTCCACATACGCCAGGCCGCGCCGAATCCAGTCCTCCGCGATTTCGTAGCACTTATCGTAATAATCAGAAGCGTAATACAGGCCGCCCGTCCAGTCAAAACCCAGCCAGTGAATGTCGTTCTTGATGGCTTCGACAAACTCGGTGTCTTCCTTCGCGGGGTTCGTATCGTCAAAGCGCAGGTTGCACTTGCCGCCGAATTTCTCCGCCGTCAGGAAGTCCGTAATCAGCGCCTTGCAATGGCCAATGTGCATATAGCCGTTGGGTTCGGGAGGAAACCGCGTATGCACTTGCGTGTAGCGACCATCCTTCAAATCCTGTTCGACGGCCTCCCAGACAAAATTACTGCGAGTCGTTGCTTCTTCCATAGAATCGTTTCCTCCTTCTCCATTCTATACCATTTCCAGAATCAAAAAGGCGCGAGCAGGCGGCGCTGACGAATCCGGAAGTAGTATCACCCGAGAAAATATGATACCGGGCATTGCACCATTATAACGGCATTCCCCCGAAATTACAAGGGTTCCCGGAAAAAATCGAGCATTTTGCTGGGGTTTCGCCGGAATCATACCTGAATTTGATTTTTCCCAGCCGCATTTTTTCCTTTTCTTCACCTGTACAGCAGAAAAACTTGCATTCCCCCGCATTCTGTGCTATATTGACGCGGAATCCAATAAGTTAATCGGAGTGAACTGCCATGCCGAATTTTTCGCTTTCTGACGCGGTGTTTGAAAATGCCGCTGCCAAGTACCCGACCCCCTTCCACCTCTACGACGAAGCCGGAATCCGCCGCAATGCCCGCACGCTGAAGCAGGCATTTGCGTGGTGCGAAGATTTTGAGGAGTATTTCGCCATCAAGGCCCTGCCGAACCCCGCTATCCTCCGCATTCTGAAGGAAGAGGGCTGCGGCGTGGACTGCTCCAGCGACACGGAATTGATGCTCGCGGACGCCTGCGGATTCTCCGGGCGGGACATCATGTTCTCCGCCAACGCCATGCCCTACCATGAGTTCGACGATGCCCGCCGTCTCGGCGCGTTCGTCAACCTCGATGATATCACCCATATTGACATTCTCCGTCAGCACGGCGGCATTCCCGAAACCATCTGCTGCCGCTATAACCCCGGCGGAGACTTCAAAATCGGCAACGAAATCATGGGCAATCCGGGCGACGCGAAATACGGCTTCACCTATGCCCAATTGCAGGAGGGCTTGAAGCGCCTGAAAGAACTTGGCGCAAAGCGCTTCGGGCTGCACGCTTTCCTGTCCTCCAACAACACGGACGACAACTACTACCCCGCGCTGGCGAAGATTCTCTTCACCTGCGGCCGCGACCTCGCCGCCGAAACCGGCTTGGAGCTGGCGTTCATCAACCTCTCCGGCGGCATCGGCATCCCCTACCGCCCCGACCAGCCCGCGACAGATGTACTCGCTGTCGGCGAAGGCGTCCGCAAGGTATACGAGGAAATCTTCCCGAACGGCGGCGTCGCGCTGAAAACCGAACTCGGCCGCTGGATGACCGGCAACATGGGCTGGCTTGTCACGCGCGTGATTCACGAGAAGCACACCTACAAGGACTACATCGGCGTGGATGCCTGCGCCGCGAACCTCATGCGCCCTGCGATGTACGGCGCGTACCACCACATCACCGTCTGCGGGAAGGAAAGCCTGCCGCATGACCACATCTATGACGTCGTCGGCAGCCTGTGCGAAAATAACGACAAGTTCGCCATCGACCGCGCCCTGCCGGAAATCAAGATCGGCGACCTGCTGGTGATTCATGACACCGGTGCGCACGGTCATGCGATGGGGTATAATTATAATGGGCGGCTGCGGTCGGCAGAGGTGCTGTATACGCAGAATGGGGATTATCGGCTGATTCGCCGCGCGGAGACCGCACAGGATTATTTCGCAACGCTGGATATGGATGAATGCGCGGCGAAACTGGGCTTGACGCCGAAAAAATAAACACGCGGAAGCAGTATGGGAGTGAAACCAACTCAATCGCGCGGAGGGGTCAAGGGGGGATCCCCCCTTGCGGAGTCCAGAGGCAGCGCCTCTGGTGGGG
>OMCM01001587.1_pt1 | contig 11004 bp, 7 predicted proteins | sample 1645021 | NCBI WGS metagenome assembly OMCM01 (sample SAMEA103958142, study PRJEB25191) | human gut metagenome | biome: human-associated habitat [ENVO:00009003]; feature: intestine environment [ENVO:2100002]; material: feces | place: Germany | collected 2013/2015
TGTTTGCTACCTCTGCGGGTGCGAACCCATCCTTTCACATTGACCATAGCGCCAAAATCTTCGCGCTTCATCAGGTCGACAATTTTTGTTCTACTAATCTTTTCCATACAACTATTTTATATACATTATTATATATAGTAGCCAGAAGTCAGCAACCGGGAGTGACAAACGCCCGGTTACTGACCACTGACTGCCATCTTCTAAATTCTTTTATTATTCAAAAGATCCCATCCTGAGGAAGTTAACTTCCTGTTCTGTAAGATAACGCCACTCACCACGGCGCAATCCTTTTTTAGTCAGTCCGGCAAAGAATACACGGTCAAGTTTCACCACCTTGTAACCCAACGATTCAAATATACGACGGACGATACGATTCTTTCCGGAGTGGATTTCGATACCCACTTGATCACGTTTCACCTCGTCAGAATAACTGATGGCATCCGCATGGATTTCACCATCTTCCAGCTGAATACCGGCTGCAATCTGGTCCATATCTGCCTTAGTCAGATTCTTATCCAAATATACATGATAAATTTTTTTCTTCAGGTATTTCGGATGTGTCAGTTTAGAAGCTAAATCACCATCATTAGTCAACAGCAATACACCTGTTGTGTTACGGTCCAGACGTCCTACCGGATAAATACGCTCAGCGCAGGCCCCTTTTACCAGATCCATAACAGTCAGACGAGCCTGAGGATCATCTGAAGTAGTTACACAATCTTTCGGCTTGTTCAGCAACACATACACCTTACGCTCAATACTAACGGTTTCATCGTGAAACTTCACCACATCAGCGCGCTTGATCTTTGTACCCAACTCTGTAACAACCTCTCCATTGACAGAAACTACACCTGCCGTGATAAATTCATCAGCTTCACGACGAGAGCAGACTCCTGCATTAGCCAGGAACTTATTCAGACGGATCGGTTCATTCGGATCAACAAATTGTTCTTTGTATTCAATCTGTTTTTTCTTACTGTATTTAGCATTCGGATCGTAATCCCCCGTACGACGTATCGGACGTGAGAATCCCTGCGATCTGTTATCGTTATTGTATCTCGGACGATAGGGACGGTCACCGCCTTCACGATTGTATGAAGGACGTTGCGGACGGTCGCCATAGGAACGCTGAGGACGATCACCACCTTCGCTGTTAAAGCGCGGACGGTAGGGACGGTCGCCACCTTCACGATTATATGAAGGACGTTGCGGACGATCACCATAAGAACGCTGAGGACGATCTTCACTATTACTATTAAATCTCGGACGATAAGGACGGTCGCCACCTTCACGATTGTATGAAGGACGACTGTATCCGCCTTCTCTGTTAAAACTTCTGTTACCATCACGGCCGGCGTCCGTATTCTCACTCTTGGAGTCTTCGCGCCATTCTTCGTTTTCTGTGCTCATTTTCTTATTCGAATAAAAATTAAACTTTTGGCCTCACGGCCTGATTTTAGACACTTATATTATATATAACAATAATCACCCTTAAATTCCCGTATACGAATGGGGAGTAATTACTCTTAATTCTTTTTTGATTTCTTCGTTCACATCCAATCCTTCAATAAACTCCTTGATAGAAGTTTCTGTGATAGCCTGATTCGTACGAGTCAGAGCCTTCAAGGCTTCGTACGGATGCGGGTAAGCCTCACGACGAAGAAGAGTCTGGATAGCCTCAGCCACCACACTCCAGCAATTATCCAAATCACGATAGATAGCCGTTTCGTTAAGCAACAACTTGCGCAATCCTTTCAGCGAACTTTGAATAGCAATCACAATATGCCCGAACGGAGTACCTACATTACGCAGCACAGTAGAATCTGTCAGGTCGCGTTGCAAACGTGATACGGGAAGTTTCACTGCGAGGTGTTCCAGAATGGCATTGGCAATTCCGAGATTACCTTCTGCATTCTCAAAATCAATCGGATTTACTTTATGCGGCATCGCACTCGATCCCACCTCTCCGGCTTTAATCTTCTGCTTGAAATATTCCATCGAGATGTATTGCCAGAAATCACGGTTCATATCGATCATCACCGTATTGATACGCTTCATGGCATCGAAGATAGCCGACAGATTGTCGTAGTTCGAAATCTGCGTTGTATATTCCTCGCGTTCCAATCCCAGTTTCTCTGCAACAAACTGATTTCCGAATGCTTTCCAATCATATTCGGGATAAGCCACATGGTGTGCATTATAATTTCCGGTTGCACCGCCGAATTTAGCAGTTACAGGGCAAGCCTTCAAGCTGACGTTCCAGGCGATAAACAAAAACCATAATTTCCTTTCCCAAGCGAGTTGGAGATGCCGGCTGACCGTGAGTTTTGGCAAGCATCGGAATGGATTCCCATTCAGTAGCATACGTCTTCAACTGCGCAATCAGTTCTTCAATCAGCGGATAATAAACTTGCTCCAATGCTTCCTTGATAGAAAGAGGGATCGATGTATTGTTAATATCCTGCGAAGTCAGTCCAAAATGAATAAACTCTTTGTACTCTTCCAATCCACCCAACTTATCAAACTCTTCTTTCAGGAAATACTCTACGGCTTTCACATCATGGTTAGTCACACTTTCAATATCCTTGATACGCTGCGCATCGGCTTCCGTAAAATTACGGTAGATATTGCGCAATGACTCGAACACACTCTTATCAATTCCCTTCAGTTGCGGCAACGGCAGTTCGCACAAAGTAATAAAATACTCTACTTCTACCTGCACACGGTATTTAATCAACGCATATTCAGAAAAATATGCAGCTAAAGCTTCAGCCTTGCCTCTATATCGGCCGTCAATCGGAGAGATGGCCGTAAGTAAATCAAGTTTCATATTGTCGTTTAGATAATTATCAGGCTGCAAAATTAACTCTTTTTCCTGAGTTATAAGGCATAAGGGGAGAGAAAGTTTGTATAAAAGAGACTAAAATCACGATGAACGGCCAAAGGTGAACAGTCTTTAAACAATCAACGATGAACTACTTGCATTTTACCATCGTTGCAAGATAGTTCATCGTTGATCATTCATCATTCAAAAACCGTTCATCGTTTCACTCAGCCCTTAAGCTTCATCAACACCGGTGTTTTCACTGTTTTCACTTCTGTTTGAGGGGTTTCATTCAATTGTTCAAAGATAACAATCTTATTTTCACCCTTCTTCAGCCATACACCCGGAATATAGAGTGTTTGCTGAGGACCTACTTTCCAGTAACGTCCGATATTAACACCGTTCACAAAAACGATACCCTTTCCCCAGCTTTCCATATCCATAAATGTATCTCCGACTTTATCCAACGTAAAAGTCCCCTCATAAAGCACCGGACAGCCTTTCAGCTTAGCCACTTCAGACGGTACATTTTTATGTGTATCAGCTTTCAATTTGGTCAAATCGGGCATTTCGTCCATCGGCAACTGATACATATCCCATCCGCCGACAATTTCCTTACCGGCTATCTGAACCGGGCTAATAATCCCCTTGGTATTATGTACGATCTCGCTACCATAATTAATGCGTCCCATATTTTCAACCAGAATCTGCAGAGTAGCATTAAACGGCACCTCTATCTCCATGGAGTAGGTCTTGGTATTCCGATTCAACACTCCTACCTGTTCACCATCCACATAAACAACGGCATAGTCACGCAACCCCGGAATTTCAAGTGTTCCGCTAATCGGCTGATTGAAATGACGAGTATACAATACATATCCATACCCCTGATTCAATTGTTCAAAAGTCAAGGGAGTATCAGACGACACGGGTTTCTGTTTTTCTGCAAAAGCAAGCACATCCGCAACTTTATTCAATTGAATAGAAGGTATTTCGATAACAGGATTAGGAGCCGGAGCTTCAGGAATTGTATATTTAACATATTTCTTGATCACATTGCGAATCGAATCATACTTTGGAGTTACCCAGCCTGCCTCGCTAATAGGAGCATCATAATCATAACTGGTCATATCCGGCTGAATATCACGCTTCTTATCATAATTAGCACCACTCGTAAAACCAAAATTCGTACCTCCATGCACCATATAGAAGTTGAAAGAGACATCATTTTGCAGATACTTCTCGGTTTGACGAGCAATCCCGGAAGCTCCTATTTGCGGGAACGGCTCTGCCCAATGCGACAGCCAACCCGGATAAAATTCTGCAACCATATACGGACCTTTTCCGTCGTGATATTGATCAACCACTTTTTTCAAATTCTCAATATCACTTTCGCCATTTGCCGTAGGCAAAGCTCCCGGAGTAGCCCCACCCTCAAAAAGCCAACTGCCATCAGAAGTAAACAGAGGCACATTAAATCCTGCATCAGCCAACTGCTGCTTGATTTTAGCATTGTAAGCGCGATGTTCTTCCAAAGGTATATCCTTACGCTGGGCAACGTATGAACCAAATTCATTCTCACACTGCACCATTACAATCGGACCACCCTTTGTACACTGCAAACTACCGACCTCTTTATAAAGACGATCGATATACGCTTTTGTATATTTCAGAAACTCCGGATTATCTCTCCTGATTTCCATTCCTTTCACATTTTGCAACCACCAAGGATAACCACCGAATTCCCACTCGGCACAAACATAAGGACCGGGACGCAAAATAACCATCATCCCCTCTTCACCTGCGGTTTTTATAAATTCAGCCAAATTCTTGTCACCTGTAAAATCCCATTTTCCGGGCTCCGGCTCATGAAGATTCCAGAACACATAGGTAGCCACTGTATTTAACCCCATACCTTTCATCATCTGCAACCGATGACGCCAATATTGATGAGGGATACGGGCATAATGCATCTCACCGGAAAGAACAGGCGTTATCTTTCCGTTACGATAAAAATGTCCATTCTTGATTTCAAACGTAGATTTCGACTGCGAGAACACGCACAATGGCATGACAGCCAACAACAAAAGTAAAAAAATCGATTTTGTTCGCATGGTAGTATTAATAGGTTTATTGATGAAGCAAAGTAAAGAAATAAATCACTTTCCCGCCAAATTTCCCTTTGTTTTCTTTTAAAAAATAACTTGAATTAATACACCATTGTATCGGGTAAAGTACAGAAAAAGAAAATCCTTACAGAAATATTCTGCAAGGATTCCGTATAGAGTGGGCGTTGACGGATTCGAACCGCCGACCCTCTGCTTGTAAGGCAGATGCTCTGAACCAGCTGAGCTAAACGCCCTTACACTTTCTTTTCAAAAGCGATGCAAAGGTATGGCTTTTCTTGAGACCTACAAATTTTTTGCGATATTTTTTTTCAAAAAGTTTTCAACTGGTATAATAACAAACTGATTTTCAATTATAAAAAACAAGCATACAGAGTCTCCCCGAACGTATGTCCGGAAATACAATGGAGGCTTGACTTACAGGATTACATCCGACACCTAATAACACGTGCAGGATTACCTACCGCCACACAATCGTCCGGTATATCCTTTGTCACCACACTGCCGGCTCCGATCACACAACGGTCACCTATCGTCACGCCGGGACAAATGACAGCCCCGCCACCAATCCAACAGTCTTCGCCAATAGTTACCGGATAAGCGTACTCTTTGGGGTTACGGCGTTCCAGATAGTCCATTGGATGATGTGGAGTATAGATTTGCACACACGGACCTATCAATGTATGACTTCCGATGGTGATGAATGCTCCGTCAAGGAACGTACAATTGGCATTCACAAATACATGCTCACCCAAACGGATGCCATCGCCATGATCACAATGAAAAGGCGGGCAAATAACGGAAGTAGCCGGAAGATCAGGTATCAATTCTTCAAGTAGTCCCCGATAAGTTTCGTCATACGTACTCAAGCACCGCATTCGTGCCAATAACTTCTTGGCATGTTCAAATCTCACCTGTAATTCAGGTGCCGACATATCCGCCAATTCACCGCTACGCATTTTTTCTATTTCTGTCATCTCGATTCATTCTGTTTTTCCGTTTGTAAATACATATTTTGTCTCGTCCGAAAGCTGTTCGTTAAATTCAAACCCTTCCCAGGCGAATGTCTTCAATTGTTCAACAGATTCTATCCGGTTCTTCAGAATATAACGAGTCATCTCGCCCCGCGACATTTTAGTATAAACCACTACCGTAGCCAATTTTCCGTTTTTCCAGACGTGAAACTCGGGAGTTATCACACGAACCTCCTTCTCAACCCGCTTCCAATCGAAAAGTCCCCGCATTTCGTCACTTGCCAGATTACAAAGCACCCCACCGACTTTCTTGATATCTGCAATAAACCGGTCTGTAAGGATTGGCTTCCAATAATCAAACATCGTTCTGTTGCCGGGTTCAGGCAACCGTACATCTCCCTCAAGCCGGTAAGGCCTAATCATATCGAGAGGACGCAACAACCCATAGCAGAATGAGGTCAATCTCAGATGATCCTGGGCATAGCAAAAGTCTTCTTCTGAAAAGTCCTGGGGGTGAACTCTTTTAAAAACAATCCCTGTATAAGCCAATAATGCAGGCAATTCCCGTGTACCCTCCGAGTGAAAAGCCTGATAGCGTCTATAATTTTCAACAGCAATCTTAGGATTCACCTTTAACAGCCGTTCCAACTCCTCGACTGAAAATTGTGACATCTGCAGAGCAACCTCCGCTGCCTCCTTCCGGAAGCCGGGAAATGTAGTGAGAGGCGTTTTTGTCTTCGAAACGTCACTCATAGTTTTGGCACAAGATAAAAGTATCAGCATAGGCATTTTTCCTTATTTCAATGTTTCAAAGGAACAAAATTAATAGAAAAACGGCAGTATGCACTTTTTTTCTTATTTTTGTGCAGTCACTAAAACCTGAAAAACTAACATTTTACCTAAAATGAAGATTAAACGACTCTACTTACTGGGAGCCTGGCTCCTTTTGGGCGTCAGTGCTTCGGCCCAAATCACAAGTATTCAACCACAACCACAGCAGATCCTTTCACAAGCCCGAAACCTGAGCTTACCGGACACCTATCTGATTGTTGGAGATACAGAGGCAAACACACATGCCGTCAGTGCCCTGAAAACCCTGCTTGCCGGAAAGCATTCGGATAAGAACGGGTTTCGCATCTATATCGGTGAAAAAGGAGACAAAGTTATCCGCAAATTCGCCCGACAGATTCCTAATCACAAAGAAGGCTATTATTTGGCCATCAATGATAAAGAGATTGTCTTAGCCGGTCAGGACGAAAGGGGAACTTTCTATGCCTTGCAGACGTTAGCACAGTTACTGAATGACAATCAACTTCCTGTAGTAGAAATCAAAGACTACCCTTCAGTCCGTTTCCGCGGTGTAGTCGAAGGATTTTACGGAACCCCCTGGAGCCACGAAGCCCGTCTCCGTCAGTTGAAGTTCTACGGAGAGAATAAAATGAATACCTATATCTATGGGCCTAAAGATGATCCATACCACAGTTCTCCCAACTGGCGCCTGCCATATCCCGAAAAAGAGGCCCTCCAATTACAGGAGTTGGTAAAAGTAGCCAATGAGAACGAAGTGGACTTTGTATGGGCTATTCATCCGGGACAAGACATCAAATGGAACCAAGAAGACCGCGATCTGCTACTGGCAAAATTCGAAAAAATGTACGATCTGGGAGTCCGTTCGTTCGCTGTATTCTTTGACGATATCTCGGGAGAAGGCACCAATCCGAACAAGCAAGCCGAACTGTTGAACTATATCGACGAGAAATTCGTAAAGGTAAAACCGGATGTCACTCCTTTGGTCATGTGTCCTACAGAATACAATAAAAGCTGGTCGAATCCCAAGGGAAATTATCTGACTACCTTGGGAGAAAAGCTGAACCCTTCTATCCAAATAATGTGGACGGGTGACCGTGTCATTTCTGATATAACCAAAGACGGCATAGCTTGGATCAACGCACGCATCAAACGTCCGGCGTATATTTGGTGGAACTTTCCGGTATCAGATTATGTACGCGACCATCTTTTACTCGGACCGGTCTATGGCAACGACACGCAGATTGCCGATCAGATGTCAGGCTTTGTCACCAATCCTATGGAACATGCCGAAGCATCCAAAATTGCAATTTACAGTGTAGCCGGCTATGCATGGAATCCTGAAAAATACAACAGTGAACAGACATGGAAAGATGCTATCCGTACCATTCTGCCAAGTGCCGCAGACGAATTGGAATTTTTTGCAGCACATAACTCTGACTTGGGACCGAACGGACATAAATACCGCCGGGACGAATCTGTCGAATTGCAGCCGTTATCACAACGTTTTCTCGATAGCTACCTGAAAAACGGTTCATATACCGAAGCTGACTTCAACGCTTTGGAAGCAACTTTCGGAAAGATGGTAGAGTCCGGTGACATTTTGATGACCAACACAGGGAATCGTCCCCTCATTGTTGAAATGATGCCTTGGCTCCGTCAGTTTAAATTATTGGGCGAAACCGGGCAAGAAGTTCTGGCTATGGCCAAAGCTTATAAAGAAGGGGACAACTCACTCTTTATCCGGAAATACCGTCATGTGAAAGCACTGCAACAGCAAATGTTCCAGGTAGATCAAACCTATAACCAGAATCCTTACCAACCGGGTGTAAAAACAGCAACTAAAGTGATCAAACCACTGATAGATCAAACATTTACCACGGTCACCGAACGCTATAATAAGGAGTACGGTACGCAATTGGATGCCGCAACAGACTATATGCCCCACAAACTGGTAAGTGACGTAGAGCAATTACGCAATCAGCCGTTACAGATCAAAACCAACCGTGTATTGGTATCACCTGCCAACGAAGTAATTAAATGGGGAGCCGGATGCACGCTGACCATCGAACTGGATCAAGCTTATCCGGGAGAAAATCTGGATATAGATTTCGGTAAACCGGACGTGGCTGCCTGGGGACAACTTGAAATTTCGGCTGATGGCAAAGAATGGCAGAAGGTCGATTTCAAACAGGAAAAGAACCGCCTCACCTTGAACTTGAAACAAACACCTGTGAAAGCTGTACGTTTCAGTAATGTCGGCAATGCGGAACAAGAAGTTTACCTGCGCCGCTTCATGATTACTCTGGACAAATAGAAATTCATTAAAAACTTATCTGTGCAAAAGCCCCTTCCGATATTTTCGCTAAAATACGGAAGGGGCGCACACAAACAAAACAAACAATAATTCATCAACAGCCTTCACAGGCTATACCGATGAATATCACTAAAGATAGCATATAAAGAATATGCTCGTGAAAAAGCCGCCTTTCCAGGCTGCAGAGGATAAGATTAATCATTCAGCATGTTCATTTATCTTCGTACAAGAGCTTTCTCTTTCCTGTAATACACGAAATTTCATTTGTTGCTGTTCCCGCCAATAATAAAAACCTCCACACGAAATCTTACACAAAACAACATATTCTGTTTTACGCTTCCGCATCAGACGTAACAAAGGAGTACACAAAAACTTATCCGGTTCGGAAACACGTACCCTGATTGTTTTCTGCCCGGAAGAGACTCCATCGGGGCAAGGCAACCAGTCGATATCAAGTATGCCCAGAAGAGAATAACAATAAAAAGCAGAATGTTCATAAGCATACCATGCTCCTTCTTCCTGATACAGAAAAATACAATCAACATTCTGTGCTTCTATTTGCAATATCTCTTCCAGGGTCATACTACCGCAACGTTCTATTGAATAACTACTATCTTACGGGCTACAGTTTCCCCGCCGGAGGCGGAAGTCATCTGTACAGTCCCTCTCCTGTTCGCTCCGAAAGCTACGTGCAAATAAGCATGCGAACTGTATTTGCTACTGAGTTCCGACACCATGCCGTCCCCCGGAAGAGCTCCGGGAGATGCGGCGGATGGGTGTAGAAAGAGCCAGCCGGGAGATGTCGGATTCAACACCCGTACCGTCCAGTTACGATCGGTTGAACCGACCAAATCGAGGACAAACGAATCGATATCTTTCTGATCCGATATGATGGGATTCCAACTGACACGAACCGGCTGAGACAGATTATCACACGTCATAGTCAAGGTTGTAGCTACGGCATCATTGGCCGCTGAGGTAAAATCCCCCGTAATTTTATATTTGTTACTTCCCAAAGCCTGGGCAGACAGATTTGTCAACCAATTACAATCGTCAGGAAGGGTCAGAACCGGCTGAATACCACGACTGGAATATACGGTACAAATATCCACACCAGTTGCCGATGTAGTCACATCTGTTTTTCCATATAGGCTGAATACATTATTAGACGATGCCATACGGTATTGACCGTCGGCCACAATACAGGGCAGATCCGTGTCTTCATCCGTCAACTCCACTTTCAAAGCATTCGAAGGTGCAGAAGCCACAGCAATATCCGGACTTTCATATCCCGGACCATTGACTCCCACCACTGTAACAATATAGCGGTGGTTGCGTACAATGTTCAAAGGACTTCCGTCATTACCGTTCATCACTACCTTATAGTAGCCCTTTTTCCCCTTATACCGGGCTGCAATCACTACTCCCATATAGTCGGAAGCCGAACAATTGCGCTCATAAATGTATAAAGATGGTTCCGCACCATTAACCCAACCCTTACGATAATCCAGATAGATTCCACCGGTAACCGGATTTGTGACAACGGGAGTATTTACTTCTCCTGTGCAATCGGTCGGAGCCAGGAAGCCATGACAGGCCCCCTGATGTACAGTAATTCCCTCGATGACAAAATCATCCAGTCCGGTATTCCCACCTCCATTACCCTTCTTCACTTGTATACATGCTGTGGAACGCAACAGTTTCACACCCTCTGCTTTCGTTACGATATTGATTCCGTTCAATGCAAAACGTCCCCACATGACCAAAGGCATTACATGTTTTAACAATGTGCTCTCTCCTTCATCCACATGTTCGAGCGAGGCTGTCTGCAAAGAAGAGATAGCCGCATTTTCTGTCATACCGGGAGTTATATCACCAAAGTTCAAGCGATCCGAAGTGCCATCAGCACTCCGACCGTTTGCAACCAGATGAATGATACGCCGTTCTGAAGTGGCA
>OMCM01001603.1_pt1 | contig 10929 bp, 10 predicted proteins | sample 1645021 | NCBI WGS metagenome assembly OMCM01 (sample SAMEA103958142, study PRJEB25191) | human gut metagenome | biome: human-associated habitat [ENVO:00009003]; feature: intestine environment [ENVO:2100002]; material: feces | place: Germany | collected 2013/2015
CATCACAACCGGCTTTCAACGCAGCTACCCGGTCAGCATCAAAGGCATGAGCAGTCAGGGCGATAATTGGAATTTCAGCATTGAACTTCCGGATCTCCGAGGTTGCAGTACGTCCGTCCATAACAGGCATCTTCATATCCATCAGTACCAAATCCACCGGTTGGGTACGGACAATCTCAACTGCCTCCAGTCCATTCGGTGCGTGTAACAACTGGCATTTGTTTTTCAAGATAGAAGATACCAAAAAGAAGTTACTTTGTATATCTTCAACGACCAGTACTCTTTTAGGTACTTTCTTTGTTTCTTCGGAGTCAAGAACATTTTCTTTATCTACATCCTTCTCATTATTCCGACGTGAAGAAGTCGATTCGCTGCCAACTGACTTAAACTGGCATGGCAAAACCGCCCAAAACAAAGACCCTTTATCAAATTCCGACTCAAAGCCTATCTCTCCCCTGCAAGCCTCAACGATGGCTTTACAAATAGACAGTCCCAATCCGGTTCCCTGTGCAAATTCATCCAGTTTCTCAAAACGATGGAACACCTTGTCTTTTTTATCTTCCGGTATACCAATACCTGTATCGCGAACGTAAAGACGAATATTTCCGTCTATCTTTTCATACCCCATTTCAATCATTCCTTTGGAGGTATATTTGATAGCATTAGTTACAAAGTTAGTGAGAATCTGCGCTAACCGGTTTTTATCCAAACGAACGGTACAGGTTTCATAAGGATTCACGGGAACTAACCGAACCTGCGGATTTACTACACGACGATGCATCGAAGCAGCTAATTCGTTGAAATAAACAGCCAAATCAAAATCTTCGTATTTCAGTTCTACCGAGCCGGCTTCTATTTTCGAAAGATCCAGTATGTCGTTAATCAGCTTCAAAAGCAACTCATTGTTGGCATTGATAATCTGAATAAATTCTTCTTTTTCTTCTTGATCTTCCGTCACCATCAATAAGTCGGAAAAACCAACGATAGCATTTAACGGTGTACGAATTTCATGGCTCATATTTGCCAGAAAGGCGGATTTCAACTTATCGGATTGTTCAGCGCGGCTCCTTGCCTTTTCAAGTTCACCAATCATGTGCTGCCGCTCGGTAACATCATCTACACGAATCACGACACCGTCAACATCTCCCTGTTCATTAAATATGGGAGTAGCAAAGACTTCTATGACATGCTTGTTATCCAGATTAAACAAGATAGACTCTACCTGACCGGATTTCCGGGCACGTTGCATCACACAATTCTCACAAGGAGTGGTGCGATTATGGGCTGTCAGATAGCAAGGTTCTCCTTTTTTGTAAGCCTCATAAGAAAGGCTTTTACTACAAAGCGAGATATTCTCCCATTGTACGATATAGTCGTTCGCAATATATGCCAATCCCGAATTAATATTGTTCAATACCAATTCATTCTGACGAATCAAATGGATCATTCTTTGTTCGCTCTCAAGAAGTTCTTTTTTCGAACGCACAACCTCTTCGTAAAGATTGTCATATTTGTTTTGCCACAAAACACGTTCGGTGATATCTTGAGTTATCACCATATAATTGGTAATTTCAGACTTATCATTATGTACAAAAGAAACGGTAATCTCGAAAAATTTTATAAAAGACGGCACAAGTCATCAAAATCATATTTTGCCATGAAACGCACTGTTTCTCCTTTTCTGATCTGTTCCTTGATTTCATCAGAGAAACTGGTGTAGTTGAATAGATTATAGCCCAAAATATCCTTTTTGTCTTTTATCCCCATTGATCTCAACCGTGAATAATTGACATCTATCATGAGACCGTCCTTATCATACAATTCCAAGCCTACAGACAAGTCATTAAAGATATTATGCAATAAGTTATCAGCTATCCCATTTACCAAAGTCTGTTCCATGCAGCAAAATTTGTATAGTATTACAATATTGATTGTTTATCCAAGCAAAGTTACTTTAATATTTTGTTACATAGAAAGAAAGAGGCCTTTTAGCCTCTTTCAGTATCTTTATTTCGCATTTTGGTATAAGAAGCCTTCTGCTTTCGCTAATGTTTCCGGTTTGCCTATATCAATCAGATGCAACTTTTCTATCAAGTAACCACCATAGTTTACTTGCCGGCAAGTGGCAAGATAGAAATCCATGATAGAGAATTTTCCATCCCATGAGGGAGAGGTCATCCATTGAAAAATGGCGGGCGAAAGTACATGGATGCCACTGAATGCATATTCCCGATAAAGGGAAGAATCATACTGAAAACCTTCCGGTTTCACTTGTTCCGTATCCTTGTTTATCCATCCGCAAAGTCTCTTATCTGTATCAAAAAGAAGATAGCGGGAGGTTTTACGTTGGCTGGCCAGTAAAGTGGCAACAGCACCGCTTCGTAAATGGTAGTCATATAATTCTTTCAGATTCACGTCTGAAAGAATATCTACATTGTGTATCAGGAAAGGCTCATCGGAGTTTTCAAAGAAAGAACGGGCTTTCTTGACTCCCCCACCGGTGTCGAGCAACAGGTCACGTTCGTCGGAAATATGTATGATGAGTCCAAAATTCTCATTGGCTTTCAGGAAGTCAAGTATCTGTTCGCCAAAATGGTGGATGTTAATCACTATTTCTGTGAATCCGGCAGCTTTCAGTTTTAAGATCACATGCTCCAACATCGGACGTCCGGCTATGGGAACCAAAGCCTTAGGCATGGTATCGGTGAGCGGCTTCAGCCGGCTACCCAAACCGGCTGCAAATATCATTGCTTTCATTCTTTCAGTTACTTTCTTCTTTATATTTACTCTTCTTAGATCGTTGCCTCAAACGTATGTTCGATATTCTGTTCCCGATGCACCAGTTCGACTTTCACACCAAATTTCTGATTCAGGTGCTCTGCCAGGTGCTGGGCGGAATAAACAGAACGATGCTGTCCGCCGGTGCAACCGAAGCAGACAGACAAATTGCTGAATCCGCGTTCCATATAACGTTTCACGGAGGCATCTACCAAAGCATAGACATGATCGAGGAAACGGAGTATTTCTCCATCTTCTTCCAAGAAAGTGATTACAGGTTCATCCAGTCCGGTGAAAGGTTTGTAACGCTCATACTTACCGGGATTATTTACGGCGCGACAGTCGAATACATAACCTCCTCCATTGCCGGTAGAGTCATCAGGAATTCCTTTCTTATAGGCAAAACTCATTACTTTGACGGTTAACTGCCGCTTTTTCAGATCGTCCGTAAATTGTTTCAGTCCGGTAAGCTCTCGCAAAACGTTACAGAGATACGGATATTCCGGATATTCTTCTTTCAACAATTCACGCAGGTTTTCGATGGCATAAGGAACACTTTGGATAAAATGCGGTTTCTTTTCAAAGTAACCACGGAAACCATAAGCTCCCAGCACTTGCAGCGTACGGAAAAGGACAAAGTGACGAAGCTGGCTATAAAAATAGGATTCGTCAATCGGTTGGTATTTGCGAAGAGCTTCCATATACTCTTGCAGCAGTTCTTTACGAAGACTATCGGGATATTTCGCTTTCGCTTGCCACAGGAAAGAGGCTATGTCATAATAGAACGGGCCTTTGCGTCCGCCCTGAAAGTCGATAAACCACGGTTCGCCGTCTTTTATCATCACATTACGGCTCTGAAAATCACGATACATGAAAGTAGCGGAAGAACTGCGAAGCAAGACATCGCTCATTTTCTGGAAATCATCTTCCAGTTTATCTTCCTGAAACTCCATACCGGTAGCTTTCAGGAAGCAATATTTAAAGTAATTCAAATCCCACAGAATGGAGCGTTGATTGAACTCCGGTTGAGGATAACAACGGGAAAAATCAAATCCATCGGCCCCGGCAAACTGAATGGCAGGAAGCAAACGAATCGTTTTGCGAAGCAACTCTTTTTCCTCTTCTGAAAAGACGCTGGTAGCACGTCCTTTCTCTATGGCATGGAACAACAGAGTATCGCCCAAATCCTCCTGCAAATAATAGGTCTTATCTTCCGAAACGATGCGCACTTCGGGAACAGGCAGTCCACATTTGTGGAAGTGCCCCGCCATATAAAGAAATGCTTCATTCTCATCTGTTGAAGCCCCGTAGACTCCAATCAACGGCTGAATACCCGTCAACCGAAAATAACGACGGTTGGAACCGGAAGACGGTAATTCTGTTATGTTTTCAGCGGGAACGCCCGTATATGACTGATAAAGTTTCTGTAGTTCTTCAGTAATCATAGTCGTATATTTTCGAGCAAAGATAGAGAATCTAGCTAAATAATACTATCTTCCCGCTGATAAAAACCGCCTACTTTACCAAATCCGTGGTGTATAGGTCTTTATTCCGATGACATGGTACATGACTCATTCAATCGTTACTCCCATTCTTCTCAACCATGCTTCTACCCCGCTGGCACGGGCGGACATATCGATCCCGTCATCATCAGGGCGTCCGGGAGTCGTAATATCACCCGGATCAAGATCCTCCGGAAGAGTTGCCGGGATATGTTTCGAATTAGGAGTCAGTTTGTAAATCTTCTGCATTGATTCGTTGAGATAAGTTGTTGCGCCATAAGTGATAAACGGAATAATCGTTTTACCGCTCAAATCATAATTGTCGAGAAAGGTACAAACAACCATAGCAGGTTGGTGCCACCAGCAAGGCGAACCGACAAAAATCGTATCATACTGCGCGATCGTTTCGGCAGCAGGCAGATTGGCTACCCCCGGACGTAAATCATTGTAAGCTTCGTTTTGAACACGGTCGCTGTCGTCATAGGGATTCGAGGCATAAGGAACAGATGCCCTGATACGATATACATCAGTCCCAAGTAGTTCTACAATACGTTCTGCAACCGCTTGCGTATTACCTGTTGCAGAGAAATAAGCAACCAAAATTTTACTGTTGCCAGATAATTGATCGGGAGTGTCCGGTTGTTCCGTCCCCGAAACAGAATTATCATCATTCTTTGAACAAGCAGCCGCTATTGTCAGGGAAAAGAATAAAAAGAGGATTAAAAGTAACTTTCTCATACGTTGTTTTTTATATTATTTATTCAATTTGTTATGATGCAGCCACTCGGTCAGCAAATCTGCAATCTCAATATTATTAAGGTCAGACATTATGAAATGTGTATTGCCCCGAATACCCATTTTAGGAAGTTCAACCAATGTAGCATTACCACCGTGACGATTGATTGCTTCCACAAACTTACGCCCCATCTGAAGCCGTACCCGCCAATTCTCACCGCCAAGTTTATCGGTTACTTCTTCAGGAATATAATCACCGAAATAAAGGACAATTGGAATTTTTGTCAGTTTCATAAAATCGTCCATCGACACACTTACTCCTTTAAGTGTTCCCGTCAAACCCGGCATCGGTTCAGGAACTTCTCCCTCAGGAAAAACATACGTTCCCGGCTCGTAAGATACGATCCCCCGAATATTCGGATTTTCGATAGCTGCCAGCCATCCCGGAAATCCTCCTGCCGAATGTGTTACGATAATTCCCTCACCGATGCGACCGAACAAAGCATCGAGTGCTGTAAGGTCGGTTTTCATATCGTGCCGACTGATGTCAGGTGTCATTTGGCGAAAGAATTGTTCAAGCGATGCAGAATCAGTCGGAAACTGTACACCCCTATTAAAAGCCGGCCATTCACCGATACGGAAAATATCAAACCAGAATTGCTCGTCTGCCTTCGGTTCTAATTTTGTTTCAGCAGTTGTCCGTCCTGCCCGCCCACGACCGGGCATATCAGCAACATAAGTGCCAAAGCCTCGCCGCAACATTAATGTCTGAAATCCCTCACGTCCGTCAGGTGTCATTTGCCAGCAACGTCCTGACTGTCCATAACCATGGATGAAGACCAACGGAAGCCGATAAGCATCGACCGGAATTTGGAAATCGACAACAGCATGGTCCGCATGATAACTCTGCCCTTGTTCGATAGGCGTACCGAAACCGGTAAATTTACTGTTATCGTATGCGCCAGAGTGTTGAACAACTGTTCCTCCAACAGCAAAACTGCCCTGTTTAGCGATTGCAAGCGGCGTATCGCTTACAGATACATTCTGCCCAAAACTACCCACCCACATAAGAAGGATGAATAAACTTATAGATAATCGTTTCATACATATTGTTTTTAAGTAATTACACCTCTTTTTATTGTCTGTTAGCTCTCTTTATATCCACCAGCGAGATATATTCATTCCGGTATCGGGCATTCGAATTTCGTTCACCATTTGCCAACAAAGGGTCCTCGTCATTTTTCTTGAATTGAATAGCTTTCTGCGGACAATTCTGAATGCAGGCAAAACAGAAATCACAATCCCCCTGCATTTTAATGCCGTTTGAAGTAAGCTCATAATTTCCACGCGGACAGACATCCGTACAAGCTCCACAATCAATGCAATTCTTCGTGACAACAAAATAATTTTCGCTCCTTTTGAGAAAACCGACTTCCGGGTCGAGCCCTGAACGTGCCATGAATCCAGCGTGCATCTGCCGTTCTTCTTCACTTACCGGTTCGTGTCAATGCCGCCTTTGTGATAAGTCTTCGGTAATCTGCCGCAAGTTCTCCGGAATATGTTTGTCTATTTTTATCTGTTCATTCATATCGAAGTTCGGCAGCCAGTTATGCACCATGATGAGCGTGTTGATATAGTCGAATTTGTTGCCAGCCTTACTCGATATATCGTTCCATATCTCTACCGAATCGCATTTCCTCGCTCCATAAGTGAGCACTGCAAACTTATATGCTGCTTTTAACTTTGCTTTCTTTATGAAATTCCTCACCATATTAGGCGGCATATGACCGTATATCGGATAAACAAGACCTATTTCATCAGCCTCAAACTCATACCGGTTCTGCTTTACCATTTGCGGAATACTCAACAACTGTTCTTCCGACTCCACTAATTGGCGGGCAGCATGTAAACAGTTTCCCGTGGCAGTGAAATACAAAATGATGCGCTTTTTCTGTGGTTTTTCAGCACAAGAAGTCAAAGCTGGCAATCCTATGGATGAGGCGGCGGCTCCGGCAACCATCATGCCCATCCATGCTAAAGCTTCTCTACGGCTGATCCTTTTATCTGTTCCCATATCGTTTAATTATATTATTATCAGTTTACACTACTCCTGCCTTCCCAAAAGACAGAAACACCCATTTTGCTTATTCTTCAGCCCGCTCTAATTCATTATACTCTTTATCCGTTACCGGTTCCAACCAGTCGACCGGACCTTTCGAAACCTGTGTACCGATGGCAACATGTGTAAACTCGCTGTCGGGAGCCGCACCGTGCCAATGTACTATATTGGGAGCGATTCTCACAACATCACCGGGATGAAGCACTTGTATGCTTTTTCCTTTTTCCTGATAATATCCCTTTCCTGAAGTACAAAGCAAAATCTGACCGCCCGGATGCGAATGCCAGCTATTGCGCACACCCGGCGCGAAAGTTACATTACTGACAGTGCAGTCCATTGAATCAGTCGCCGCGACAAATCTTTCAAGCCATGCCTCACCCGTAAAGTTCGGATTATCTACTATCAAAGAGCCTTTGGAGAACACATCTTTCTGAACAGTGGCTTCCATCTCTTTCTCATTTTGATTACAGCAAGCACTCATCAGCGCCGCAACAGCAATTATAAATAGTTGTTTCATACTGAGTCGTTATTTTAGGTATTGTTTGAAGTAGTTATCCAACTTGGGAAGCGTTATTTTCAGATACTCCGGACGGTCGTAAAGATCGACGTGGGTAGCACCCGGTACAACGAACAGCTCCTTGGGTTCTGCAGCTTTTGCATAGGCATCTTCCGAGAAATAGGCAGATACGGCATTCTCTCCTGCGATGAAAAGTAACGGGCGTGGTGAAATCGTTTCAATCTGTACAAACGGGAAGAAGTTCATCATCGGCGCAAGGCTCGTATAAGAATAATAGGCCGTAGAGTTAGGATGCTGTCCACGCGCAGGATTATCATAATAATCGAGGAAGTCGAGAGCGTATTTGGGTGTCGAAGCATCCACCTTCTCGGGCAGGGCGCGGATATCTTTACGGTCTGCCCCGCCAAATTCTATCGTACGCTGACGACCGATTTCGTCGAGTGACGCCATCCGTTGTTCATAAGTCATCGAATCGCCTACACCCTGGCGACGGGCACGTCCCATATCGTACATACTGATTGTTGCCACAGCTTTGATACGATGATCTATTTGCGCAGCACTCACCGAATAACATCCGCCACCACAAATACCAATCACCCCGATTTTATCAATATCAACCGCCGGATGATTCGACAGAAAATCAACTGCTGCACTGAAATCCTCCACACGTACTTCGGGAGACTCTATACGCCGCGGATAACCACCACTTTCACCATAATAGGAAGCGTCAAATGCCAGTGTAACATACCCCTGTTCAGCCAGACGGCGTGCATAAAGCCCCGAAGTCTGTTCCTTTACACCACCGAAAGGATGACCGACAACCAGTGTCGGGTATCTCTTTGCCGGATCATAATTGGCAGGGAGATAAAGATCACCAACCACATCAATCAGAAAACGGTTGTGAAATGTAACCTTCTGTTTCTTCACTCCATTTTCCACGACTACAACCGGTGTTCCGGGATTGACTATTAATCCTTTAATTTGCAATACTTCATCCAGCACCATCCGTCCGGCATCAGCTTCGTCACGACCTATCTGCTTCTCAACGATGGCAAGCAAATGGCGCAATTCGTCGGGCGTAACGCCCACATTCAAAGCAATACCTATATGGCCTTTCATCATTGGTTCTACCCCACCAACGGCAGCTAATACTGCTACGGTAGCAATTTCACGTTCGGAATAGGTCAGCACGTCACGTTCGAAAATATCGGCAAAAAGATGTTCTTTGAGAAACACTTCAATCTCGGGAGCCAATACAGCATAATCCGCTTTCGGAGCATCAACCGGTGCACCCGAAATCCTGGCTAGTATATCCCGTCCGCGGTCGTACTTGCTTCGGGTATCGGTAATTGGTGAAGCTTCACGCCCTCTTTTATCCTCAATACCGTTTGCCTTACGCTCATCGAGTACGGCGACAAAAGTCTGTAATCCGCGAAGAGCTCGCGGAAAACCGCAATAAGCATAAGAATGAACCATTATCTCTTTCAATTCATTGACGGTCATTCCGTCCTCCAATCCTGCAACGAGGGCTGGTCTCAGTTTTGCAAGGTCTCCTTTACCCACAAGGGCGGCAACCTCTACGATATATTGCTGCTTCTTATTCATCACTTGTTCTGCTTTCGGGGTTTCTGCCATGCCTAAAGAGGCAAGACAAACCATCCATATTCCTAAAATGTACTTTTTCATTATAACCCTTTTTCTAAACGGACTAAACAGCCCAGAGCCAACATCCAGTCCGATAGCGGACATTTGCAATTTCTTGTTTCCTAATTTTCTGTACTTCATACTCTCGTTATTTAGATGATTCAAATTACCAACTTTCGATGATGCAAAATTATGTGATAAATAGAAGCGCGTCCATAGACGGATTACGGTTTCAAATACCAATTTTACTGATTGGATATGGCTTGCTTTCAGCAGAATAACACAAATTACATAATCACTAACCGATATTACTGATTCTGCTACCGAAAGATTGCTTGTATATAAAATTCTGCTATCTTTGCCATAGAAAAAAAATAGAGTATGGGAACAATCATAAAGTTAGATTCGGTGCAAGACTACAACGAACTGTTGGGAGTAGAGACTGTTCATCCATTAGTAAGCGTAGTCGATTTTTCGGAATTAGAGAGTGTCCGCCACTGTCTGAAGAATTTTGGTTTTTACTGCATTTTCCTCAAACATATTGATTGCGGCCCGCTACTTTACGGACGTAACCAATATGATTACCAAGAGGGAACGTTAGTCTTTATTGCACCGGGACAGGTTGCCGGCATTGATGACGACAAAGTATCGTATCGGTACAAAGGATGGTGTCTGATGTTTCACCCCGATTTGCTGCGTGGCACCTCTCTCGGGCGTCGCATGGCAGATTACTCGTTCTTTTCATACTCGTCGAACGAAGCATTGCACATGTCCGAACGCGAACAGCATATTATCATTAACTGTTTCCACGAAATTAAAGAAGAGCTGCAACACGCCATTGACAAACACTCCAAACAAATCATTACGGCCAATATCGAAGTATTACTCAACCACTGCGTCCGTTTTTACGACCGTCAGTTCGTAACACGTGAAACTGTGAACAAAGACTCACTAACCCGTTTTGAGGGTTTATTACGTGATTATTTTGCTTCGGATAAGCCCCAGCAACTCGGTTTACCCTCGGTTGCATGGTGCGCCGACCAGCTGCATCTATCCGCTAATTATTTCGGTGATCTTATTAAGAAAGAAACCGGAAAATCAGCACAAGAATATATCCAGTTGACCACTATCGACCGTGCTAAAGAATTGCTGATTGAAGGTAATAAATCGGTCAGTGAAATCGCTTACGAATTAGGCTTTAAATATCCGCATCATTTAAGCCGATTATTTAAAAAAGTGGTAGGGATGGCTCCGAATGAATATAAGATAGCAACCTAGCAAATCTCATTATATGGAAGGATTTTCAGTGCAGGGATTAAAGGTTTTCAGTGCAGAAATTTATAATAGTTTATGCAGTCGAGTAGTCATCCCCTTATAATGGGACAAATGTCATCTTATAGAATGATAAATAGCACCTTATAAGATGACTATTATCACATTACAAGGGGACAACTTATCTTTAAGGACGGAAAGCTTTAAAGATACAAAATTAAATAGAGAAAAGCAACTATATATAACTCTTTTACCTGAAGGAATACAAAATAAGTTTGCTTTTCAACAAACATTCATCCGAATGTATTATCTTTGTTTTTAGTTTAACTGACCTGATCTCATGAGAACAAAAACCTTTTTAC
>OMCM01001604.1_pt1 | contig 10918 bp, 5 predicted proteins | sample 1645021 | NCBI WGS metagenome assembly OMCM01 (sample SAMEA103958142, study PRJEB25191) | human gut metagenome | biome: human-associated habitat [ENVO:00009003]; feature: intestine environment [ENVO:2100002]; material: feces | place: Germany | collected 2013/2015
AATTTACGGAAGGAGTAATTACACTGATTACAAACAGCATCAGCCTTACCAGTACATCCTGCTCACCAATATTCTCCCGAATGGAGGCAAAAGATTTTAGAGTAGTATAGTGACCGTTGAAAAACTCATAGCAACAAGCTATACATGTAATCAGCAAAATAGGGATACATAAACTGACGACTCTTGAAAAAGTCATCCATCCCGGCTTCAATGAAGCTATAGGAAAAATAGAAAAGAACTGAAAAAAGACAATCACCCGTACAATATGCCATATCGAAAGATGATTCATCGGAACTTCAGTAAAACGCGGAATCGTCTCCTCACCTCCTCTACTGAAAATCCACATCCATTCCAGATTATCACACAAAAGAAGAAGGGACAGAGTGATAGCCAATACTCCCCATGCTTTTGTCAGTCCATTATTATCTGAAGAACGTGAATAAACAAGTATTCCCAATACCAAGCCCACAATATCCAACAACAATTCAATGCAGAGAACAATTACGTTTACCATGTTTTTTTTGTTTTGAGCGACAAAAGTAGTCTTTTCGCGAAAAGAACGGGAGCATCCCACTCGTAAAAAGCGTCCCAATATAGGGAGATTTGCTAAAATGGGAACCATTTGGGAGTAATATATTTCAGACTTTTCACCTTTACTAATACTTTTGTGGCAGCATTCACCCCAAACAAGAATAAATTATAATATGACGCGCTACTTAAAGAATATGGAAAAGGAAATCACTATCGAAAATCAGGTAGAGGAAATTGCAATAATTGCCCAATTCATCGAAGAATTAGGCATGTCATTACATTTACCTTCCGGCATAACAATGAGTCTCAACCTAGCTATTGAAGAAGCAATAAGCAATATTATCCATCACGGTTATCCTCAAAATCAAAAAGGTGAAATTACATTGAGAACTTCTGTGGCCCCCGGCCTACTGATTGCCCAGATTATTGACGATGGTATTTCATTCGATCCCACAAAATCTGAAAATGAAGCATCAGAAAATGCACTATCCCTGGAACAGCAACTGACACAAGGTTTGGGACTCTTCCTGATTCGCCGAACAATGGATAAAGTAGAATATCATTCGACGGACAACCAAAACGAACTAATCCTGACTAAAAATATAGAAATGGATTTCAAACCGGAAGCAACTCTTAAAACGAATTTATGTAAAATAGAGGAAGTAATCATACTCACTGTTGAAGGACGATTGGACACTGCCAATACCAACGAATTCAATGCTCTCATCCAACCTTTATTAAACGTTCAGAATCCTAATATAATAATCAACTGCGAAGGATTACTATATATCAGCAGTTCCGGTTTAAGAAGCCTGATAACCCTCCAGAAAATTGTAAAGCAACACAACGGACAACTTGTATTAGAAGCTATGCGTGCGGAAATACGGAAAATATTCGATATGACAGGCTGTTCCGGCCTTTTTATCATTCGTTAATTCCATTGATAATGAGAAAAGCATCTATTATTTGCAGTATCTTGCTATCTCTGTTCTTTCTGACAGAACCGGTGAATGCACAATCCATTAATCTCACACCCAAATGGACGGCACAAGCACAATTTGCAGGCTATTACGTAGCCGACAAACTGGGATTCTACAAGGAAGAGGGACTTGACGTACATGTGGTACATCCTTCGCTTTCGGCAAGCTCTTTTTCTTTTCTGCAGAAAGGGTATTCGCAAGCGGTAGTTATGAACCTATCGTATGCCCTGACTGAATATTTTGCAGGTGCACAGGTAGTCAATATCTTGCAAACTTCACAGGAAAACAGTCTAATGCTTGTCAGTCGTTCGCCACTCAAGGGTATTTCATCTTTGCAACATAAGAAAATAGGGATATGGAATCATCTTAGTCAAGAACTACTGGATCAAATAGCCAACAAATATCAACTTCAGGTGGAATGGATACGTTTTAATGGAGGAGTCAATATTTTCCTATCGAAAGCTGTAGATATTTGTCTCGTAGGAAGTTACAATGAGTTTCTACAACTAATTGAAGCCGGTGTAAAGACTGATTCTATTCATATCATGCATTTCGCAGATTATGGATATAACTTGCCAGAGGACGGACTTTATGTTAGCAGAGAATTCTATCAGAAATATCCCCAAGCTGTACAGAAATTGGCCCGTGCCAGCATACGTGGCTGGGAATGGGCAAACGAACACCGCGAACAAACATTGGATATCATAATGGAACAAGTGCATCAACACAACATAGGAACCAACAGATATCACCAGCGTAAAATGTTGGATGAGATCTTACGGCTACAAACAAACAGGAAGAGCGGGCAACGTCCCTATCGGCTAAGCCGAGAAGTATTTGATCTGGCAACTAGTATTTTGTTGCCAGATCAAATCAAAAACACCAGCAACATTCGTTATGAAAATTTCGTAAAATAATCACATTCATTCATGAAACACACTTTTTCCCGTTCCTTTGCAACCCGGCTAAGTATCTACGTACTTTCCTTTACGTTGATTATCTTTGCTACTATTATGGCGTTATTTTATTATTATAGCCACCAGAAAGTAACGGATTTTGCCATTGAACGCACTCATGGACTATTAAGTAACATTGCAACTGAAATCAGCGGTCAGCTACTGTCTGTTAAGACGACTGTAAACCAATCTGTCTGGGTCTTGGAAAAAAACATTAATCACCCGGACTCTTTACACAATATTATTGAATCTGTTGTTAGAAACAATCAGTTCATCGTTGGAAGTGGCATAGCTTTCGTTCCCAACTATTACAAAGAAAAAGGGAAATATTTCATGCCCTATGCTTCTTTTAAGGATGAAATAAATGGAGAAATAACCTATCAGGTATTAGGTAGCCAGAATTATGACTATCCATGCATGGACTGGTATCTCATCCCCCAACTACTTAAGCAACCTTACTGGAGTGAACCTTATTATGATGACGGAGGGGGAAATTTCATCATGAGTACTTATGCCAAACCGCTGTTTGACAGTGATGGAAAATTAGTCGCAGTCTTTACAGCCAATATATCACTGACACAATTCACTGATACAATTAGCTTGCTGAAGCCATATCCTTCCAGCTACACCTATTTAATCAGTCGCAACGGAAGTTTCCTGACTCACATGGATAGAAATAAGATCATGAACGAAACGATATTCTCTGAAGCCTTTGCCAAAGAGAATCTTGCACAGGAACAGATCGGACATGAAATGCTTGCAGGACACACCGGAACCATGCGTTTCGATAACAAAGGAGTAGATTCGTATGCATTTTACACAACTATTCCCCAAATTGGATGGTCAGTATGCACCGTTTGTCCAAGCCAGATTATTCTTCAGGAACTAGACAGTACATCCCGAACAATCATCTACACTTTTATAGTGGGGATGATAGCCCTATTCCTGATTGTGTACAGCATCATCCGACGCCTTGTCCGCCCACTGGAGAAATTCTCCGAGTCAGCCCGCGAAATTGCGACCGGACGATTTGATGTTACCATACCAGAAGTGCATTCCAACGATGAAATCAGAGATCTATACGATTCGCTTATCTTCATGCAGCACTCTTTATCTACTTACGTAGTTGAACTAAAAGACACGACTGCCAGCAAAGAACGGATTGAAAGCGAGCTTTCTATAGCTAGGGAAATACAAATGGGAATGCTTCCCAAGATATTCCCTCCCTACCCCGAACGTAGTGATGTAGATTTGCATGCCATACTTCACCCTGCGAAAGAAGTAGGCGGAGATCTTTATGACTTCTATATGGATGGCAACCGCCTCTACTTCCTAATCGGGGATGTATCAGGAAAAGGCGTACCCGCTTCTCTGTTTATGGCAATCACCCGCAGTCTGTTCCGTACTTTATCTCAGCAGGTGCTTTCACCGGCCAAGATTGTGACGGACATGAACAATTCGATTTCTGATAATAACGAATCCAACATGTTTGTCACGCTTATTGTCGGAATCCTCGATTTGGAAACGGGGAAACTGAAACTGTGTAATGCCGGACATAATCCTCCCATACTGATTCGTCCGGACGGACAGGTTTCTTTCCTTGAATTCAAGACCCAGATATTTGTTGGTGTCATTGAAGAATTTGCCTATACCGAAGATGAAACGACATTGGAAAAAGGAAGTAAACTGTTCCTTTACACCGATGGAGTGACAGAAGCTGAAAATACAGAGAAAGAGCTATATGGAGACGAAAAGTTATTGAAGACATTATCTGATAATAACACGTCTGATGTACGCACCACTGTTAATGGTATAGAGGACTCTGTAGCAGATCATGTCAAAGAAGCCGAAGTCAGCGATGACTTGACTATTTTACTTATTCAATATGAACCCGGACAACAAACAATTAAGCACATATCATTATGGAAAGAGAAATAAAGATCTCAAACGATTTAAATGAAATTTCAGTTTTAGCCAGTTTCATTGAAGAACTGGGAGAAGAACTTTCTTTGTCATTTGAAACGACAATGAATATCAATCTGGCATTGGAAGAGGCCGTAGCCAATATAATTATGTACGCCTATCCAACTCAAGAGCAACACACCATCCTATTAAGAGTAACTTACAGCGAAAAACAACTTGTTTTCCTATTAACGGACAAAGGAGCCTCTTTTGATCCGACACAAGTAGATGAGGTAGATGTTACACTCTCTTTGGAGGAACGCCCAATCGGAGGGCTGGGAATATTCCTCATACGAAGCATCATGAACGAAATATCTTACCAACGTATCGACAATGAGAATCACCTCATTATGAAAAAAGACATTTGACGCGGGGCGGAAAGATTGTATAGTTTTCCAGCCAATTCATGGGGTATATCAAAGATTTCACTATCTTTGATGCCATTATTAATCTTATGAACTAATAATGAGCAGCCTTAACAAAATAGCAATCTGTCTACTTTTTCTATGCGCAGGGGTTAATTATGCTTTTTCTGATATTCCGGAGCAAATCAACTTCTCCTATATCTCTATTAATGAAGGATTGTCACAAAGTACTGTATTCTCTATCGATCAGGACCAACGAGGCAATATGTGGTTCGCAACTTATGACGGAGTAAACAAGTACGATGGGTATTCATTTACAGTTTATCAGCATAATGAAGATGATCCGAACAGCATCGCTAATGACATTTCGCGAATCGTAAAGGCTGACAGTCAGGGACGGGTTTGGATCGGCACGCGGGATGGTTTGTCATATTATGATGAAGAGAAGGATAAATTCAGAAATTTCTTCTACGAAAAGAAGGGGAAGAAGCTGCAAATCAACGGAATTGCGGAGATCTCACCGGAACAACTGCTCATAAGTACACAGGAAGGTCTGACTATGTTCGATATTAAAGAATCACGATTCGTTGATGATTTTTTTAGTACGGCTATGCATAAGATAGTGGCTTCTGCTCTTTACAGGCAAGGCGATATTATCTATATCGGCACCCCGGTTGACGGGCTTTACAGCTACTCCATTCCTCAAAAGAAACTGGAAAGAATTACTCCGATAACAGGCACTAAGCAGGTTCAAGCCATTTTGCAACAATCTCCTACCCGCATCTGGATAGCTACCGAAGGAGCCGGTCTACTTCTATTTAACCCGAAAACACAAGAAGTCAAGACCTATCATCATTCTTCTTCCAATCCTAAAAGTATCAGTTCCAATTATATCCGTTCTCTGGCATTGGATTCACAAAATCGCCTATGGATAGGAACATTCAATGATCTGAACATTTATCATGAAGGAAACGATTCTTTCGTTTCTTACAGCAGCAGTCCGGTAGAAAGTGGCAGTCTGTCACAGCGTTCGGTCCGCAGTATCTTTATGGATTCGCAGGGTGGAATGTGGCTTGGAACCTATTTCGGAGGACTAAACTATTATCATCCGATCCGCAACAGATTCAAGAATATTCAGCGTATTCCATATAAGAATTCTTTAAGTGACAACGTAGTCAGTTGCATTACCGAAGATAAGGATAAGAACTTATGGATAGGAACGAATGATGGGGGATTGAATCTATATAATCCCAAGACACAACAGTTTACGCACTATATTTTACAGGAAAACGAACGGGAAATCGGTATTGGTTCCAACAATATCAAAGCCGTATATGTAGACGAACAAAAATCACTTGTATATATAGGAACACATGCCGGTGGTCTGACTGTTCTCCACCGCAACAGTGGACAAATGGAAAGTTTCAATCAGCTGAATAGCCAGTTGGTCAATGAAAATGTGTATGCCATTCTTCCTGACAAGGAGGGTAGTATCTTATTAGGAACTTTAAGTGCACTGGTTAGTTTTAATCCGGAGAAACGGAGCTTCACCACCATAGATAAAGAAAAAGACGGTACGCCATTTACTTCACAACGAATCACAATCCTGTTCAGAGATTCTCGTAAACGTCTTTGGATTGGTGGTGAAGAAGGTATATCAGTCTTTCAGCAGGAAGGAATCGAAATAGAAAAAGCTCCTATCCTTCCGGAATCATCTGTAACAAAGATGTTTACCAATTGTATTTATGAAGCTGCCAATGGCATCATTTGGGTAGGTACGCGTGAAGGTTTCTACTGTTTTAATGAAAAAGAGAAGAAAATCAAACGATATACGACTGCTAACGGTTTACCCAATAATGTGGTTTACGGTATTCTGGAAGATACCTTTGGGCGTCTCTGGGTAAGCACCAACCGTGGTATCTCCTGTTTCAATCCGGAGACAGAGAAGTTCCGCAATTTTACGGAATCCGACGGGTTGCAAAGTAATCAGTTTAATACTTCTTCATTCTGCCGCACCTCTAACGGGCAAATGTACTTCGGGGGTATCAATGGTATCACAACTTTCCGCCCGGAACTCCTACTGGACAACCCTTACACTCCTCCGGTAGTCATTACTAAACTTCAACTGTTTAACAAAACAGTCCGTCCGGATGATGAAACCGGTATCTTGACTAAGAATATCAATGAAACAGAAAGTATCACGCTAAAATCATGGCAAACGGCTTTTACGCTTGAATTTGTGGTATCCAACTATATTTCAGGTCAACACAATACTTTCGCTTATAAATTGGAAGGATATGATAAAGAGTGGTATTATCTGACAGACAAACGTACTGTCTCCTATTCCAACTTGCCACAAGGTACTTATCATTTTCTGGTAAAAGCTGCTAATAGTGACGGGAAATGGAATACCGTTCCTACGATGTTGGAAATCGTTGTTCTCCCTATATGGTACAAGACCTGGTGGGCAATCGTGCTTTTCCTCGCTATTTTTATCGGCTTTATCACTTTCGTCTTCCGCTTCTTCTGGATGCGTAAAAGCATGGAAGCAGAGCTGGAGATTGAACGTAGGGACAAGGAACATCAAGAAGAAATCAACCAGATGAAGATGCGTTTCTTCATCAATATTTCCCATGAGCTTCGCACGCCGTTGACTCTTATCTTAGCTCCTCTACAAGAAATAATCAATAAGATCAGTGACCGCTGGACTCGTAATCAGCTGGAATATATCCAACGCAACGCTAATCGCCTGCTACATCTTGTCAATCAATTGATGGATTATCGCCGCGCCGAATTGGGAGTTTTCGAGCTGAAAGCAAAGAGAGAGAATGCGCATCAACTAATACAAGATAATTTCTTGTTTTATGATAAACTGGCACGCCACAAAAAGATTACCTATACTCTCCACTCCGAATTGGAAGATAAAGAGGAACTTTTTGATCCTAATTATCTGGAACTGATTGTTAATAACCTACTTTCAAATGCTTTCAAATATACGGAAAGCGGTCAAAGCATTACTGTGACATTGAAAGAGGAAAATAATTGGTTGGTACTGCAAGTTAGTGATACCGGTATTGGTATTCCCATCAACAAACAGGGAAAAATATTCGAACGTTTTTATCAGATAGAGAGTGAGCACGTAGGAAGTGGTATCGGTCTCTCACTGGTACAACGCCTGGTAGAATTGCACCATGGTCGTATCGAACTGGATAGTGAAGAGGGTAAAGGCAGTACTTTCTCTGTTTATCTGCCACAAGACATAAATACCTACAAACCCTCCGAACTAGCTTCTAATGACACTCTGAATGAGGAAGGACAGGTATATTCCACCAACTCGAAAGAAATGTATTTCATTGATACGGAAAAGGTCGAAAACGAAACGATCGAAGGCGGTGACAAGAAGCGTGGCACTATTCTTATTGTAGAAGACAATAATGAAATCCGCCATTATCTTAGCAGCGGACTTGCTGAACTCTTCAATACGCTGGAAGCTGGAAATGGTGAAGAAGCTTTGGAAAAACTGAAAGACAATGAAGTTGACATCATTGTAACTGATGTCATGATGCCTGTGATGGATGGTATCAAATTATGCAAGAATGTGAAGCAAAATATCCGTACCTGTCATATTCCCGTGATTATCCTGTCTGCTAAAAGCGAAGTCAAAGACCAGATGGAAGGTCTGCAAATGGGTGCGGATGATTATATCCCGAAACCATTCTCACTTGCTATCCTGACTACGAAGATACAGAATATGATGCGTACCCGTAGACGTATGCTTGAACGGTATTCCAAATCCCTGGAAGTGGAACCGGAAAAGATTACGTTTAACGCCATGGATGAAGCTTTACTAAAACGTGCTGTAGCGATTGTAGAAAAGAATATGGATAATATTGAATTCTCTACTGACGAATTTGCCAGAGAAATGAATATGAGTCGTTCTAATCTGCATCTTAAATTGAAAGCCATCACAGGCGAATCGACTATTGACTTTATACGCAAGATTCGTTTCAATGAAGCAGCAAAATTACTGAAGGATGGCCGCTATACAATAGCAGAGGTCAGCACAATGGTAGGTTTCAATACGCCGTCTTATTTTGCTACGAGTTTCAAGAAGTATTTCGGATGTTTGCCTACGGAGTATATTAAGAAAATAAAAGGATAAATCAGTAAATATCCAATATGAATCTGTTGGTTTGAGATTTATGTTCATTTCGGTTCGAAAAAGAACATAAAATGCTATCACTAACAATAATACATTACTATGCAGCTTTCAATTTATTCTCTTATTAGCATTATTTATCTCATTACCAAGCGAGCTTTCGTTTGACATCTGTTAAACGAAAGCTTGACAGTTGTTAAACTATCATTCAACAACTGTCAAACGAAAACTCATTAGGCAATGAAATAAATATCAATAGGGAAGTTATTATTTAAAAGTAGCCAATAAGATCATTATTGTACCTAAAAGGAGTAATATTCTATATAACGAATACTGAAAGCTAATTCCCGAAAATCTTCAACCCGTAAAGAAGAAAGACCTTCTTTATCCCATACAAACAAAAACATTAGACAAAAATGAAAGACTATTCAACAATACCAATAGTTGTAAAATTGTCATACTCCATATATTTGCAGAGAGATCATCATTAACTAAAAAACAAAAAAAGTATACTATGAATTCTTTAAACAAATTGTACTCCTACCTACTTTTATCATTGACCAGCATTCTTTTTGTGAATGCCCACCCGACAATTATAAAACAAGATATTGACTGGCCCCAATTTATGAGTCAACAAGATATGATATGGGAAAAGTTGCCTGAATATTGGTATGATTCAGCCTTTTTAGGTAATGGGAAACTAGGATTAATGATCTATAAAGAACCCGGGGAAAACTACATACGCTTAGAAACAGGGAACTGTGATGTACACGACCACCGTGCCAAAAGAGACATTTTTGGAATCCCCAGGCTGCTCACCGGACATTTCGCATTACGCCCTAAAGGAGAAATTATCAGTGGGCAAATGCGCCTTGATCTTTGGAATGCCGAAGCATCAACAGATATAACAACGACCAAAGGAGTCATTCATTTAAAGACGATTGTTCATGCTGATGACATGATTATCGTAGTGAAAGCAACTACCGAAGGAGATGAAAATGATTTTAAATGGGAATGGATAGCTGCCGAAGCTAATAGCCCGCGTTATCTCATTTTTAAGAGACGAGGACAAACTAATAAAATACCTCAAGATTATGAGCTCAACCCTGCACCAACAATCAGTCGAAATGGAAATATTAGTTTATCCGTTCAGAAGTTATTAGCAGGAGGTCAGACAACAGTAGGCTGGCAAGAGACTCAACAATCTAAAAAAGAACGGACTCTATGGATAAACCTTACCCATACATATCCTCAAAACAATTCCAGTGAAATATGCAAAACAGAAATTCAGAATGCCATACATAAAGGATATGATTCACTACAATGCACGCATCGGAAATGGTGGAATGCCTACTATCCATCCAGCTTCATTACACTGCCTGAGGCACAAAAAGAAAATTTCTACTGGATTCAAATGTATAAACTGGCTTCTGCTACTCGTGGTGACCGTGCTTTAATAGATAATACAGGTCCATGGCTTACAGAAACACCGTGGCCAAATGCCTGGTGGAATCTGAATGTGCAACTCACATATTGGGCTCTGAACGCCTCTGATCATCTGGACTTGGCAGCTTCACTGGAAAATGCTCTTTATAATCATGTGGATCAATTACGTCTTAACATCCCTGCTCCGTATCGCCATAACTCATTAGGTATCGGAGTTGCCTCCAATCTTGAATGTATGACAAGTGAAGTTGGAATTCCGGGAAAAGGCAAAGCACAAGTAGGATTACTTCCTTGGGCTTGTCATAATCTCTGGCTCATTTATCGCCACAAGATGGACGACGACGTATTAAGACACAAATTATTTCCACTACTAAAAGAGTCAATCAACTATTATCTGCATTTCTTAAAACAAGGAAGCGACGGAAAATTGCATCTTCCTACAACTTACTCACCCGAATATGACGTCGTTGAAGACTGCAATTTTGATCTTGCATTACTCCGCTGGGGATGCCAGACATT
>OMCM01001612.1_pt1 | contig 10876 bp, 4 predicted proteins | sample 1645021 | NCBI WGS metagenome assembly OMCM01 (sample SAMEA103958142, study PRJEB25191) | human gut metagenome | biome: human-associated habitat [ENVO:00009003]; feature: intestine environment [ENVO:2100002]; material: feces | place: Germany | collected 2013/2015
CACGTCAGCCACTGCGTGAGGCAGGAACGCACCGGCGTTCTGCACCTTCAGGTAGCCGTCGTAGAACCGAACAGCTTTCTCTACGAACTCACTTTGGCTGCCGCAGTTGGCCAGCGGCGCGTTTATTTCTATCATTTTCTTCGCTTCCGGCGTAAGCCAAAAAGCGTACTTTTCCTTGTTATTTGTCATCTCGGGTTTCCTCCTTGAATTTTTGCCACGACCCCGCAGCTTTTCTCGCAACTGCGGGATCATTTCTGTTTTCGACCCCACCGCCCTCCGAAAATTCCCTTCTACGACGCCGGTAGCGGAACGGCGCAACTGCCCGCACTGCGGGCAGAAGTGACCGGGGTGGGGGCGTCCACGACGCCGCCCCTTTCTCCTGCTTCGCTTTCGGCGCACCGAAAAGCTCCCCAACACGCACCCCAATAGGCTGGGGGGTATCCGTACCCCACCTCCGCCCCACGAGGCCACACAGCGGCCCACAGGCGGCAACACGGCGGGCAACGGGCGCGAGGCGCGGTGGGACTGTGAATTCCTCTTTTCCTTCCTTGGGTTTGCTCCAAAATCGTGATTTTCCGGAGCGAAATAGCATAGTGTACCGCTGTCAAAAATCGGTACATTTTCGCTCTGTGACGGCTGTGACAGGTGTGACGGCAAATTCAACACAGGCACCATAGCAGTTTTTCCCGTCACTGCCGTCACTCCCGTCACACGGAAGGCAAAGGATACTCAGCATCCGCGTTGTCCGTGTGCGTTCGCTGACCACGCGGATGCCGTTCTGCTCCAGCACTTCCGCGTACTTCACCAGCCGCTTGGACAGCACGCTGGGCGTTAGCCTCTCTCCCGTCTTTGCTTCCAGCAGCGCGCTTAACTCCGTAGCCGTTCCCTCGAAGCCGCCCAGCCCCCGCAGAAAGGCAGAGAGGGAAATTGCCTCCGGGTCGATAGAAATGCGCTTCCCCTCCACCGGCTCTGTCAGCCGCCATGTGTAGCCACTCTTATCGAATACCAACGGCAGCTCGCGGTATTCTATGTCCCGTCCGGTGCAGTACAGGGTCGCTTCACCGCTGCCGCGCCTACGTTCCTTCAGCACGAAGTTGCTGTCTGTCGCTCCGCTGATGCCTGTCGTGCCGGAGATCATGTTCATGGGGTCATCATCGTTCATCTTACGGAGGTGGTGAATGAGCAGGATAGCAATGTGGTGCTTGTCCGCCAACGCTTTCAGTACAGAGATGTCACGGTAGTCGTTGGCGTAGGGATTGCCGCTATCGCTGCCGGTGCGGATGCGCTGTAATGTGTCGATGACCACCAGCGAGGTGTCGGGGTGCTGCGTAAGAAAGTTGGTGAGCTGCTCCTCCAGCCCCTCGCCGATGCCTGCGGCGATGGTGGCGAAGTGCAGTGCCTCCGGCGCGTCGTCGGTGATCTGAAACAGGCGGCTTTGGATACGGGTGAGGCTGTCCTCCAGGCAGAGGTAGAGCACAGTACCTCTATGGGTCGGGAAGTCCCACACGCTTGTTCCCTGCGCCACTTGCAGACACAGCCACAGAGCCAGCCACGATTTGCCCACCTTCGGTGCTCCGGCAAGGATGTGTAACCCCTGCGGCAGCAGCCGGTCTATGATGAACCGTGTGGGCGGCAATGTAGTGGACAGCAGCGTGTCCGCGTCGATGGTTTGCAGTTGTTGATGCGTCATGCATATCATCTCCAATCTAAAGTTTATTTTTCTGTACGACCCAGTGTGTTCATGGTATAATGAATGCAGGACACTATACATGAAAAAGTGATCTTTCTCCGCTGCGGAGAAAGATCACTTGTGGACAAAACGGGAAGGTACGCCAATGGAGAGAAAACTCGGCCTATATGTCACGCTGGGCAACGACGGAAGTCTGAAACGCACGTTGGTTTCCATATCCGGCGAGACAGAATTGGAGGCGACAACGCTGAATGACGAGGTCATCCTGTTCTCTGAACTCATTTTTGATTTCTATGCCTTTATCGTAGATCGCATCCGGCTGTCCGCTGCATATCTGGTCACGCAGGACGGAGACGGGAAGGATACCGTCGATATGCGCGTATTTGAGTTCATACAGGATACGGTGCAGGATTTGATCGAGGAGTTTGAAGAAGACGATCCCCTATATGGAACGCTTACGAGAACCATCATGGAAGACCGAATCCCCACTGCTGACGGGAGCGACACATATCCCGTGACTGCCGTGGAGAAAATCATTTCAGAATTGTCTGCGGTAATGCTTACACAATTCTCTGTGAACAACATCCTGCGGGATATGCGCTTCCATGTCCCCGTCGATCTGGACAAGAAATACCGAAGCTTGCAGGAGGTAGAATTCACACAGATTTCCAGCTTTTCAAATCTGCATACCCCGGAGTATCTGTTCCGTTCTGCGGCTGACTACTACACGTTTCTGGTACTCCACTTTATCGCTGCCGAACCGCGCGTAGCATTGTGTGAATGCTGCGGCAGATACTTCATTCCAAAGACCGCCAAGAAAACCTTGTATTGCGACAGAGTGCTGAAGGACAATAAAACATGCAAGGACTTGGGCCCTGCATTGAAGCATAAGCTGCAGGCGCAGAACAAAAAGGTCGTGGAGGAATTTGACCGTGCAAAGCAGCGAATGTACAAACGCTATGAGCGTGCGCTGGACCCGAACAAAAAGGCATCCAAAAGGGATCTGAGCTATGCGGAGTATTATGAGTGGTTGGAAAATGCAACGGAAGCACGGGATGCGTACCTTGCAGGAAAGCTCTCCGAGAAAGACGCTCTGAAGGTTATTAGGGAAGATTTTGTAAACAGAGACAAAATGTAAGAACAAACGCAAGTCATAAAATGCAAAACAGTGAACGGCACGAAGGGATACCCTTCGTGCCGTTCGTTGTGTGAGGCCAGTTATACAGTGCAACCACGATGTGTTCACCATTTGCCTGCAGGATTGCCTACGATAGAAAGGCTCCACAAGTGGTAGGCGGGATGCGGCTTAGATATTGTTTTTACAGCCCACCTACGATAGTCTTTAATGCATACGGTTTTGCATACTTCAAATAGGAGTCGCTCACAAAAACCATATTTTTTTCGGTAGGTCTCGCCCACATTGCGGGATATACTACAATCCTCTTTTTGCCATGGAAGCTCTCTGCCTCAATAGGTTCGTGGTCAAAATCAATATGTACACCAGAGAATTGAAGTATCTGTTCTACGGATTGCAGCAAGTTTCTTTGTTCGTAAACAGGGAGCATTGGACTCCGAACCCCTTTCTCTGCCCATGTCAGCAAATCAAGCGCAGCACTGCGATCAAGCAACCCATGGACATATTGATTCCGATAGTGCTTCAAGCACTTATGACAAGCACTATCGCAGTTGCAACTACTTAGCAATTCTCTTGTTTTAATCAACAACTGTTGGATAGATGCTTCAATGCTGACGGCATAGCCTGCACCGCTTGAAAGACTGTCGTAGAGATAAATATCAATAAAATCACCTTTCTGATTCTGCCTAACACGAAAGCCAGTAACGAGCTCGGTGAACTCAATATCGAGCTCTTGGCATGCTGACAAGCGCAGTGCTTCTGCAAGAGACTGTCCCGCACGATTTAACCAAGAATTTTTTGCGAGGTCCATACTAACTTGCTGTCGATCCAAGGCAATCTCCAGCACAAGCATATCTGTAATAAAGTCATATCCGAGATTGACATTCTTTGTTTCATTGTGCTTGCAGCGGGTTCTAAGAAACTTGGATCTATAAGGCCGCATGATATCTTTGAGTACAGATGGATCATCACCAGGCATCGCTGCACCACAGTCGCAACAGATGGTGAAGCCTTTATCTCCAATGCCTTTGTTGAGCATGATGATCCGCTGATTTGGCCGAACCGCCATTCTGGTGTTGGAATATCCCTTAATAGCTACAACATCGTCAGCATCAGGCAATGTGGAATAAAGGGGCTGTTGCGTTGCGGTATACTCTTCGCTTAATTGGGCTTGTTCTATTGCCTTGGCGTCGCGAGGTGCAAATCCCCAAGGACGTAGCATAGGAAGCATATGCGTGAGCTTGTCGTTCCCGCAAAATGGGCATTTATGCGGATGATCCTCATCTAACCCGAACCATCCGCATTCAGCGCAGGTAGAGATATTTTTGCAGTAACTCGCATCTTGAATAAAAGCTCTGGCTGGAGAATAAGCCGTTTGTTCAGTCCGACCACCACCCGGATAATACAAGCCTCCAATTTGATAAGTCGTTTTATCTACAACAATTGCCCGCCCAGGAGCATACTCGCCAATAGCAACATCTAAGCCTCGCTCCACCTGATACTTCACTTTGCCGTCTATACCGGAAATATATGTGCTGACAACATTTTTGGGAAATGAATAGGTAGGAATAATACCTTCTTCATACAACGCATCCAAAAAAGTTTTCTTGCTTGAATCACCACTACCATCCGACTCAAACAGTTCAGGGTGTGCATCCCGCTTTAACTTTAGCACCGACAGAGAATCTTTTAGACTCGACTTATAACTTCGCAACGCCTTCTGCGAATTTATCGGCACAAGAATACTCATGCAATCAATTGCGAATGTGTCTAAGAATCCGCAAAAGTCCTGTAGATTCTCATCCAAAAAATCAATCGCAGGGATAACATCAAGGCTATTTCCCTTTAACTGGAGATACGCCTGCAGCGCCACCATGCCAAGGTGTCGCTGAACAATTTTTTCGCTTCTTACATCTATCCACGGTTTTCTCGGGTCACCTCTAAACATAGGGGCAGGGTTTGAAAAATACAGCGAGTCGTGTGGGCCATCCTCGCAAAAAGTTACTATGGTTGACAGACTTGAGCCACGGCGCCCAGCACGTCCAGCGCGTTGCTGATAGTTTTCTCGCATAGGCGGAATATTGCGCAGGCCAACAGCGACCAAAGAACCGATATCAATACCGACCTCCATGGTGGTGGTGCTGCTTAGAATATCCACAGGCGCTTCGCCGTTTTGCAGGAAATCTTGAAACCTAAGTTCGTACTGCTCTGTTTTAGACCACAGTTCATCACGCTGATCTTTATGAGAAAGCTGTGCCGTATGTTCTTCCGTATCAATTGCGCGAATCGGCTCCCCCTGCAACGCGTCATTGATAGGTTTACGCCAAAAATCCAGTGCACTAATTTCTGCATCTGTCATAGGATGAATACTCTCGTGCTGACAGTTTGGGCACTTGCCTTTAAGCATATATGGTGTCAACTCCGAACAGTGTTCACAACGAAACCATGTATGACTCAAGTCAAAGCGAGGTTTAACACGCGAAAGATCAATGTAGTATTTGCCGTTAGATTCCGATCCCTCATCCATGAAGGTCTCGCGCAAAATGCGATTCCATTTTGCTGAAATAGGGTCATTGTCGCCCCACTCCATTATTTTTCGTATACTGGTCGAAAACTTCGAATCTTTTGTGACACCGTATCCCACATAATTGGGCCGAACTTTCTCGCGGGTCGTATCCTTAATGGTGTGTCCAAGGATGACTGCGTTATCACAGGTGGATAATATCCATGCGTTGAACAATTCCATAAATTCTTCTTCAGAGACATCAATACCTGCATCCTCCAAAGCGTCAATTGCATTCCATTTTGCTTCATCCGTAGGCTCTATCCAACTTATAGCAGAATCTATCAATGTATTGTATCCACCACAGTAAAAGTGCAAGAGTTGCTCCTTCATCTGCGTAGGAGCATTGTCAATCGAAAAACGAGGATGATATTCTTGTCTTCTGCTCTTAGCCCTTTTGTAGTTTTTTGAAGCTATGCTTCCGTGTTCAACTAAGCGTTCCCGCTGTTTTTCGTTTTCACTATCGTGGAAAATCTGAACATGATGCTCTACGGCCACCATGGCGAAATAGTCATAGATATAATTCATCGACTGCTCAGAAACTTCATGCTCCATGCGGTCGATAGCGATGGCAGCAAGCTGCCGTGCCACTGTTGCGTCAGAGGCATCCGACATATCGCGCGCCAACTTTGCCGCGCGCTGTCGGCTATCCGAGAAAAGCAAAATTTTTCTTCCTTCATTAGGTAGTCGATCCGGCTCCCCTACTTTTTCCGGAACTGCCGGCTGGGCAGCAAACTGTGCCTTAATCAAGTTGAAGAAAGATTGGTTTCCTCGCGTACTAAATGACGTAAGTTGCCTTTTTCCCAGTTCATGACGGCAATGAGGACAAGTTGAGAATGTCAATATATCAGGGCGAGCCTTCGTGGTAAATTCCCCATAGTACAACTTTCGGATTCCTGGACTCCCATCCAATGAATCATCTGAGAAATCGACAAACCCACTGCAAACATCCAAATAGCATGGTTGTATCTTATTCTTTCCTTGCTTTTCCGGCAATTGATAGTCTGCGGATGGGACAAACAGGTGTATTTCCTGCACTTCATTCTCATTCATCATGCCAGGATAGTGCCATAGGTATGTCCGCTTTCTATCGTCAAAGTCTTGCTTTAAGACAAAGCCTCTAAAGAAAATACTTCCACAGCGACGATCGTTATATAACTCATAAACCGTACTTCCGCATTTTTTACAGGTCAAATTGCCATCAGTAAAATATACCTCTCCCAATGTCAACCCATTTCCTGTATGGGCGCAGGAACATTCTGGGTTAGTACAGGCGTATACACCTTTGATACCACGAAAAAGCATGTGCATTCTCGCAGGAAATAGGACACTCCCGCTTCCACTTCGCGCCAGTGGTGCAATTGCAAGCATAACACCTACAGCATGAAAAGCATCTTCCAACTCTGCACTGGGAAAGATAGACTGTGCCAACTCCTGCAAAGATGCGGTCGTACCCCGGCAAAGCTTAAACAATTCGCGGAACGGCACATAATCTACCAGATGGTCATATAGCCATTGGTAAGCACTATTATCTGTACTGAATGGGGCAGGACTGTCGATGATTCCCTCCCAAAACTTATTGAGCGCCAAAAGACGTTCCGCATTATCCCCTTCAAAGCTTTCGGGATGTGCTTTAGTGAATCTATCGAAAGGAATATCATATGCTCTGCCACTTCCTATTTCTTCCTGTTGACCCGCAAGGTAATGGAATTCGTGCCCATCATCGGAGGCAGTCAAATCGTTTGCAAATGTTTGGATTACACGTCGATCTTCCTCGTTCTTACTCGGCATACTCGCTGTTGTCAAAATGAACTGAACTCGGCTGCGATCAATGCCAAGGCGATGGAACAACCGCCTAATCAGAAACGAGACTTCTCCACCAGCCGAACCACGATACATATGCGCTTCGTCGATAACAAACAAAAGTTTATTGTTAGAGTCCGCATTCAGCCAATTCTGTGTATCTGCCCATATTTTGGACTCGATAGGGCGAAGGAGCATATATTCAAGCATAGAATAGTTCGTAATGAGAATGTCGGGGCAAAACCGTTGCATCTCAAACCGGGTAACCAATTCTGCATCCTCATCATCGGGGATATGATTGCTATCATAAAGTTTCCTAAGAAACTCATGGAAATCCTCTTTGACAGGAAATTTTCCATCTTTAATCAACTTTTGCAAAAACGCCTTTTCTTCATCCGTTTCTGCATTAAGCATTTCGGAGTAAGTCGCAACAAGTGAACGATCCGCACTGCGTTTTGGTTCCTTACCAGCATAGGGCGTCCTACCCGTATACATACCAAACTGGGGGCGGCGCGAATCCTCTCCGCAGGTCTCTCGAAAAACATTTACGAATCTATGCTCGGAATCGCCAATCAATCTCCGCAAACGACTAACCTGATCTGAAACAAGCGCATTCATCGGATACATGATGATCGTTCGGACACCACGCATAGACCAATTGGCAGGTGTATTCCGTGCCTCGGCCGCAAGCTTTGCCAGTAAAGGCCACATAAAGCACTCCGTTTTACCGGAACCTGTTCCCGTGGAAACAAAGAGATCTTTTCCAGAAAACGCGGCTTCCAATGCCTCAACCTGATGGCAAAACGGCGAGGAATAAACCCCGAGGTCTGCGTTGGCCAGAGCGTCAAAATAAGCCTTTACCCAATCTGGCAGTTTAGAAGACTTCTGAATGCCATTTAATTCGCTCTTATATGCTGGTGAGGACTCGATATAAGGTTTTTGATATAGAATGCCCTCTTGATCCAGTTTATTCTGTACTGCCGAAAGCAAAATGGGAGATTTCCCAAAATACTGAGACTTAATGTAGTCTTCCAGAGCTTCGCGTAGCTGTAGGTGGACTCCATTTGCACCATTTGCCATAGTTACTCCTCCGCAAAACAATACCCAATCGATTCCAGCATATGCCTAAAAACCGGGTATACTTCCTTTGCCATCTGTCTTGTAAATACCTGTGGTGATCTAATAATTGGAAAATCATAGCGTACAGGCCAGCTGTATAGTTTGAAAAAATCCTCCTCGGATGGTGGTAGGCGGTAACCAATTTTGATATCTACAAGGTCTCCTGCGCTACTTACTCGTACAGGGGGGAGCATGTCATAACTCTTCAACAATGCTGACATGATCCTTGCATGTTCGCCATAACTTCCCGGATATGAATGTGAGAAATCTTGCGTTTTCCATTCTGGGATAGCCTTTTGCTGATATTGTCCATTATAGTAACGGTAGAACGCATATACTTTACTCGGCTCCCCGTATCGAGCGAGGGAAATCCTACCATCTTTATCTGGGGTTTGCTTCCAATATCCCAGCCTAAACGAGGGTCCCAAGTACATAAATTCTGCGCTATCAGGCCAATCTATTGGAACCCACTCGCCATCCCCCAGTAGGCCTCCGAGGTAGTCCTCAAGGCCTTGATTTTGCAAGCCAAACACTTCTGCTATCGACTTGTCAGCGGAACTCTTTTGTCGGGAATAGTAGCCTAACCCACTCATAAAGAGCTGCACATCAGGTGAACTCCCGCGGCAAATAGTTAGATTGTTATATGTCGCAAACGATGGCACAGCAGGTGAAATTCGATAGGCGGAATGATAGAAGAATCCACTTCGCAGATAGATGTGATATATTTCGTCAATTAAGTCGCTCTTTTTCTCAGGAAATACGAACTTTATACTCGGATAGAGTTCTTCATAGGCGGCAAAAATCTCCGCAATGCGTTCTTTAAAGTGCTGGATAGAAACTGTATCCTCGTCTTCATCATAGTCCCAAAGCGATGCAAGTCCCATTTGGCCCGCAATACTGTAAATCACTCGACACATCCACTCATTGTCGACCTTCCCTGGAATGTTCAATTGACGGCCAATCGATATAATCAGTTCATTTCCCATATATCATTCATCCTTGAGATACCTCTCGGCTTCAGCTTTCACGGCACTGGAAATCCCACTCTCCGCTTCCAAGACCTCTCTCATCACATCCAGTCGTCCAGTAAGCACGCAGATCGGCATCACCCCGAAAAGCATCTCCATATCTTTTGCTCTCTCGGGACTATCAACCATCACCTTCGCATCCGAAATAACACGGCTGAGTTGACGCAGAAGCGCCTTACTAATACCTAACTTTTTAAATGCGGCAATACGCAGCGGATGTGTATCCTTTGGAACATAACCGATAAAATCTTCCGATCGTTTTCCCGCATATAGTTCAAGTGCGGAAACCGTTCCAACGAAGCACTCACTGATAACGGGAAGCATATAGTTGTACAGCCCTTGCGGCTCTATGGCCAAATCTTCTACATAGGGGTGCGTCCAAACGATGTGCTTTTGGGAATTAACAAACATTTGTGGGATTATATCCCTCCATCCCTTGCCAAACATATTCTGCGCTGCAACGATATGTTCATTGACATTATTTACCGCATCCGCTATATCGCAATCGAATTGCTCCCCGAACATCAATTGTCCCGCATTGTCTGCGTATAGGGAGACAGATAATGCATTAGCAATATCCTGCCCACAAGGACCTGCAATTAGGATTGGAGCGTTGTGAATGTGGGCGGAGTACAGAAACGCCGCAAGCATTGTAGCAAGATCTGGTTCTACATTCAAAGAATAAGATAAGTTTTGAGACAATTCATTAAGTTCATCTTTCCAATCTTTGGACACCCCGACTTCATCTTCCGGATACACCGCTGATATATGCCTATATTTCCAACCCGATTCATTGGAAGTCGCCTGAGGGAGTAGTATAGAAAGATCAGCTATAAACCCGGCCACATTCTGTTGAGCCCCGGCAATCTTTTCACGAATTGCCGCTACAGTTTCCTTTTCGAGTATCTTATAACGCGCAATCTCTGCTTGTAAACGGCATAGATCATCTTGAGCTTCAGCTACCTCACGCAGTATATCACCATGCTTCTCCTTGGCTGAAGACACATCATTCTCGGCCTGTGCCACCTTGTGTTGAAGCGCTGCCAGTTCTTCTTGCGCCGTATTTACTTCGTTGGCATGGTCAGCAATCCATTTATTATAGGCGATGTCATTGCATTTTTGCCAAAGTCCTCCATGTTTGCTAAGGATACGCGTAATGACTGCAGAATCCACATCTTCCACCGTCATATATTTTTCAACCATCTGTAAGAACTCATCCACATACGTTTGGGCTTCTTGGATTGAGATTCCATAGGTGTCTGCCACTCTTTCCAAAATGGATTCCTTGGGTATAGATGCTAAAGCCTCACGGAATTTCAAATAATCGTTTTTGAGGATGGCTTGTGCCTTGAAAATCGGCCATCCCATACTGGAAAGAAAAATATTCTTTATTGTTTCGCTTATTGGATATATCGGAATTCGCTTCTGCGGTTCCCGAAGTGAAATGTATTTATATATTTTTCGAGACTCCCATTCATATTTCCATTCAAAAATATCGCTTTTGCTTAATTTATAGTATGGCAATGTATAAATGTCAT
>OMCM01001617.1_pt1 | contig 10849 bp, 7 predicted proteins | sample 1645021 | NCBI WGS metagenome assembly OMCM01 (sample SAMEA103958142, study PRJEB25191) | human gut metagenome | biome: human-associated habitat [ENVO:00009003]; feature: intestine environment [ENVO:2100002]; material: feces | place: Germany | collected 2013/2015
TTCAGTTCTGTGGCCGTGTTGCCAACAATCTCTACGCCGCGGTTGGTGAGCCATTTGATATTTTCACCGGAACGTTCAATAAAACGCCGGACCATAATGGGGTTCACCATGTAATGGCTGTATGCCAAGAAATCTGCAATCAGCTCATCGGACGGGTAATACACCTGATCCTGGTCCGTGAATTTTGTCCTCTGGCCAAAGGTAATTTCAAGCATCATGAGGTTGCCGCCGACACCGGGAAGCTTTTCAACGAGTATCGGCTTTAGACCGTTTTCGGCTGCATAGGCCGCCGCTACCATACCGGCAGGGCCACCGCCGACGATCGCAACGTCAGCTTCGTATTTGACTTCTTTGGCCTGTACGATGAATGCTGCCGCGGCCATCGAAAGGCAGAGAGCCGCAATTTTAAAAGTCTTCATTCTCGTATTCCTCGTTATTTCGCATTCAAAATGAAGTTTTGGTGGCATTCATAGCACGCCGTTTTAGGACTGGCTTGATGTTCTTTGTGGCAGAGCGTGCAGCGGACATTGCCCAGATGAGAGTCATGCGGATTGACCTCAACGACCGGACGGCGGGGGTTGCGGTCCGGGTTGTAGTCGGCATTGGGTACGGCCTTGCCTTTGTATTGACCGTGACAGCCGATACAGGCGTCCTGAGCGGCCGGCTGCGCGGGGGTCTGCGTTTTGTGGCAAGCCGCGCAGTCAACCCCCTTGTGTTTAAGTGAAAACGCTGTGCCGGCATGGATCGGAGCGGTGACGCCCATGACCAATGCGACGGCAGCACAAGCTGCGAATATCTGCTTCAAGATAGTCTCCTGCTTTTTGTAATAGGTTGGGTCAGGGAAAATGAGCAACGTGGTAAGTTTTGCTCTTTTTTAAAATATAGAAGCAGGAAATAAATTGATTCTAAATTATGTTAATTTAATGATAAACAGAATATAAACTGAAGCAATAATTTTTGATATTAATCAGTTAAGGTGAGGGTCGCTCTTTGATTCAGCTGGCGGAGAAATGAACAGAATTATGCTTGAATTGGTATATATAAAATAAATACTTTACAAGGTTGAATTTATTAAACTTAAAAAGCAGAAATTCTAGAGACTTTTATTTTTAAAGTCTGGATGGTTGTTGGTTGGAGTATGCAGCCGATATCCAATACCGTGAACGGTAAGGATGGGATCGTATCCTAAAGCCTGCTTAATTTTTCCGCGGAGTTTGCCAACTGTAACCCGAAGCGTAGCTATATCGCCTCGTTCATTCTCCCAAAGCGACGAAAGAAGATAATTGTAGGAAAGCACCCGTTCTCCCGCTTTCACGAGGCAAATGAGCAGTTGGTACTCCAGATTTTGCAGCGGCAGCTCAATACCGTTGGCACTTGCCGAATGCTGAGCCAAGTTGCATTTCAGCGAAGCGAAGGCAAGTGTTTCTTCCGGTTCTTTGGATGCGGGCGGACTGGGCCTGCTGCGGCGCAGGACAGCTTCGATGCGCGCGGTCAGTTCGTCAATCGCAAAGGGTTTGCCCAAATAATCGTCGGCACCAAGCGACAGGCCGCGGATGCGGTCGTCCACACGATTTTTGGCCGTCAGCAGAATGACGGGTATCGAAGAGGCATGCCGCAGATGTTCGAGCACTTCGAACCCGTCCATGCCAGGCATCATCACGTCCAATACCACCAAGTCGGGCGAAAACCGGCCTAATTTATCGATAGCCTCAATGCCCGAATATGCCGATTCAGTCTCATAACCCTCAAATTTGAGATTGGTTGCAATCAATTGATTGAGGTTTCGTTCATCATCGACCAAAAGTATGCGCTTATTCATGACTATCTTATTCAATTTATTAATTTTCTGAAAGAAGCGGCAGAGTTACTCTGAAGGTGGATCCAATATCAAGAGCTGTATCTTTTATCGTTAGTGTTCCGCCAAATCTTTCAACGATCGCACGACAGATGGCTAAACCGAGGCCGGACCCTTGCTGTGTTTGCTGCTGGGCTCGTTCACTTCGATAAAACCGTTCAAATATTTTCTCCAGATCTTCCGCAGCGATACCCATGCCGTTGTCTTGAACGTCCACAATAATATCTGCATTCATCGTTTTGACAGATACTGAAATTTTGGGACGTGTTTTATTGTTATACTTCAATGCGTTATCCAATAGGTTTCTTAACACTTGACGAAGACGGGCGGCATCGCCCATCGTATAAAGCGGGGAGAACTTATAAAGCCGCTGAACGGTCATTTCAGTTTGTTTTTCCCATTCATCTATTTGCTGCGAAATTAATCCAACAACATCCAATCTTTCCATTTTGCATGACAAAACACCGCTGTTTAATCTAGAAATATTTAGCCATTCCGTGATTAAATTTTGCAGCCGAAGGGCATCACTGGCCATATTTTCTGTGATCTGGAGACGAAGCGCAGGACTCAAATGACTATTGCGTTTAATGAGTGTTTCCAAACCGATGCGGATAGTGGCTACTGGATTATTCAGCTCATGCGCAACAAGTCCGATGACATCATCCTTGAGTCGGCTGACCTCATATTCATTGGTGATATCGCGGACAAGGACCGCCAGTCCGTCGAACACATGATGGTCATAGCCGCAAAGATGAACTGTCAATCGTGAGAGATGGAAATGTCTGCGTTTAGCGTCTTTGTCTATCAGCTCCAAGACGTCATTCTGAGCTGAAGACGGGCTTTCATGCGCTGCTGACGAAGGACTTAAATGATTCAAGAAATCAAAGATTTCGTGCGATGACTTGTCAAGATTGAGCTGCAGTGAATCAGAAGTAAATCTGCGGAATTTCTCATTGGAAAAAATGACGTTGGCGTCTTTATCGAATAGAACGAATCCCTCCGCCATGCCCCCCAGCGCTGCGGTCAATGCAGCGTGCTGTTTACTGATGTCGATATAGAGGCGCTTATTGTCGAGCACAATGTCAATGAATCGAGCAAACCGCTCAAGGGCTTCTTGTAGCTCAGGGTTCATCGGATATGAGGACCGGACCGCAAGCACTTTTTCGTCTTTAAGCGGAGTAACCGTTTGATAGTTTTGTCTCACTTCGCGATTCGAACAATGATGCTCACCATCCGCAATAACAATTTGATCTAAATCCCAGGCCTGCCCAAATCGTTCTAAAGCCATAGAAAATACTCGGGCGTCATTGTCTTTTGGGCTTTGCGCTATAGGGGAAAGCAGAGGATTGATGGCAGAGAGTTCCCGATTGCGCCGCTCTAAATCTGCTGTGCGCTGTTTAACCCGACGCTCTAGGTGCGCATTGGCTTCACGCAGGGCAAGATCACTTTTAACGACATGGTCTGCCATTTCTCGGAACTGTGTGAGCAGGCCTTTCGCTTCGGACACGCGTTCGAGATTGCCGACAGCTGCAGGGAGCGGCTTCCCTTGACTTAATATGCCGATGGATGCAGAGAGTTCGTCAAAAAAAGTCTTCAGCGTCTTGATGTAGGCACGGCCGAAAAGAAAAGATATCGCTGAGACGAAAATGACAACGAGCGTGCCCAAGAGTGAGATTAAATTCGGGCGAGTCAAAATATCGGCTTGTTCAGCCGTTATTTCAATTTTCCATGGGAAATTTGTCATTGCTGCAGAAAGTGCAATGGCATTCGCGTGGGGCTTGCGTCCCAGCGAAGCGAGCTCGCTGCGGCTGCTTTCGAGCGTAATGGAAGCATTCGCCGGCATATAAGCATCGGCTGCAGTCTCCAGCAGTTTCTGCAAGTCGACTTTAGCAATCAAAACCGCATCAATTCGCGGATAAATGCTGCGGCTGAAAACGGGCGTTCCAATGAAGACATAAGCACCTGAATTCGAATCGTTCGCTTCCCCTAAAGTTGTCCGGCCGCTCCGGATCGTTTGCCGGAAAAACCAATGTTCAGACGGATTCGTGATGATGCTTTCGGCCTGATCCGGCGTAAGCGCAGAAGAATAGGCGAGCAATTGGCCGCTGACGTTCACTGCGATGCTGGAGCTGTATCGGCCAGACGTAATATAAAGAATTTGCTCAAAAGCCCTGATGTCAGCGTTATCAGGGGAGCTAAAGAGCAGGCCTGCGGCTACGGCAGCTTCTTCAAGCCGTTCTTTCTGACGATCCAATTCCTTTTCAAGAGCGATTGCAATGGTATCGGCATATCCTTGATAAGTCTGAACGGCTTGTTCCTTGCTGTTTTGGGCTTGCATCCACATCGAGGCAGTGAGTGCGAAGAGCGGCGTCAGGGCGATAAGCAACAAAGCAATCAGCTGCTTGTGCTTCAGGCTGCGGATTCTCATTGCCGGCCTCGCTTTGGCAGCGCGGCGGCAATGCGGCCGACGTGACGCCCAAATACCAGACATTCAGAAAGATGTCCGCCGCGGTCATGAACGAATTGACTGACCGGGGCAGTTTCTCCCGCGGCATAGAGCCCTTCAATCGGGGTATTGTCCCAGCGCAGAACCTGCTTGTTGCGGTCGGTTTTTAGGCCCGCCCCCATATGAGGCACATCAATGGATACAGGCATCGCATAAAACGGTGCCTGAGCAATGGGTTCCAAAGTACTGGGATCACGGTCGAACTGTTCATCAAATCCCGATTGAGCGGCGCGGTTGAAGTGAGAGATGCTTTTTTGGAGCAGCTCAGCTGAAAGCCTGGATGCATTGTCGGGATGCCGGGCAATGCTTTGGGCCAGTTCCGTTATGGTTTCGCCTGTCAAAATCCATCCCTTGCGTACGGCCTCCAGATTGTCTTCTGACCAGGTCGTCAGGCCGCTGACGGTCGAACCTTCGCCGAGTGTGGCAAGCGGGCCGTTTAGCATCAGAGCGTGATCAAAAATCAGCCAGACCGGAGCGCGCGGGAATGAGAGCGTTGCTGGATCGAATTGCAGCATTTCCTGATAGAACCCGTAGTGCTGCTCCTGATCGCGAAGCTCCGATTCGCTGGTGAAGCGTCTTCCAAAATTGTCGACGAGGATGGAGTGAGGACTTCCGATACAGCTGAGCGGTATGCCCAGACGGATGCCGTTGTACGTTTGAGGCAGGAGCGCACAGAATCGATCAAAGTAACTGCAGGACGCAATGAGTGCTGCACCGGCGCGAAGTCCCATACCGATGCCGTCGCCCGTATTTTCCGGGGCGCTCGAAGCTGCCCAAAATTGATTTCCGCTTGCTGGGAGAAGCGAAGCGCGCATTGTGCGGTTAAAAGCAAAGCCGCCGCACGTGAGGATAACGGCTTGCCGAGCCAGAAACTGATGTTCGGTGTTCTCTGAAACTGCACGCACGCCGATGACGGCATCGCCGTCGTCAATCAGCTCCGTTGCCTGAAAGGCATAGCGAATCGAAATGCCTGGCGCAGATCGGATGCCTTCATTCAAACAGGCATAGAGCGCTTCCCCGCCGCTGGTTTCCAATTTTGGGGAGCCGAACGTGCTGTGCTGAAAACCTTTCCATCTGCCGTAAGTCGCGATGAGCCCTTGAAGGTGAGGGCGGTAGCCCAAAGGCGCATAAACCGCGGCGTTGTGAAAAGCGCCGAAGTCGCCTGCCGAAAGTCCGGATCCAAGCTGTGGAGCCATTCATAAGTTTGCGGCCCCAGCTTGGCCCAAATTCGAGCAAGCGCAGTCAAATCCGGATCCATCTTTCCTTCCCGATAGGAAACGCCTCCGTCGGGCAGGTAGGTTGACGCTATATATTGGGCAAGGACTTCTTCGTTAATACCTCGGTCGGGACAAAGGTAAATGCCCGAGGACATTCGGGTAGAGGAACAGTGAGACTTCTGGGGTGATTTTTCGAGAATTAAAACACTTGATCCAGCTCGTGCGGCCTCAATGGCAGCTGATGCGCCGGCTGCGCCAAAACCAATGACGATGATGTCGGCCGCATAAGTTTTGTTCTGCAGGCGTTCATGCCCCGACGAGGCTGCTGCAGGCCGCAGCAATGCGCATCCGGCAGCCGTGAGCAGACTGCGGCGTGCAATGGCAGGATGATTCATCGAGGATCTCCAGGCTGCAGCAGCCGGCTTTTGACTTCAAACTGCCGGCAGCCGCTGAAATGTGTGTTCAGTGTTTCTTTTAATTCATGCAGTCCGATCAGCAGCAGGATCGCGGGCACTCACAAGGCTCTCCAATGCGAATCGCTTTCTTCAGATCGAATTACGCATTTCCACAGTAGAGAAATCTTCTGATGCAGGTTGAAGCGCGGCAAAGAGTTTTTCACGTTGACGGTGAAGTCGGATGCACGAAAGATTGGGCTGAGTAGAATCTGCGTCATCATAGCGGACGTCTCTGTGCGTTCGCCGCCAACATTCATAAAGCGGGTAGGGAAGCGTTTCCCCAGACCATCAGTCATGTCGCGAATTCACTACAAGAACCTTTGTGCCTTTCCGGGTCGTACCGGTGAACCGATTCTCACGGAATTCACGGTTGAAGACGGTATTTTTATTGCCGACGACTCACCGGCGCCTGACGGCACTGAAATCGTCACGATCGATATGCGCGGCGCTTTTGTCATGCCGGCCTTCATTGATGCACATGCGCATCCCGATGGTCTGGCCATGACAATGGGTGCGGCCGCCTGTACGCCGCCGACCGTTCGTTCGATACCGGAACTCCAGAGCGCTCTGCGCAAAATGGCTGCGAAGCATCCGGAGGACTGGATTGAAGGCTGGGGGTATGACGAAAGTCTCCTCGCTGAGGGCCGCACACCGCTCAAAGATGACCTTGATCAGGTTTCAGCTGACCGTCCTGTCTTCATCCGGCGCTCCGACTATCACTCAGCGGTCGTGAATTCCAAGGCCCTCGAGATGGCCGGCATTGACCGAAACACGCCGGATCCGGAGGGCGGCGCGTTCGGCCGCGATGCAAACGGGGAGCCTGACGGCCGATTGATTGAGCTCGGTGCCGTACGCTTCCTGGAGGCGCACGCCAAACCGGCCAAAACGTTCGAAAGCGCCGTTGAATCGCTCTTAAAGCTCAAAGACCATTACTTGTCGCACGGCATTCTCACCACGACCAACATGATGGTCATGCGCGGGAGTGACCCGGAGCCCCTGACGCTTTACCGCGAGGCCTGCCGCCGCGGTCTGCCTGTGGACTTCAACCTCTATGCCGTGTGGCAGGGCGGCGAAGACTCGTCGGGCATGCCGGACTTTCGTGCCGATGAACTGCGGGGCCCGGTTCGCTATGCGGGCATCAAGCTCTTTGCCGACGGCTCGATTTCGGGCAAAACGGCGGCCGTGCGCAACCCCTACAAAACCGCTGAGGGCGAAAAGCTCGACTATCCCTGCGGGATGATAACGCTCGAAGAACCCGTATTCCTCGCCGCACTCTCTTATGCGCGCCGAAACGGCGTGCAGCTCTCGATTCACATCATGGGAGACCGTTCAATCGATGCCGTGCTCGACTGGCTTTCGGATGTCGATCCGTGGCTCGCGGATGTTCCGAGCGTTCGCCTTGAGCACGCGAGTCTCTTGCGGCCCGATCAGCTCGAGCGCATTGATCAGATGCGCTTGAAGCCCGCATTCACCACGCAGATCATCTTTCCGTTTGCCGAATGGCGCAGCTACCATGCATCGCTTTCCGACGCCGACTTCAACGCGGCTTATCCGGTCAAGAGCATCGCCGAACGTTTGGATGCCTTTGCTTTGTCGTCCGACGCGCCGTGCACGACCTGGGCGGATCCCGACAGCGTCTTTGTTTCGCTCGCCGCCGCAGTCACGCGCCGCGATGCCGACGACGGCGTTTTTGGGCCCGATGAGGCTGTGTCTGTGGGCACGGCTCTCGCGCTTTATACCGGCCGCGCCGCACTTGTCATGCCCGAAAACGGCCAAATCGGCGTTATTGAACCGGGAGCCCGGGCAAATTTCATTCGGCTTTCAGGGAATCCCTTCATGACGGCGCCCTCTAAGCTCGCCGAACTTCGGGTGACGGGCATCTGGCGCGACGGCGCGAAGCTCGAACTCCCCAAAGCTGACTGAGCGGCTTCAATGGCCGGCAGGCTTTCGGTAAGCCTGCCGACATCATCGATTGACGAAGCTCTGCTGCCGCACTTGCAAAATCTGCGCAACTCCTGCAATATTGAAAACGCTTACAGCTGAAGGACGCACGGCCTTCAAGACTCCGGTCAATATCCGTGCACATCAATAAAACTTGAACCCCTGAGGGCGTTCGCCCTCGCAGGACAGGTTCGGTTTCGAAGCTCGCCTCAGGCGCGTACGCGCTCTGGGGTTTTTCTTTTTGGAGAAAATCAATGAAGCAGGAAATCGCAGCTGTCCCGGCCAGCCGTTTTGGGCTGCACCTCAGCGATGAGGCGCATCCCGCTGCCAGGGGTTATGTCAGAGACGATCTCACAAGAGAAGGTGCGCTGCGCGTGCCGGAACTCCCGCGCGGATGGCATTTTGCGCCCGAGGCGTATGACGGCATCGCCGGCTGGTGGAACTGGGGCGGTGCAGAACCGCTCCTCATCACCGGACCTGCCGGATCCGGCAAAACTGCCTCGGTGCTCGCATTTTGCGCAGTGATGCAGATGCCGGCCGTGGTTTTTACGGCCCGACCGCGGATGGACCGCCGAGAACTCATCGGCCGCTGGGTTCTCGGACCCAACGGCATGACCTGGGTCGACGGCCCGGCAGCGCTCGCATGGCGCAACGGCTGGGTACTCCTCATCAATGAGTTCTCAGCGGCACCGCCGGAAGTCTGGGTCTCCGCCAATGATCTTTTGGAAGGGCTTCCTCTCGAAATTGATCAGACGGGCGAGGTGATAGACCGTCATCCGCTCGCGCGCATTGTCTTTACCGACAATACCCGCGGGCATTCGACGGAACTCACGGCCGGTTATTTCGGCCGGCAGATCCAAGACCGATCGGTCATTGACCGTATGTGGCACCTGCGATGCGAAGGACTCCATGAGGCAGACGAAGCGCGCGTGCTCATGGCGTCGCTTGAGGCGGACCTCGTCGTGCGTGCGGGTCAGGCCGCAGCCGAAGAAATCTGTGCGCTCACGGCGCGTGCGGCAGCGGGCTCAAGGTGCAAGGCGGCTCAATCACCTCTGGGGTTTGAAAACCGCTCCTTTGCGCTCTCTATTCGCGCTGCCCGCCGATTCGCGAAACTCACGCTGCGTTATGCGGCTGGGGATTTGCCGGTCTCGGCCGACCCCATTGCCGCTGCGGCAGATACCGCTGTCGGCAATGCGCTCGACCGTCCGGTGCGCGATGCGCTCGTTACGTATCTCAAAACGATCTTCGGCGAGCGAATCACGGAACTGAGGAAGATGCGCGCGGAGTCTTCGGCTCCCGTGCGAGGAACCCCAAGGTCTTCGAGACCGAAGGCCTGCACTCAGACTGCCGCTCTTTCGTGACGCCTTTTGCCGGGCGCCCTATTTAGGCCTTTTAAAGCTCAAGAATGCCCCTGACCGCTGGTTTTGGGGCATTTCTTGTGGTGAGAAAGCTTGAATATCGATTTCCCGGCAAAGGAAAGCGCAGACCACATCTTCATTGGAGATCCATCATGATGACAACGGGCACTGTTCAATTCGCTTTGCAGCTCGACGATGAACGGCCTTCCAAACACATCGCCGCGAGAGGGTGCGGGCCTTTGGCTCAGCCAAACGCTTCAGTTTCTCAAAAGCGAAGGTTCCTGCCGCCCAGCTACACCGAAGCGCGCTTCGGCGACCCGACGACGCCGGACGAAGCTCGGCTTTATGCTGAGCTCAATCGTTTGGACGGACTGCGCGCGAAAGTCAAAGGCGCGGAAAAGCGCCGTTTGGCGGAGACCTTTCGCGAGGTCAACGCCAAAGCGGAAAAGCTTTTCAAGGGCAGACGTTTTTGGGGAGCGGCCCGACCGCTCCTTGAACATGCTGCCGCCGAACTCGGCGCCGGCGGTCCGGCCGCGGCCGATACCGCCCGAATCATGGCCATGCTCGCGCTGCCGGCGCTCTGCAGACGAGACGGCATTGCCGTCAAGTTCAAAGGGCGTCCGCAGACGGACGGCCGAACGATTTGGCTCGGGGCCATTGACTTCAGCCATCCGGCTGCGCCCATCTATCTCTTTGGTCATGGCGTTCATGAGCGCTGTCATGTGGTTCATACGAACTTCGAGGTAGCCGGTTCAGAGGCGCACTCAGACCCGAGAGTGAGCGCATTCTTCAACCTCTTTGAAGATATTCGCGTGGACGCATTGGGCATGGCGGAGTGCCGCGGCTACCGCTTTTGGCGTGAAGCACTCTTTGCTGTGCTCTGCACGACAGGGAAGGCGGCATTTGCCGTCAACGGAACCACCAAGCTCCCCGAGCTCTTTTTCGGCTGGATGCTGGGCGTCCTCGAGGCTAAGGTTTTGAACGTCAAGCTCCCTGCGGGCATACTCGTCCGAGCCGATCAATTGGCCCGAGAGAAACTCGGGAATGGTCTCCTCGATGAGGCGCTTCGCTTCGTGATGGGGAGACTCCCGCTCGCCAATACGGCTGAAAGCCTCGGTTTGGCCCGGGACCTGGTGGAGTTCCTCAGCGACCGCATGCGGATGGCCAAGAAAACCGCCCAAGTCGAGTCGGCCTTGTTAAGCGCGGAAGATGAAGCGCGCTCCTCTCCCCGTATGGGAGCGGCGTCGCTTCAGCTTTCACTCTTTGACAATGGCAGTGAGACTGCGAATGCGGCGGCGGACGATGGGTCCGGTTCATCGGCAGAGGATCTTGCGCCGGAGGTGGAATACGCCGTCCTCAGGCGTTTATTGGATCCGACGGGGTGGGTTCCAGCGTCCGGCAGTCCGTCCCAAAGGGAGGCATCGCTTAACCCGAAGGCATCGTCCTGCGATGCTGAAGCGGGGCTCGAAGAGCTCCTCTCGGCCATCACGGCAAAGTCTGAAGAGGAATTTGATCCG
>OMCM01001621.1_pt1 | contig 10816 bp, 9 predicted proteins | sample 1645021 | NCBI WGS metagenome assembly OMCM01 (sample SAMEA103958142, study PRJEB25191) | human gut metagenome | biome: human-associated habitat [ENVO:00009003]; feature: intestine environment [ENVO:2100002]; material: feces | place: Germany | collected 2013/2015
GCAGCCGCCGGAGCGGTGCTTAAGCCGTCAGGCGGGAATTGTGCGGTATTGCCTTAAGGAACTTGTGGAGAACAAAAGGCTTCGGGAGCGGCGGTTATACGTACTTGGCAATAATGGAGTTCACCGCATCAGGGTCAGCTGCACTCCAGGTCTGCCAGTTCTGGCCTGCGGCTGCAGCAGCCTGGCCCAGCTCCACCAGCAGGGCGGGGAGCTGCTCTTCATATACGGTGCCGATGGTATCGCCAAAGTGGGCATGGCCCAAAGCATCGGACCCGCCCAGGAAGATGGCAAACGCCGGGGCAGGCTTGCCGTCCGGCACCGCTTTAACCGTGCCCTGGAAGCCGATGGCTGCGGCCTGGTGGCCGGAGCAGCTGGACATGCAGCCGGAAATGCAGACTTTGGGCAGGGCACCGTCCGGAATGTTAGCCTCCCGCACGGCCTGCACAGCGCGCTGCAAAACGGACTGGCTGTCCCGCACGCCCTGCTGGCAGATGGAAGCGCCGATGCAGGCAACGCTGGTCTCAAACAGCGTTTTTGCACCATCTGCGGTGGCATCCAGCACAGCGGCAGCTTCGTCTGCCGTCAGGTTGATGATGTACAGCGTTTCATTGGGGGCAACGCGGCATTCGCAGCCGGGGATGGTGCTGAGCAGGTTGTCCAGCTGCACCAGTTTTTCCGGGATCAGGCGGCCGCCGATGGGGTGGTACGCCACAGCGTACAGCCCCGGCTGTTTTTGGGCAATGGCGCGCGGGTCATCCAGCGTGCCGGTGCCGGTTTTGGTAATGGCGGCGGGGGTCAGGTGCAGTTTCAGGCTTTCGTCCGCCTTGGCAGCGGCAACGTTCTCCAAAAAGACGCGGCGCAACTCGTCCGGGCCAAGGGTCTCCTGCATAAAGCGGGTGCGGGCCTTGGCACGGTTCTGGTAATTGCCGTGCTGGCAGAAGGTGGTGATCATGCCGCGGATATAGTACAGCACATCCTCTGCGGGCAGAGATTCTGCCGCCAGAATGCCCATGCGCCAGCCGCCGCCCAGGCCGCCGGCAATGTACAGCTTAAAGGTGCCGTCCGGCTGCGCCACAAAGCCCATATCGCGGAACGCGGTGTGCACACAGTCATCCACGCCGTTGCAGAACGCAACCTTCAGCTTGCGCGGCATGTGGATGTCACGGCAGATGGAAAGCAGATACTCCGTTGCGGCCTCGGCCCAGGGCATAACGTCAAAAGCTTCGCCGGGCTGCACGCCGGTCAGGGGGCTGGCCTGAATGTTGCGGGGGTTATCACCGCCGCCGCCGCGGGTGATAATGCCGCAGGGGATGGCGGCCTCCATGATGGCAGGCACCTCGTCCGGGGTCAAATCGTGCATCTGGATCGCTTCGCAGGTGGTCAGCTTCAGGAATGGCACATGGTACTGCTGAACAGCCTGTGCCATAAAGTGCAGGCGCTCCGGCGTGACCCGGCCGCCCGGCAGGCGCAGCCGCAGCATGTGCTTGGCGGCATCGCGCTGGGCATAACTGCCAAACCCGCCGGAAATGCCCTTGTAGTCCTTGCGGGCAATTTCGCCCTGGGCAAAGGAGTGGATCGTGTTGGAAAAGCCGCCGATTTCTTCGCGGTAAGTGTTGAGCCATTGCTGGTCCATGGTTGGAACCCCCATTACATCCTAGTTATTTTTTCATAAAATAATAAATAATAATGAATAAAGAATAATGTCGGTGCGCCGCCCGCGGCGGCGCGAATAAAATAGGTTGACTAGGTTGACTGCTTTGGTCGGAGTGCTTTTTGCCGGAGCAGTTGACCTAACTAAAATGTGACGCCGTGGGTGTCACACAACCATTATTCATTATTCTTTATTCTCTTTTAATTACATCACTAAGTATAGTGGATAAAAAAGCAATCTGCAAGAAACTAAGCAAAAATAAAGCCCGGCCCGGCAGACAGCCGGTACCGGGCAGAGTGACAGAAATTATTCGCCAAATACCTTGATGTAGTCAGCCTTGAACTTTTCAATGCCGGCATCGGTCAGCGGGTGATGCAGCATCTGTTCAATGACCTTGTAAGGAACGGTGGCGATATCAGCACCAGCCAGAGCGTTACATGGATGGGGTTGCGGACGGAAGCGGCAATGATCTGGGTGTCAATGTCGGGGTAGTTCAGGAACATGTCATGAATGGTTTCGATCAGTTCAATGCCGGGCTGGCCAATGTCGTCCAGACGGCCCAGGAACGGGCTGACGTAAGTAGCGCCTGCGCGGGCGGCCAACAGCGCCTGGTTGGCGGAGAACACCAGCGTGCAGTTGGTGGGAATGCCCTTGGCGGACAGTGCCTTGATGGCCTTCAGGCCCTCAGCGGTCATGGGGATCTTGACGACCATGTGCTTGGGGTCCAGGGCATAGATGGCTTCGCCCTCAGCAACCATGGTTTCAGCGTCCACGGTGGTGGCCTTTACTTCGCCGGAAATGGGGCCGTCCACGATGGTGGCGATCTCTGCCAGGGTCTCGGCATAATCGCGGCCTTCCTTGGCGATCAGACTGGGGTTGGTGGTAACACCGGCAATAATGCCCATGTCATTGGCTTTACGGATCTCATCTACATTCGCAGTATCAATAAAAAACTTCATGATTTTGCCTCCTTTTATGTGGCATTTTATTCGTCCTTTGCATTATATCACAATATTCTATAAAATGGAAACATTTTTTAAGGCCTGCGCAAAAGTCCGCAAGGAATGAGAAGGCCCGCGAAAAAAATGAGAAATGCCGCGCTGGTTTCGGATCCCAGCCCTACTAGACTGCCATAAAAGACACCCCGCAGCAAGAGATTCACTGCGGGGTGTCTTTATCAATTTGTGCGATGCCCATTAAAGCTTTTCGCCCCGCTCTTTTTCAAAAAGGCGGGAAAAGCGGGAATTATTCGTACAGAGGGAAGCGAGCGGTCAGGCTGGCAACGCGGGCAGCGATGTCGTCTTTCTTGCCTTCAAAGTCAAAGATGCAGTCTGCGATGCAGTCGGCAATCTCTTTCATCTCGGCGGGGCCCATGCCGCGGGTGGTCACAGCAGGGGTGCCAAGGCGGACACCGCTGGTCACAAACGGGCTGCGCTTTTCACCGGGAACGGTGTTCTTGTTGGCAGTAATGTGTACTTCGTCCAGGTTGTGCTCCAGCTCCTTGCCGGTCATCTCGGAATCGGTCAGGTCAACCAGCAGCAGGTGGTTGTCGGTGCCGCCGGAAACCAGCTTCACGCCGCGGGCGGTCAGCTCGTCGGCCATAGCAGCGGCGTTCTCCACAATCTTGCGGGCATAATCCTTGAACTCCGGCTTCAGTGCCTCGCCAAAGCAGACAGCCTTTGCAGCAATCACGTGCTCCAGCGGGCCGCCCTGGGTGCCGGGGAAGATGGCGGAGTTGATGCGCTTGATCAGGTAAGCGTTGTTGGTCAGGATCAGGCCGCCGCGGGGACCGCGCAGGGTCTTGTGGGTGGTGGTGGTCACAACATCAGCATAGGGCACCGGGTTCTGGTGCATGCCGCCGGCAACCAGGCCGGCAATGTGAGCCATGTCCACCATCAGCATTGCGCCGTAACCGTGGGCAATCTCGGCCAGCTTTTCAAAATCGATAGCGCGCGGGTAAGCGGAAGCACCGGCAACCAGCAGCTTGGGGCGAACCTTGGCAACCTGCTTGGCCAGGGCATCGTAATCAATGCGGCCGTCCTCGGCAGAAACGCCGTAGGAAACAAAGTTGTAGTTCTTGCCGCTCATGTTGGCGGGGGAACCATGGGTCAGATGGCCGCCCTGGGAAAGATCCATGCCCATGACGGTATCGCCCAGGTTGAGCAGGGCAAAGTAAACGGCCAGGTTGGCCTGTGCGCCGGAATGGGGCTGCACGTTGGCATATTTGGCACCAAACAGCTTGCAGGCGCGGTCAATCGCAATCTGCTCAACCTGGTCCACAAACTGGCAGCCGCCGTAATAGCGGTGGCCGGGGTAGCCCTCGGCATATTTGTTGGTCAGCACGCTGCCCATGGCAGCCATAACGGCAGGGGAAACAATGTTTTCGCTGGCAATCAGCTCAATGTTTGCCTGCTGGCGGCCCAGCTCACGCTGCATAGCCGCACCCAGCTCCGGGTCATACCCCGAAACAAAACCAATGGTGTCCATCATGTCCTTGTACATAATACTTACTCCTTTCAGTGTTACCCTTATATACTGAAAACGGGGTCCCGCCCCGGGAAAACGAAATTAAGTTAGGAGTTATTGCAAGGCAAAGCCCGCAGCCGGATATGAAAGGAAAATTGTAGGGAACGGTCTTGACCGTTCCGAAACCAATGAAATTACCAGGCAAAAGACCAATAATCCGAAACCCGCAGAACGGTCAAGACCGTTCCCTACAGATTATCCCAATATTCCGGCAAACTTTTCTGGTGCCCACAACCAAAAACTCCTAACTCCTCCCTCCTAACTGATTAGATGCTTCCTTTCGTGGAAAGCACGCCCACAATGCGGTCGTCATGGCGGACGGCGGCGGAAAGGGCTTTGGCGAATGCTTTGTACATGGCTTCCAGCTTGTGGTGGTCGTTTTCGCCGTACAGCACCTTCAGGTGCAGGTTCATCATGGCGCTGTAGCTGACAGCGTAAAAGAATTCCCGTGCCATCTGCACATCCATGCCGCCGCAGCTCTGCCCGGCAAAGCTGGCATCATAAACAAAATACGGCCGTCCGCCAAGGTCCACAGCGCACAGGGCCAGCGTTTCGTCCATGGGCAGCATGCTGCTGCCGTAACGCACAATGCCGGCTTTGTCGCCAAGAGCCTCACGGATGGCCGTGCCAAGCGCGATGCCGCAGTCTTCAATTGTGTGGTGACAGTCCACGTTCAGGTCGCCATCACAGTGTAATGTCAAATCAAACAGGCCGTGGCGGGCAAAGCCGTCCAGCATGTGGTCAAAAAAGCCGATGCCGGTGTGCAGGTCGGCTTTTCCGCTGCCGTCCAGGTCCAGGGTGACGGTAATGTTGGTTTCCCGCGTTTTGCGGGTCACGGTAGCAGTGCGGCTCACGGTTGCATCTCCTTTGCATGGTCCGGCCAGTGGGTGCCGGAAACAAAATAATCCGCATATTTGGTAGAAAGTTCTTCCCCCAGCCGCATTACGCCGCCGTACAAATGGCGGGAACACTGCGCCCGGATGGCGGCGGTATCATTGCGGGCAATGGCATCCAGCAGAACATCATGTTCCGCCACAATATCGCCAAAATTGCCAACGGCCACAAGGTCCAGCATGCGGAACCGCGAATAGCTGTTCTGCGAAGTCTGGATCAGCTGCCACAGCTGGTCTTTGCCGGTGGCAAGAAACCAGCTTTCGTGCAGGCGGCTGTCCAGCTCATAAAACATCCGCGGGTCCGGGTGGGGTTGGGCCGCCAAGCGGCGCAAAGCATCGTTGCGGGTTTTCAGCTGGGCCAGCTGTTCGGGGGTGCAGGCAGCGGCAAAGTCTGTCATCACGGCGGACTCCACCGCGTTGCGCAGGTAGATCTGCTGGCTGATGATGTCAAAATCCAGCTGGGTGACCCGCGTGGATTTGTAGGGGGTGACTTCAATCAGCCCGGCAATGCGCAGCTCCTGCAAAACGCTGCGCACCGGCGTGCGGGAAACCCCGAACTGCTCGCACAATGCGTTTTCCCGCAGGGTGGAGCCGGGCTTTAATTCCAGCAACATGATCTGCTGGTACAGCGTTTGGAAAATGTCATGGCTGGAAAATGCCTGCATGTCCGGGGACCTCCTTCTCTTTAGTATACTAAAGAATATAGCACCGTTGCCCCCGTCCGTCAACGATACACCCCAACATTTGGATGATTGTCTGATAAGAGTTTACGATTTTGCAACACATTCCGGCACTTTGCGCGCTACAATAATGTTAACAAACCATAAGGTGTACCTGAAAAGTCGAAAATTCAGCCTGTTTCTACAACCACAGCTGGATTTTGCGCTAAAAACCTTGGAATCCATAAAGGATTCCTGCGGCTTTTGCCACGAGGCAATACGGAACAATTCCCGCCCTACGGGCTTAAGCACCGCTCCAGCGGCTACGGTATGCCACCTGCGTTGTAAAAATGCTCGATAATACATCTAGTATTATCTGCGCTTTTTACTTAGCAGCTGACATACCTCGCTCACTGTATCGGAGCTTAGAATTATGCCGTATCGCCTTAAATCCCGCTTGTGTTTGCAGAATAATTGTCATTTTCTTTGCTTTCAGCTACACTCTAAGGCGGAGTTTTGCGCCTTAGCGGTGCTCCCTGTGTGACAAAAGCTGGCGAACCCCTGTATCTGTTGCCGGCTTGTGTGAAAGGACCAAAAGCAACATGGGTAAAATCATCGGAATTGATTTAGGAACAACCAACAGCTGCGTGGCTGTGGTGGAAGGCGGACGCCCAACCGTTATCCCAAATGCCGAAGGCCAGCGCACCACCCCGTCGGTCGTTGCTTTTGCAAAAAGCGGCGAACGCCTTGTGGGCGATCCGGCCAAACGCCAGGCTGTCACCAACGCACCGCGCACCATTGCCAGCGTTAAGCGCAAAATGGGCAGTGATGAGCGCATTCCCATTGACGGCAAGTGCTTCTCCCCGCAGGAGATCAGCGCCATGATCCTGCAAAAGCTGAAAGCGGATGCAGAAGCTTATCTTGGTGAACCGGTGACAGAAGCCGTTATCACCGTGCCGGCTTATTTTAACGATGCCCAGCGCCAGGCTACCAAAGATGCCGGGCGCATTGCGGGCCTGAATGTAAAGCGCATTATCAACGAACCTACTGCGGCCGCCCTGGCTTATGGCCTGGATAACGGCAAGACCCAGAAAGTGATGGTGTATGATCTGGGCGGCGGCACGTTCGATGTTTCGCTGATCCAGATCGGGGATGGCATTGTGCAGGTGTTGGCCACCTGCGGTGATAACCATCTGGGCGGCGATGACTTTGATGCTCGTGTGGCTGACTGGCTGGTGCGGAACTTTGCCGCCGAAAACCAGGTGGATCTGACCCGTGATCCCGTTGCCATGCAGCGCGTGCGGGAGGAAGCCGAGAAAGCCAAAAAAGAGCTTTCCGCTGCCACCCATACTGAAATCAACCTGCCGTTCATCACCGTTGGCCCCAACGGCCCGCTGCATTTGCAGGCGGAACTGACCCGCGCCAAGTTTGATGAGCTGACCGCCGACCTGGTGGAGCGCACGGCACTGCCGGTGCGCAACGCCCTGCGGGATGCCCACCTGGCCGCCAACGACCTGGATCAGGTGCTGCTGGTAGGTGGTTCCACCCGCATCCCGGCGGTGCAGGCCAAGGTCATGCGGATGATCGATCTGGAACCGTCCAAAACGCTGAACCCGGACGAGTGTGTGGCCCTTGGCGCTGCGGTGCAGGGCGGACGCCTTGGCGGCGAAGGCCTGGCTGCCGGCGGGCAGGACCTGCTGCTGATGGACGTTACCCCGCTGACCCTTTCGATTGAGACGGTGGGCGGTGTGGCAACCCATCTGATCGACCGCAACTCCACCATTCCCACCCGGTATTCCAAAATCTTTACCACCGCTGCGCCGTTCCAGAGCACAGTTGAAATCAAGGTGCTGCAGGGTGAGCGGGAGTTCGCCAAGGATAATAAGCTTATCGGCAACTTTACCCTCAAGGGCATCAAACGCGCCTGGGCCGGTGTGCCGCAGATCGAAGTGACCTTTGATATTGACGCCAACGGCATTGTGACGGTGAGCGCCCGTGACCTTGGCACCGGCAAACAGCAGAGCATTACCATCACCGGGTCTTCCAACCTGAGCGAGCAGGAGATCCGCCGCGCCATGGACGATGCCGCTGCCTTTGCCGGGCAGGATCAGGAGCGCAAAGCCGCCATCGAGGCCCTGAATGCCGCGGAAGCCGCCATCTACCGCGTCAATTCCGCCCTTGGCAGTAAAGAGGGCAAGGAGCTGGATAAGGACACCAAAAACCGCATTAAAGAAGCAGAAAAGAACCTGGAACGCCTGACCCGCCACAAAAAGCCCGAAAAAATGACCCCCCAGGACACCCAGGCCCTGAACGCCGCCCGTGAAGCCCTGCAAGCTCAGACCAAGGACCTGGTAGCACAGTGGGAGCGACGAGGGAAAGTTAGGAGTTAGAAAGTAGGAGTTAGGAGTTTTTGGGGCTGCAGGTACCCAAAAATTCTGTCTGAATATTAAAACAAAAATGTAGGGAACGGTCAAGACCGTTCCCTACAATTATTTTATGGGGTTGCGGCAAACTTTCAAACCGCCACTTAACTCCTAACTCCTACCTTTACAGGTAACTCAGTTCCTCCCGTCTGGTTCCTGCCAGATCGGGGTGATCGAGGACGGCGCCGGCGCCGAGAGCAACGCAGTCCAGCGGGGCTTCGGCAATGTGTACCTCAATGCCGGTTTCGTTCTGGATCAGAGTATCCAGCCCGCGCAGCAGGGCACCGCCGCCCGAAAGCATAATGCCGCGGTCAATGATATCGCTGGAAAGCTCCGGCGGAGTGCATTCCAGCGTGTCCTTGATGGCTTCCACAATGCGCATCAGGTTTTCGTTCATTGCCTCGCGCACTTCTTCGGAGCGGATCAGGATATCTTTCGGCAGGCCATCCACCAGGTTACGGCCCTTGATCTCCATTGTGGTTTCGCCATGCTCGGTGTCGGTGGGGTCTGGCGGGCAGGCGGAGCCGATTTCCAGTTTAATCTGCTCAGCAGTGCGTTCGCCCACCAGCAGGTTGTATTTGCGCTTGATAAAGCTGGTAATGCTCTGGTCCAGCGCATCGCCCGCACAGCGCACGCTGCGGGATGCCACAATGCCGGAAAGGCTGATAACAGCCACTTCCGCCGTGCCGCCGCCGATATCCACAATCATGCTGCCCACCGGTTCAGCGGTCGGCAGCCCGGCACCAATGGCGGCGGCCATCGGCTCTTCGATCACCGTTACCTGGCGGGCACCGGCTTTGGCGGCGGCCTGGCGCACGGCGCGGCGTTCCACTTCGGTCACGCCGGACGGCACGCAGATGACCACGCGCGGCCGCACGAACAGGCGGCTGCCGCATGCCTGGCGGATAAAACTTTGCAGCATGGCGGCGGTGATGTCAAAGTCGGCAATCACGCCGTCTTTCAGCGGGCGTACCGCCAAAATTGAGTTGGGCGCTGCGCCGATGATGGCTTTGGCCTCGTGGCCTACGCAGCGCACACGCAGTTCGTCGGTGCGGGCATCCACCGCCACAACGCTGGGCTCGCGGATGATAATGCCGCGGCCTTTCATATACACCAGCGTGTTGGCGGTGCCAAGGTCAATGCCAATATCACAGGTAAACATATTGCGCAGAGCTTCAAGCAGCTGCAAAATCGGATTTGCCATTTTTATCTCCCCATCATGTGTTTGTGCGGGTGGGCCGCACAAAGAATGCGCACGACACGCCGCAGCAGCCAGGCCGCTGCGGCACTGCCGTTACAGCGCTCCGGCCTGGCGCAGTACCTGTGCCAGACGGTGTACGGGCAGACCCATAATATTGTAATAACATCCCACAATGCCGCTGCACCACAGCGCAGCATGGCCCTGGATGGCGTAAGCCCCGGCTTTGTCATACGGTTCCGGGGTGCGCGCATAGGCAAGCAGGTCGCTTTCCTCAATGGGCGCAAACTGTACGCGGGTGGTTTCAGTGGCAAGGTACGCCTTGCCGCCGTGTACCACGCACAGCCCGGTATGTACTTTGTGTTCCCGGCCAGAGAGCGCGTGCAGCATCCGCACAGCGTCTTCCTCGCCGGAAGGTTTGCCGAACACAGCGCCGTCACAGTCCACCACGGTATCACAGCCGATCACGGTATCATCAGGGTGCTGCTGCGCCACGGCCAGGGCTTTGGCTTCTGCCAGGGCCTGGGCCAGCTGGGCAGGCGTTGCGGCGGTAATGCGGCTCTCGTCCACATCACTGGGGGCAACGGTGTAATTGGGCGTGATCAGCGCCATCAGCTCCCGCCGCCGCGGGCTGCCGGAGGCTAAAATCAAGGACATAATGGGATGTTCCTTTCGTAACAGATTCTACCGCACCACCGCGGCGAAACAAAGGGAAAAGAGGAAGTTAGGAGGTAGGAAGTAGGAGTTAGGAGTTGATTGAATTGGGAATTGGCAATGAACCATTAGCAATTTGGATATGGCAAGGTTGGCAATAGATGCCGTAACGAGATTTACCGCAAAGCGGCGGGCGCACACTGTGCGCCCCTACGAGGGCATCTTAACTCCTAACTATTTTCCTGTCGATCCAAACCCGCCTTCACCGCGTTCGGTTTCGTTCAGGGTGGCGGCGGGTACAAAGGCGGCCTGCCACACGGGGGCAATGCACAGTTGGGCCACGCGCTCACCGGGGGCGATGGTGTAAGGCTCGGTGCCAAGGTTGATCATGGGCACTTTCAGCTCGCCGCGGTAATCGCTGTCCACAACGCCAACGCCGTTGGCCATGCACAGCCCATGCTTGATGGAAAGCCCGCTGCGGGCATACACCAATGCCACGCACCCGGCATCCGGCAGCTCAATGGCAAGGCCGGTGGGCACCAGCACCCGCTGCATGGGGGCAATGGTCAACGGCTCTTCCAGCGCGGCGCACAAATCAGCCGCCGCCGCCCCCGCCGTTGCATATGCCGGCACCTTAGCCAGCGGGGAAAGAACGGAATATTTGACGATTTTTTGTTCCATAGTACGTTGGGGTGAGTTAGGAGGGAAGAGTTAGGAGTTATCTCAATTAGAAATTAGCAATGAGCAATTAGGGCAGCACCGCATAATTCCCGCCTTACGGCTTAAGCACCGCTCCGGCGGCTGCGGCACGG